>OLNI01000067.1_pt1 | contig 102955 bp, 89 predicted proteins | sample 1672921 | NCBI WGS metagenome assembly OLNI01 (sample SAMEA3136737, study PRJEB25190) | human gut metagenome | biome: human gut; feature: human-associated habitat; material: faeces | place: Austria | collected 2013 | reverse complement strand
TCGTCAGCTCGTGTCGTGAGATGTTGGGTTAAGTCCCGCAACGAGCGCAACCCCTGTTGCCAGTTGCCAGCATTAAGTTGGGGACTCTGGCGAGACTGCCGGTGACAAGCCGGAGGAAGGCGGGGATGACGTCAAATCATCATGCCCCTTATGACCTGGGCTACACACGTGCTACAATGGACAGAGCAGAGGGAAGCGAAGCCGCGAGGTGGAGCGAAACCCATAAAACTGTTCTCAGTTCGGACTGCAGTCTGCAACTCGACTGCACGAAGATGGAATCGCTAGTAATCGCGAATCAGCATGTCGCGGTGAATACGTTCTCGGGCCTTGTACACACCGCCCGTCACACCATGAGAGTCGGTAACACCCGAAGCCGGTGGCCTAACCGCAAGGAAGGAGCTGTCTAAGGTGGGACTGATGATTGGGGTGAAGTCGTAACAAGGTATCCCTACGGGAACGTGGGGATGGATCACCTCCTTTCTAGGGAGAGAAAGTTGTGCTTTCTTGTTTGGTTTTGAATGTCCTGGACATTCAAGAGGACATTGAAAACTGGATAGTAGTAAAAAAAATTGCGAAAACGATAAAGAAGAGATTAGACATTAAAAAAGGTCTAGTACGAAAAGTCGAAAGTAACTAAGATTTTACAGCAAGTGTAAACGAAAAAAAGTTCAAGCAAGCAAACCTAGAAGGTAAAGCAAGAAAGGGCGTATGGGGAATGCCTAGGCACACTCCGGCGAAGAAGGACGCAGCAAACAGCGAAATGCGACGGTGAGCGGTAAGCACGTGAAGAGCCGTCGATATCCGAATGGGGGAACCCACACGGAGTCATATCCGTGTATCACATGTCGAATACATAGACATGATGAGGCGAGACGCAGGGAACTGAAACATCTAAGTACCTGCAGGAAGAGAAAATAAGAATGATTTTCTGAGTAGCGGCGAGCGAAAGGGAAAGAGCCCAAACCGATCTTAGGATCGGGGTAGTAGGATCATCGAGAAATCTGACAGAGGATCATAGAGGAATCACATGGGAAGGTGAGCGAGAGAGGGTGAGAGCCCCGTACTCGAAATGAGAGACTGGAGAGAGATGACACCTGAGTAGGGCGGGACACGAGAAATCCTGTCTGAATCAGCCGGGACCATCCGGCAAGGCTAAATACGAGAGAGTGACCGATAGTGAACCAGTACCGTGAGGGAAAGGTGAAAAGAACCCCGGGAGGGGAGTGAAAGAGAACCTGAAACCATATGCCTACAAGAAGTCAGAGCCCGTTAAAGGGTGATGGCGTGCCTTTTGTAGAATGAACCGGCGAGTTACTGTATGGAGCGAGGTTAAGCAGGATATGCGGAGCCGAAGCGAAAGCGAGTCTTAAGAGGGCGAGAGTTGCATGCAGTAGACCCGAAACCGGGTGATCTAGCCATGACCAGGTTGAAGTTGGGGTAAAACCCGATGGAGGACCGAACCGACCCCCGTTGAAACGTTGGCGGATGAGTTGTGGCTAGGGGTGAAATTCCAATCGAACCCGGAGATAGCTGGTTCTCCCCGAAATAGCTTTAGGGCTAGCGTCGAGGTAAGTTGCGTGAAGGTAGAGCACTGAATATGTGATGGCCCCATCTCGGGGTACTGAGCATAATCAAACTGCGAATGTCACGCCAACATGCTCGGCAGTCAGACAGCGGGTGATAAGGTCCGTTGTCAAGAGGGAAACAGCCCAGACCATCAGCTAAGGTCCCAAAATGTATGCTAAGTGGAAAAGGATGTGGAGATGTACAGACAACTAGGAGGTTGGCTCAGAAGCAGCCATCCTTTAAAGAGTGCGTAACAGCTCACTAGTCGAATGACTCTGCGCCGATAATTTACCGGGGCTAAGCATACTACCGAAGCTATGGATCCCAAGGGATGGTAGGGGAGCGTTCCATGAACGGAGAAGTACGACCGAAAGGACGTGTGGAGATCATGGAAGAGAGAATGCCGGTGTGAGTAGCGGAACGTGGGTGAGAATCCCACGCACCGAAAACCCAAGGTTTCCAGAGGAAGGTTCGTCCGCTCTGGGTAAGTCGGGACCTAAGGCGAGGCCGAAAGGCGTAGTCGATGGACAACAGGTAGAGATTCCTGTACCCGTATATATGTGAAGGAATGACGGAGAGAGGAAGCTGCAGCCAGCGGCTGGAAGAGCTGGTGCAAGCGAGATATCGGGATGGCAGGCAAATCCACCATCCGAAACGAGAAGGCGTGAAGCGTACGGAAAGCTACGGCGAGTACGGAAGGCAGTGGAGGAACTTCCAAGAAAAGTTTCTAACGTTAAGTATATATGGCCCGTACCGAAAATGGACACACATGGGTGAGGAGAGAATCCTAAGGTGAGCGAGAGAACTATAGCTAAGGAACTCTGCAAAATGACTCCGTAACTTAGGGAGAAGGAGTGCTCATAGAGATATGAGCCGCAGTGAAACGGCCCAAGCGACTGTTTACCAAAAACACAGCTCTCTGCTAAGCCGCAAGGCGAAGTATAGGGGGTGACGCCTGCCCGGTGCTGGAAGGTTAAGGGGAGGGGTTAACGCAAGTGAAGCCCTGAACTGAAGCCCCAGTAAACGGCGGCCGTAACTATAACGGTCCTAAGGTAGCGAAATTCCTTGTCAGGTAAGTTCTGACCCGCACGAAAGGCGTAACGATTTGGGCGCTGTCTCAGCTGTAGACTCGGTGAAGTCTTAGTACCTGTGAAGATGCAGGTTACCCGCGACTAGACGGAAAGACCCCATGGAGCTTCACTGCAGGTTGATATTGGGATTTGATGCAGCATGTACAGGATAGGTAGGAGGCAAAGAGATGGATACGCCAGTATTCAAGGAGCCGCTGTTGGGATACTACCCCTGTTGTATTGGATTTCTAACCGGACGACGTAGAGCCGTTGACGGGACAGTGTCAGTCGGGCAGTTTGACTGGGGCGGTCGCCTCCCAAAGAGTAACGGAGGCGCCCAAAGATACCCTCAGCTTGGATGGAAACCAAGCGCAGAGTGCAAAGGCAAAAGGGTGTTTGACTGCGAGACCCACAAGTCGAGCAGGGACGAAAGTCGGGCTTAGTGATCCGGCGGTGCTGAATGGAAAGGCCGTCGCTCAACGGATAAAAGCTACCCTGGGGATAACAGGCTGATCTCCCCCAAGAGTCCACATCGACGGGGAGGTTTGGCACCTCGATGTCGGCTCATCGCATCCTGGGGCTGAAGTCGGTTCCAAGGGTTGGGCTGTTCGCCCATTAAAGCGGTACGCGAGCTGGGTTCAGAACGTCGTGAGACAGTTCGGTCCCTATCTGTCGTGGGCGCAGGAAATTTGAGAAGAGCTGTCCTCAGTACGAGAGGACCGGGATGGACGCATCAATGGTGGACCAGTTGTCACGCCAGTGGCATAGCTGGGTAGCTAAATGCGGAAGGGATAAACGCTGAAGGCATCTAAGTGTGAAACCCACTTCAAGATGAGATTTCCCATTGCGCAAGCAAGTAAGACCCCTTAAAGACGATAAGGTAGATAGGTCAGGAGTGTAAGCATGGTGACATGTTAAGCGGACTGATACTAATAGGTCGAGGGCTTGACCGAAAAGGCAAGCGAGCTTGAAAGAAGAAAAACTACTGTCTGGTTTTGAGTGTCCTGAAGACACTTGACAAGAAGAATCTGGTAATGATAGCATGATGGACACACCTGTACCCATTCCGAACACAGAAGTTAAGCATCATCGCGGCGAAGATAGTACATTGTGCGAAAATAGCTCGTTGCCAGTTCCTTCTTTTTTTTTGTGTTTGTTAACTAAAAAAGCCTAACAGATTGTGTTAGGCTTTTTAAATACATTGTTTTAATTTTTCTACAATTAGTTCTATTTTTTCACTATCTAATGAGGAATAGTTCATAACATAAATATTTTTATTTTCATCATTATTTTTGTAATATTGAGATAGTGGACTTAACTTTATTCCTTTACTGTAGGCGTTGTTAATAATGTCTTTTTCTGCTTTTTCACTTTTTATTTTCATTAAAAAATGAACACCGGTAGTTTCATTATAAATTTCAATCTTATTATTTAGACTGCTTGTTTGGAAAGCATTTAAGATTGTATTTTGTTTTTTTAAATAATAATTTCTTAAACGATTAATATGTCTTTCAAAATGCCCGTTTTCAATAAATCTAGAAAGTGTATATTGTTCAAAATTTGAAACGGTACATGAATAAAATGAAAGACGTTTATAATATTCATCAGCTAATGATTCTGGTAATACCATATAGGACATACGGATGGTTGATGATAGAGTTTTAGTAAAGGTATTCATGTAGATGACTTTATCGGAAACATCGATACTTTGTAGGGTAGGAATTGGTTTTCCTCCTAATCTTAATTCACTATCATAATCATCTTCAATAATATAATGTTTTTCAACTTTATTTGCCCAACCTAAAAGTTCATATCTTCTTGAAATTGGCACAACAATACCTGTAGGAAAATGATGAGATGGGGAGATGTGTATTACATCAATTTTCTTTTCTTCTAATTCATTTGGATCAATTCCATATTCATCCATATCCACATATTCAAAATCAACATTCATACTTTTATAAATTTGCGCAGTTTTTGGATAACCAGGATTTTCTAAGCCATATTTAACATCGTTTCCTAAAAGTTGAATAATTAAACTATATAGATATTCTGTACCTGCACCAATAATGATTTGTTCGGGTTTAACATTCATATCTCTAAAATCTTTTAAGAAATTCGCAATGTTTTTTCTTAGTTCAAGAATTCCTCCACAAGGTGAGTTGATCATTAACTCTTCTTGATTATCTCTTAGTACTTCTTTCATGGTCTTGATCCAGGTAGTAAAGGGAAAGATATCACTTTCAGTTTGATTACTAGAAAAATCAGCTAAGTAGTGATTGTGACCACTTGTTAAAATCACTTTCTCTTTATTCATTTGTTTTTTAGAAGGAATATTTTTTAGATCAGTGACATAAAAACCTTTTTTTGGTAATGAATAAATAAATCCTTCTGACATAAGTAAACTATAGGCATTTTCAACAGTAATGATACTTACCCCAAGATTTTTTGAAAAAGGTCTTTTAGATGGTAGTCTTTCTCCTGGTTTTATATTTCCTAAAATAATATCCTTTTTTATACATTTATAAAGATATTCATAAAGAGAATCTGACCCTATATTTGTAAGATTATATGTTAACATAATTGATTCCTCCTTAAACTGACCTTATTGAATATATTTAAATTGAATATTTTAATATGTTCACATTTAAGTATAATAAAAGCCATAACAAAAGTAAACAGGGAGATCAAAAAATGGCAAATGAAAGATATGCATTAAATAAACAATTAGCACAAATGTTAAAAGGTGGTGTTATTATGGATGTAACAACACCAGAACAAGCAAAAATCGCAGAAGAAGCTGGAGCATGTGCTGTTATGGCACTTGAAAGAATTCCTGCAGATATTCGTGCAGCAGGGGGAGTTGCAAGAATGTCTGATCCAAAAATGATTCAAGAAATTCAAGCAGCAGTAAGTATTCCAGTTATGGCAAAATGTCGTATTGGACACTTTGTAGAAGCACAGCTTTTACAAGCAATTGAAATTGATTATATTGATGAAAGTGAAGTTTTATCACCAGCTGATGATGTTTATCATGTCAACAAAAGAGAATTTGAAGTACCATTTGTTTGTGGAGCTAAAGATTTAGGAGAAGCACTTCGTCGTATCAATGAAGGAGCAAGTATGATTCGTACCAAAGGAGAACCAGGAACAGGAGATATCGTTCAAGCCGTTCGTCATATGAGAATGATGAATAAACAAATTGCCCAAATTTCGGCTCTTCGAAAAGATGAACTTTTCGAAGTTGCAAAACAATTACAAGTACCATATGAACTTGTAGAATATGTTCACGATCATAAAAAATTACCAGTTGTTAACTTTGCTGCTGGTGGAGTTGCAACACCTGCAGATGCCGCATTAATGATGCAATTAGGAGCAGAAGGAGTCTTTGTTGGTTCAGGAATCTTTAAATCAGGAAATCCTGAAAAACGTGCAGCAGCAATCGTTAAAGCTGTCACAAATTATACGGATGCTAAATTGATTGCAAAATTATCTGAAGATTTAGGGGAAGCAATGGTTGGTATTAATGAACAAGAAATTGAAATTTTAATGGCTGAAAGAGGTAAATAATGAAAATTGCGGTTCTTGCTTTACAAGGAGCTTTTATTGAACATGAAAAAAAGTTAGAACAATTAGGAGCGACTTGTATCGAATTAAGACAAAAAAGTGATCTTGATCAAGATTTTGATGGACTCGTATTACCTGGAGGCGAAAGTACGGTTCAAGGAAAGCTTTTAAAAGAATTAGATATGTTTGATGATTTACAAAAACGTATTCAAGATGGCTTACCAACACTTGCTACATGCGCAGGACTTATTTTATTAGCTAAGGAAATAGAAAATCAAAATCAAACTTATTTTTCAACAATACCTATGATGGTAAAAAGGAATGCCTATGGTAGACAACTAGGAAGTTTTCACACCATTGAAGAAATGAAAGGAATAGGAAAAGTACCTATGACTTTTATTCGAGCACCTTATATCGAAAGTGTACAAGAGGGTGTTGATATTCTTTCTAAAGTGAATGACAATATTATTGCTGTTCAATATAAAAATCAACTAGCACTTGCATTTCATCCCGAACTTGATGAAGATGATTCAATTCATCAGTATTTTATAAATATGATCAAAAAGTCTACGATGTAGGCTTTTTTCTTATATAATAAAAAAGAGGTGAATAAAATGGATCATCATCTAGAAATTGTTAAAACAAATATTAAATATCCTATTGTTTTTTATAATCATCAATTTAATAAAAGTCGACCAGTAAGTTCCCACTATCATCAAGATATTGAAGTTGTATATGTCGTTTCAGGAAAAGTAGAAGCATGTATTGATGGAAAGAAAGAAATATTTTATCAAGGGGAAATGTTTATTATTAACTCACATAGTGTACATCAATTCAATTTTCCTGAATTTACACATTTATATACATATTTGTTGTCAGTTGATGTCTTTAAAGAATTTCAAATTCAATCTTATTTCTTTAAATTAAAAGCTCCATCAAACAAAGAATGGTTTAAACCTTGGTTAGAAATGAAATATATTCACCATCTTTTACCAATAGAACAACATATTTTAATGTATCAACTTTATCAAAAACTCATACAGGATTGTTTATTAGATAAAAAACAAGAAGAAAACACAAAAGAAATTTATAAAATAATAGAAGAAATAGAAAAAAGATATAACCAAGATTTAACACTTGAAATTATAGCTGAACAATTTCACTTTCATCCTAATTCACTGACCCGCTATTTTAAAAAACAAACAGGAACAACTTTTTATCAATATCTACAAAAAATAAGATTAAAACATGCTTATTATGATTTAATACATACTAACATGAAAATCATTGATATTGCTTTAAATCATGGATTTAAAAATGTAAAATCATTTGAAAATGTTTTTAAAAAAGAATATCATACAACACCAACAAAATATCGAAAAGTTAATAATTGACTATAAATTGTTAAAAAAGGCAATGAATTTCCTTTATAAAAAGAGAATAATAAAAGCAGGAGGAATCAATATGGAATGGTGGAAAAAGAGTGTTGTTTATCAAATTTATGTAAAAAGCTTTCAAGATAGTAATAATGATGGTGTGGGAGATCTACAAGGTATTATTTCAAGACTTGATTATTTAAAAACATTAGGTGTTGATGTATTATGGTTAACCCCTATTTTTAAATCTCCAAATGATGACAATGGCTATGATATTTCTGATTATAGAAGTATTCAAAGTGAATTTGGAACAATGAGTGATTTTGAGGAATTATTAGATAAAGCGCATCAAAAAGATATCAAAATTATTCTTGATTTAGTTTTTAATCATACAAGTGATGAACATTTTTGGTTTCAAGAAAGTAAAAAATCTAAAAATAATCCTTATCGAGATTATTATATTTGGAAAGAAGGAAATGAGGGAGATGTTCCAAATAATTGGACAAGCTGCTTTCAAGGCTCAGCTTGGGAACTTGATGAAAAGACAAATGAGTATTATTTGCATTTATTTTCTAAAAAACAACCTGATTTAAATTGGCAAAATCCTAAGGTAAGACAAGAATGTATTGATATTATGAATTACTGGGTAGATAAAGGTGTTGATGGTTTTCGTTTAGATGTCATTAATCTTATTAGTAAGGATGAAAGTCAATACTATGTAGACAGTACTATTAAAGGTCATCAAGTATGTGCAAATGGACCACATATTCATGAATATATTCAAGAAATGAATCAAAAAGTATTTTCTAGAAAAGAACTTTTAACAGTAGGAGAAACCCCTGCTGTAACAATCGAGGATGCTAAAAAATATGCTCCTTTAGATAATAAAGAATTAAGCATGGTCTTTCAGTTTGAACTAATGAATGTTGATGGTGCAGAAGTTAATAAATGGACAGATCAAAGATTTTCTTTAAAAGATTTAAAACAAATTATGTCGAGATGGCAAGTAGGAATGTATCAACAGGCTTGGAATTCTTTGTTCTGGAATAATCATGATCAACCACGATGTGTTTCAAGATTTGGTGATACTTCTTCTCCTTTGTGTCATGAAAAATCAGCAAAAATGTTGGCGATATGTTTACATATGATGCAAGGGACACCTTATATTTATCAAGGGGAAGAATTGGGGATGACAAATGTACCTTTTAATTCACTTGATGATTATCGAGATATTGAAACATTCAATAGCTACAAACAACTTGTAGAAATAGAAAAATCGGTAAGTCATGAAGATATGTTACGCTATATGAGAAAATCAAGTAGAGATAACGCTAGAACACCAATGCAATGGAACAAAGGTAAAAATGCAGGATTTAGTAATCAAACACCATGGATCATGGTCAATCCAAATTATCAAACAATCAATGCTGAAGCAGAAATGAAAGATACAAATTCTATTTTTCATACTTATCAAAAATTAATTCAATTAAGAAAAGAATATGAAATCATTACTTTAGGTAAATATGAGTTAATAATGAAAGATGATGAAAATATCTTTGCATACAAACGACTTTATAAAGATGAAGAAATGATAGTTTATTGTAATTTTAGTAATCAAGAAGTTGGTTATGATACCTCTATTCTAAATGATGAAAAAATATTAATTAAAAACTATGAAAAGCATCAAAAGGGAACTCTTAAACCTTATGAAAGTATTGTTTTCTATCAAAAAAGCAGAGCTTAGGCTCTGCTTTTACATTAAATATGATATTCCATAGGATAAGTGAAATAATCTAAACGATCTAATTCATCAACTGTAACTACACCAGCAGGTGCAACTAAAACAGTTGGAATACGATTGACAATTGTTGCACATGTATGTTCAACCGTTGCAGGTTTTACAACATGAAACTCTGTATCTGGTTCACCTGTAATTTTCCAATCACACATATCACCATCATCTTCACCATAGACTTTACCAATACATTGTGTTTCAATAACAGGACCTTGGAAAGTTTCTGTTGTTACAACAGCAGCCATTCCAATACAGTTTCCTTTTGGAATTGTTTCACCTAAAGTTGATGAATATAAGTCTGTTTCATGGAAATAAGGAACACATTTTTGTGTTTGAGATTTAATTGTCCATCCCATGCGTGCTGCTAAGGCTTCATTTGAATTCCATACATATGAAGGTTCTAATACTTCAGGATGGGCAATACTTGCTTCAAATTCTTCAGGAGTTAAACCAACACCATGAGCTTTGGCAAGAGCTAATCCATAATCTTCAACATTATAACTTACAGCACCTTCAATCTTTTTAATAGAATGACATCCACCGGCTACTAAACCAACCATATTTACCCAGAAGACATCTTCCATACCACTACCAACAAAAGTACATCCATTTTCTTTTGCAATAACATCTAATTGATTTGTACGAACTGGATCTGTTGTCCAACTATATGTTGCTTCTTCACATGTAGAAATAACACTAATTCCTCTTGACAAACATTTTACATAATGATCGAAGCAATCACTGACTAAACTAAATAAAGTAACAACGGCAATATCAGGATCTGTTTCATCTAAAACTTTATCCGCTTGATCAGAAATGCATACTCCTGTTTTAACACCAAGTTCTGCAAAATCACCAATATCCATTCCTACAATTGCGGGATTTGTATCGATAGCACCAACAATCATAGCTCCATTTTCATAAAGATAACGGATGATGTATTTTGCCATCTTTCCACAACCATATTGTACAACTTTAATCTTTTCCATAATTCATGCCTCCTATTTCTTTCACTTACATCATAGACTCTTATCCAGGAAGAGAGTCAACTATTTTTAAAAAGAAACAGGAACTTGTAATCTTAAAAACATGGAACGTTCATGATGATCAAAAATACTGAGTTCACTTAAGACTTCACAAATATAATCCCCACATATTGTAAGATGATTCATCTTACAATAATCAAGAAGACGTTTGGCATAATTGATTTCTTGATGAAAATCATCAAGATAAATACAAGCATACATTCCATTTTCAATCACTTGTATTTCTTTTTCAGGAAAATGATCATCCACAAAAACAAAAATACGATCTGAAATAAACTCTTGTTTTAAAAATCGTTCTTTATTAAGAAAAGTTCCCGCATTACAATAATAAATTTGGGGATAATGATGTGCAATCAAATCATTTTTTAATTGGGTTAAAAGATATTCATAAACATTTAAATCATGTTCATAGAAATTAATATTAGTATGCATGACATAGATCCTTCTTCGATCAATATATTCTAAAGTAATTGTCCCGCTTGGGGGTGATTTACGATATCTTTCCAAACTATAAATCGTTCTTGAAATAGCATCTTTAGTTCTTTGTAAATCATTGATTTGTATAGAAAGTTGTTGCTTTTTTTTAATTAGAATTGCTTCAATTAAATTAATATCTTCTTTATCAAGAAGTTCCTTAATTTCTTTAAGATTCATTTGCAGTTCTTTCATATATTGAATCAAATCCAAACGTGCATTTTGTTTAATATCATAATAGCGATAATTTGTCTCAGGATTAACATAAACAGGCTTCAATAAATCAAGTTCATCATACAACCTTAATGTTGTTACCGTGATATGATTTATTTTGGCCATTTCACCAATACTTAAATAATCATTATTCATAGTATTCACCTCAAATTCATTATATCAAACTCTCATGTTACATAAGAGTTATTTTAATAATTTAGGTAAAAATAGACAAATAATCTTATATTTATAAGAGATTTCCTTTTTTACAAAAGATTATGTACAATAGAGATAGTTTTAATCTTAAGAAAATCTTTAGAAATATAAAAAGAAAATATTTATAAATCATCTCTATACTTTAAGGCAAGAGGTGAGGAAGATGGAAAGAATAAACAAAATCATTTTAATAAGCTGTGTATATGCAGGTTATATATGTATTAGTTTTGCATTGTTTTCAATGCTTAGATAAGGAGTTAAAAAGGGAATGGAAAAATATCATGTATTAGTTGTCGAAGATGACAATGAAATTGCCAATGCAATTAAAATTTATTTACAAAATCAAGGATACGATGTGTATGTTGGAAATGATGGCCTTGAAGGTTTAGAAATTGTGGAAAAAGAAACAATTCATCTTGCCATTGTTGATATTATGATGCCACGTATGGATGGTCTAACAATGGTCGCAAAGTTAAGGGAAAAATATGATTTTCCAGTGATTTTTCTTTCAGCGAAATCAGAAGATATTGATAAAATCATGGGACTTAATTTAGGTGGTGATGATTATGTTACCAAACCATTTGTACCGATGGAATTGATGGCACGTGTTCGTTCCCATCTAAGACGTTATGGACGTTATTTAGATGCGACAGCACCCAAAGAAAGTGATTCTATTTATCTTTGTGGTGGTCTTGAACTGAATGTAGATACTAAAACTGTTTCAGTTGATGGCAAAAAGGTAAAAGTAACACCAATCGAATTTAAAATCTTAGAATTATTAATGAAAAATGCAGGAAAAGTTTTTTCTGCTGATGATATCTATGAACGTGTTTGGAATGAAGAAGCCATTAATAGTGAAACAGTGATGGTTCATGTTCGTAATCTAAGAGAAAAAATAGAAATTAATCCTAAAAAACCACAATATTTAAAAGTTGTTTGGGGTGTTGGATATAAAATTGATAAACAATAGGAGGAAACATGAAAAATAAAAACAGATTACTTAAAATACTTTTATTTTCTGTATTGATTATTGCTTCATTAGTCACTTATTTAAGTTATGGTGTAAAAGAAAAAATGACTTCGACTAAACTTGATTTTGATAATAATCGAAGTAGAATTACCGAAATACTTACAAGTAAAAGTATTTTATTAGATATGAAAATACAAAGAAGAAAAGGAAATTATGATTTACTTCATTATTATGTTAAAGGTGATGATATTGATCAACTAAATGTTTATGATGATTATTCTTTAAAAGATGTTTTTACTGATTATATTTATAATTTAGAAGATGAAAATAATCATGAAACAAAAGGAATCAAATATTATGTTTATGATAAAACGGATGAAAAAATCTTTTTCACAAATTCTAAAAAGAATTTAAAAAAAGCATTTGAAACTCAAGATAAAAAAATATTAAATGACTATCAATGGTATGCAACCATTGATTATGATGAAAATGGAAATATTTCTCTTGAAGGAAATCAAACAAGTGATTGGGAGGGTGCCTTCTATAATACATCCTTTGATCAACTTTTTAAGAATAATTATTTAGATGAAGGTTATAGTGATATTATTAATCAAATAACCATCAATAATCCAACAAACATTAAAGTATTAATTGCGATTCCTAAAAAATTACCAACAAATTGTTATTTAGAAGAATTATGTTCTAAACAAGGCTCCATTTCTGATGTTTTAATAACCTATGTCTTTATTATTGTTGCAGCTCTTGTCATTTTTATGTTATTTGTGCCAGTAAGAAAATTGATTGAAATTGAACCTTTTAAAACAGTTGTTAAAGTTAAATTATTCTTTATGTTCTTTATTTATATTATTTTAATTGCAATGTGGCTTGCTGTCATGACAGAAGTATTAAGGGCTTCTTGGCAAGGAACATTTGCTTGGATGCTAAGAGAAAGAGGAATGGCTGGTGCCGGTGTTGCGATTGAACCGATTATCAATGTAGCTGGTTGGTTTGTTTTCTATGCCATGATTATGTATTTTATCTTTTATATCAAATCTATTCTTGTTTTTGGTAAAGACTTTATTAAAGAACATACGCTTGTTTGTAGTGCTTATCACTATTTTAAAGATGAAATTAAAAGCTTAACACAATTTGATTTAAAGAATCAAAAAGGAAATATCATTCTTAAAATAGGTTTAATCAGTGGCATTTGTATTGAAGGAATTCTATTATTTGTTTATTTTTTTATGGGAATTATAGGAAATCTTTATTATATTAATCCACGTATTTATCTTATTTTTACATGTTTTATTTCTTTGATTTGTGCCATCATTATTATGTTGATTTCTAAAAAGCTACTTTCAAAAGTAAGCAATGATTATCAAGTTCTTTTACAATCAGCCAATCATTTAGCTCAAGGTGAATTTAATGATAAAATCAATCAAGATCTTGGTTTATTTAATTCCTTAAAAGATGAACTTAATTGTATCAATGATGGTTTTAAAGATGCGGTAAGTAAGGAAGTCGCATCACAAAAGATGAAAACAGAATTGATTAGTAATGTTTCTCATGATTTAAAAACACCTTTAACATCTATTATTTCTTATATTGATTTATTAAAAAATGAAGATTTATCAAAAGAACAACAAGATGAATATATTGATATTTTAGATCGTAATACTAAAAGATTAAAAACACTTATTGAAGATCTATTTGAAGTATCTAAAGTCAATAGTGGTAATATTCAATTAAATCCTATAGATTTAGATATTCATGCCTTATTACAACAAGTTCTCTTTGAATATCAAGAACAATTTGAACATCATCATTTAAATCTAAAAAATGATTATGAAAATAAAAAAATCATTTGTCATTTAGACAGTGAAAAAACTTATCGTGTTTTAGAAAATTTATGTCAAAATATCTGTAAATACGCTTTAGAACATACACGAGTTTATTTACAAATCGTTGAAACGAATCAACAAGTCATTGTCGTTTTCAAAAATATTTCAGCCCATGAAATATCTAATCCAGGTGATTTAACAGAAAGATTTGTACAAGGAGATGCTTCACGTAAAAGTGAAGGATCTGGTTTAGGACTTGCCATCTGTAAAAGTTTTGTTGAGGTTCAAGGTGGGACTTTTGAAGTGAATGTGGATGGTGATCTCTTTAAGACAACAATTATCTTTCCTAAGAAAATAGAAAATGATTAAAAAGATCATTCCTTGGATCTTACTCTTTCTCTTGCTTCTTATGATTAATACAGGAATACTCTTTATGATTTACAAAACTATCTCTTTTTTGAGATAGTTTTTCATATTTTGAAAATAAAATTCAAAGATTAAAAAATAAGTATAATACTTTTGAAAGAGGGGAAAGTATGAAATTTAAGTTTTCAATCAAACTCGCAATTATTTCCTTAATTGGAAATTTTATTATTGCCATAGGTGTTTCAACATGTCGTATATCACAAATGGGAATTGATCCATTTACATCAATGACAACAGGCATTAGTGGTTTATTAAATATACCTTTAGGAGTTTTTCAAGGAAGTATAAATGCAGTTTTATTTATCATTTTAATTTTATTAAGTAGAAGTAATTTAAAATATTTAAATATTGGTGCCATTATTAATATGTTTTTACTTGGTTTCTTTGTACAATTCTTTAATAATGTTTATTGTCAATTATTTAATGTTTCTTCACCTGATGTGATACCATTTTCATTACCAATGAAATTTGTCATATTAGCGATTGGTATTTTATTATGTACACTTGGATGTTCTTTATACATAACATCAGATCTTGGAACTGGATGTTATGATGCTTTATCAATTTATATGGCAGATGTGATGTCACCATCTTATCCAGTATGTCGTATTATGACAGATGTTGTTTGTGTTTTAATTGGGTTTATTACAGGAGGACCTCTTGGAATTGCGACAATTATTTTAATGTTTGGAACAGGTCCATTAATTAGTACATGGAATAAATTGGTATCAAAACCAATCGTTGAGAAATTTGCTTAAAATATTCCTTGATAATTGTAGAGTTATCAAGGATTTTTTTGTATAATAGACACGTTATGAAAGAAATAAAAAGAGGAATGAAAAATGGAATACCAATTGCTTTAGGCTATTTATCTGTGTCTTTTTCTTTTGGTGCGATTGCTGTATCAATGGGATTTAGTGTGATACAAGCAGTTTTGATCTCGCTATTGAATCTTACTTCAGCAGGGCAATTTGCTTCACTAGGAATTATTGCAGGACAAGGGACCTATTTAGAAATGGCAATCGTGGAATTGACCGTGAATATTCGTTATGCGTTTATGTCACTTTCACTTTCCCAAAAAGTAGATGAAAAGTTTAAAGGAATTTATAAATGGCTCTTAAGCTTTTTTATTACCGATGAAATCTTTGCCTTATCGATGCTTGAAGAAAATGTGAGTCGGACTTACTTCTTTGGGCTTGCTTCAATTTCTACGGCAGGATGGATGCTTGGAACAACCTTAGGGGCAATGCTTGGCTCTATTGTACCTACGGTCATTAGTAATGCTTTATCAATTGCTTTATACGCAATGTTTATCGCAATTATTATTCCAGGAATGAAAAAAGATAAAAATATAATTAAAGTAGTAGCTCTTGCAATTATTATCCGTTCAGGTTTTTACTACTTACCCATCATCAATCAATTATCAAGTGGTTTTGCGATGACGATTTCAGCTCTTGCAAGTGCTTTTATAGGCGCTGTGTTATTTAATAAGGGGGAAGCACATGGATAAACAGTTTTATATTTATTTAGCGATCATGTCGCTTATTACTTATGCTATTCGTGCGATACCACTTGTCTTTATTAATAAAAAAATTACGAACCCAACCATTCAATCCTTTTTGGATTATATTCCTTATACGGTCCTTGCAGCGATGACCTTCCCAGATATTTTTTATTCAACAGGTCATTTGATTTCTGGAATCGTTGCGACGATCATTATTATTTATGCGTCTTATAAAGAATTAAGTCTCATTCAAGTCGCTTGTATTGGATGCTTTGTTGTAGTAATGATTGAACTTATTTTGTGATACAATGTATCACATTTAATTTTTTATACTTTTAGCATTCATCTATTGACAGTGCTAAAAGTAAGAACTATAATGTATTTAGAAATTAGGAAAGGTATTAAAAAAGTTCCTAGTTTTAAGAGTTAACACCGCTGGAAGTAACGATGCTAATGACTAAGCATTTATATTGAAAGGGGAAATGACTTATGATGATGCCTAGCTTATTTACAGAAAACTTATTTGATGATTTCTTTAATGATTTCGATGAAGATTTCTTTGGAAAGAAAAATCCATTGTATGGAAAACATGCAAGAAATATGATGAAGACAGATGTCAGAGAAACAGATACGACATATGAAGTAGATGTTGACTTACCAGGCTTCAAGAAAGAAGATATCAATGTCAACTATGAAAATGGATATTTGACAATATCTACAAGCAAGGGATTAGATAAAAATGAAAAAGATGAAGAAGGACATTATATCCGACAAGAAAGATATGTTGGAAATATGACACGAAGCTTCTATTTAGGAGATATCCCAAAAGAAGATATCAAAGCTAAATATGAAGGAGGAGTACTTCGTTTATCAGTACCTAAATCAGATATGAAACAAATTGAAAACACAAGTACAATTATGATTGAATAAAATATGTAAGGGTGAAATCTTCAAAAGATTTCATCTTTTTTTTGTTTATAGGATATACTAAAGAAAATAAATTTTAAGAGGTGACGAAAATGTTATCGTTAAAAAGAGTCGTCCTTCCTTTAGTGGGAAGTTCCTTTTTGCCAGGAAAAGCAAAAGAAACAATTGAAGAAATAGAAGATCAAGAACTTGCACAAATTGCTTGGGCTGAGTATTATTTCTTTTCTGCAAAAGCAAAAGAATGTGTAGAAATCGTAGAAAAATACTTAAATCATGAAGATGTTATATTACGCTTATCGGCAGACATGCTCTATACATTTTCTAATTTAACTTTAGGAGATGCCTTTGCTGCACAATGTGCCAGAGAAGACGTTTATCGATGTTTCGAAAAAATAATGAAAGAAAATACCCCTATAGAAGAAAAAGCTTCTTGTGTATTTGCTTATTATGTTATTAGTATTTTTATACATATTCCCCCTCAAGAAGAAATACCACCTTTAGAACAATATATTTCCTATTTATCTATAGGGCAACGTTTATTCGCAATCAGTTTACTAGCTCATCAAACCTATTTAAAACAAGAATATGCAAAAGCAAAAGGAATTGTTCAAGGAGCGTTTTTTATGGCAGATGGTATTTATCCCATTGCGATGACTTATTTAAATTGTGTACAAGCAATGTGTCAAATCAATTTAAAAGAACAAGAAGAAGCTATTCAATCAGTTGATTATGCATGGCAAAGAGCTAAACTTGATGGATTTGTGGAACCTTTTATTGAATATCATGGATTACTTCAAGGAGTTTTGGAAGTATGTATTCGAAAAAAGGAACCTGATGTTTATAAAAAACTCATGGATGGAGTAATTGCTTTTAGTCGTGGCTGGATGAAGATTCATAATCCTAAAATGCAAAAAGAAGTAACAAATCTTTTAACGCCTTTGGAATTTTCAATTGCCATGTTAGCTTGTCGCGATTGGACAAATCAAGAGATTGCCGAACATTTAGGATTATCGGTTAACACAGTAAAACACTATGTTTCGGGAATTTTAGAAAAATTAAATATTGATAAACGTGATAAAATTAAAGATTTTGTTAATCAATAAAAAGTGTCTATTTTATCAAAAAGTAAAATAGCACTTTTTTGTCTTTTTAAGTGCCTATTATTAAAATAAAACCAATGATAAAATTTATGTAGAAGGAGAAAAATTATGGATTTTATTGGCATTATCATCCCCTTTATCGGGGAGAAAACTGGAATGTCTATTTACGTAATGCACTTGTATGTTTGGAACATATCTCTAATCACTCCAAAAATATTGTAGAGGAGATTCTTACCGCTTTTGCTTAACGGACGTCAATATATATGCCTTTAATTTCTCTAAATAATCAAGAAAGGAAGAAGAACAATATGAAAAAGTTGAAAAGAACAAAAAGCTTACTTGCAATTTTGCTTACACTTTGTATTTGTGCCACACTCCCAATTGCAACTGTATTTGCGGAAGATGAGAATGATTCTGTAGATGTAATGGCTCTTCCAGGCGGTGGATCTATTACAGTGGAAACAACTGTTAGAGACAATTATACCGATTCCAATGTAACCGATGATATTAACTTAACTATAGGTGAGGATTATATTATTGATTTTACGAAAGAAGATAATCTGTCAATTGCGCTAAAGTCTATGGCAGATTTAGAGAAAACAAAGTATTACAAGTTCGCTAATTCGGACAATAATAGCCTCATAGAGATAGAAAATATCAGCGAGGCCCTTTTAAAAATCGTAGGGAATAAAGCTGAAAATAAAGCCGTGATGACTTTAGTGGATGAAGAAAGTGCAGGATCTTCTTATTCATTACAATTTATGCGTACCCAGTATACAGGCTCTATGTTGACGTATATCGGTACTTTTCATGATGAACAAACCGGTAACGATGTAATCAAGGAAATAAGAGATGATTACTATACGAGACATCATTTTAATTGTAAGCTGAATCTAAATACTCCGGATATCGAAAGTGGCATCATCAAGAATATTCGTATCGACAATGCAACGCTTTCTTTTAAAACGGGTGAGACACCAACTTTTACCGCAAAAGTATCCGACGGATACGGAGATTTCTACACCCTTTCCTGTCAGGACTGGAGCGTAGGACCGTGGGCTGACAGTGAGCAAATCATACATGCGACAGAAACAACTGATGAATATGTATTTAAAACCTTTGAAGAAGGAAAAAAATATAATTATTCTGTTTTTATAGATTTAACTTCTGAAGCAACAAAAAAGAACTGTAAATTTGATGAGAATACGAAGCTAATTTTAAATGGAAAGGAAGTGACTTATTCCTCCATGGAAGTAGCTGCTGATTATGCGTATTTTTATGATATTGCAGAGATGACTCCAACCAGCGAAATGATTCCTCAACCTGGACAGGACATTCCACAGTCTAGGCAAGACACTCCACAGGTTGACAAGTCCGATGGCAAGGATGTCAAGAACAAGGATCGAAAGAGTGTTCCAATTGTCAAGAATCAAAAAATCAGTTCGGCTGTTAAGACAGGTGACTATGCAAATCCATTGCTTTGGGTAATCATCCTGCTGTTAGCAGTAACCAGTGCAGGCACGACAGTCTTTTATAAGAGAAAGAACTAGCTCTTTGATTTACTATCCAAAATATTTTGATTAAGGTAATAAAAACAGGAGATAATGCAAAGATAATAGAATTGTACTCTGCTTATATTTATCAATAATAGGTGGATATAATGTTTTTAAAAGAAATAAGATGAAGCAACTCTAAAAGGGTTGCTTCTTTATATGTAGATATAAATTTGACATTTATAAAATTATCTATTAAAATAGTTCAAAAATGAACTATCTAAAAATGAAGGAAGTGATAATATGAATATTGATTTTGCAAGAAAATTAGAACTTGCTTATCATCAACAATGTAAAGCTCTTTGTGATGAATTTCATTTAAAACAAACAGGGTTTGATATTTTGATGTTTTTGGGGAATAACCCACAATATAAATATGCTAAAGATATTGTGGAAATAAGAAAAATCAAAGCAAACCTTGTTTCAATTCATGTGGATCAGTTAGTTGATCAAGGATATTTATCTAGGATAGATGTTCCAGGAGATCGAAGAAAAGTAAAATTGATTTTAAATGAAAAGGCAAATGATGTTGTAAAAAAAGGGAAAGTATTTCAAAGCCAATTTTTTTCATCGCTTTTTATAAATATTGATGGGGAACATAAAAAAATATTTAAAGAAACGCTAGAATTAATGGAAAAAAACTTAGAAGATTTAATGGAGGAAAAATAAATTGGAAACAAATATTTTATTTATTATTCTTGTAACCTTTTTTGCTGGAATGGGAGCAGGTCTAGGAACAGGTTTTGCAGGAATGTCAGCGGCTGCTGTTATTAGCCCAATGCTCATTGCTTTTTTGAAAATGGATCCTTATATGGCAGTAGGTATTGCTTTGTCATCAGATGTTCTTGCCAGTGCGGTTTCAGCCTATACTTATGGAAAAAATAAAAATTTAGATATTAGAAATGGTTTATTGATGATGGTAAGTGTACTTATTTTTACGGTAGTAGGTAGTTATGCGGCAAGTCTTTTACCATCTTCAACAATGGGAAGTTTTTCAGTTTTTATGACTTTTATTTTAGGAGTTAAATTTATTGTTAGACCAGTAATGACAACGAAAGAAGCGATGAATAATGTTTCTTCTAAAAAAAGAGCAATCCAATCTATAATTTGTGGAACTTGTATAGGTTTTATTTGTGGTTTTGTTGGAGCAGGTGGAGGCATGATGATGCTTCTTATCTTAACAACAGTCATGGGATATGAACTTAAAACGGCAGTAGGTACGAGTGTTTTTATTATGACCTTTACAGCCCTTACTGGAGCTATTTCACATTTTATGATTGGCGGGTTTCCTAATTTAACAGTATGGATTTTATGTATTCTCTTTACTCTTATTTGGGCAAGAATTGCTGCTTTATTTGCGAATAAAGCAACTCCTAAAACCTTAAATAGAGCAACAGGAATTGTTCTTGTTGTTCTAGGAATTGTTATCTTTTTATTTTCATAAACTAAAATTGAGGAATGAATCCTCAATTTTTTATTTATTGATTAGCCATTTCTATGATACCTTTAATACCGCTTTTAACCATATTTTTAACGGCTGTATTTGTGTAGAAGGCCATGTGTTGAGTCATGATGACATTAGGAAATTGATGGAGATAAGCCATATTTTTATTAGAAAGAATATCACTTCTATGATCAATATGTGTAATGCCTTCTTCTCCTTCAATAACATCGAGTCCTAAAGCTCCAATTTTTTTACTTTCAATTGCCTCAATAATATCTTCCGTATCAATAAGTTCACCACGGGAACAATTGATCAAAATTACATTATCTTTCATTTTTTGAATAGTTTCTTTATTAATTAGATGATACGTACTTTTAAATAAAGGAAGATGCAAACTTATGGCATCACTTTCTTTTAATAAAGTATCTTTATCTACATAAGTTGCATATTTTTTAACATCTTCATTTTCATGAAGATCATAAGCTAAAATACGACAACCAAATCCAGAAAGAAGTTGAACAAACGTACGTCCAATATTTCCAGTTCCCATAACACCAACGGTTAAATCATGAAGTTCTTTTCCTTTTGACACTCCCCATGTCTAAAGACAGGGGAGTGTCAACTGATTATGCCTTTGGTAAAGAAGATGTGAAGGTTGTTTCTCTTCAAGAAAGCTTAGAAATAGATTATGGAATTATTTATCTTAAAAAAGGTAGAAATAAACTGCTTAAAGAATTCATAGAATGTTTTAATAAATAGAGACAAAAAGAGTATAAATAAAAGTATACTTCATATACTAATAATGGTTGATTTCTATATTTAATAGTAATTGATTTATACATTAAAAAATGTATAATTTATTTGTAGATAGAAATATCGATAACGAGAGAGGTCCTGCTATAGTAGGCGATTTAAAACGAGAGAGGTCCTGCTATAGTGGACGATTTAAAACGAAGAATTCTAGTTTATGAGTTCTTCGTTTTTCTTCATAGGAAGAAAATATGAAAATACATTTAAAAGATAATAAAATTGCTTTATATGATATAGAAAGCGATTATAGGCAGTATTTATTTCAGTATGATTTTAGAGTGAATTTAAAATCGGGTAGAAGATTTGTAGGAATTATTGTTGGAATAGAAGATTATACATATTTTATACCATTAACTTCAAAGCCTTTAAGAAAAAATGGAAAAAGAAGAAATCCAAGAACAACAGTAGAAATTTACAACGAAAGTCACGAAATCATTGCTGCATTGCTTATTAATAACATGATACCTGTTCCTCAAGGTGTATATAAAAGAATAGATATTAATAATGATAAGTATAAAGATTATTTAAATAATGAGTATATATAGTTAAAGAAACAATCTACTCGTGAAGAAATAGAAAGAAAAATTAATAACGTTGTCAATGCTGTTTTTGTAAAGAAAGATGAATTTTTGACGAGTTTTTGTTGTGATTATTTAAAATTACAAGCATTGTGTGATCAATGGAAATATAAATAAACAACTAAAATAGATATTGTGTATTTTAGCTATTTCATTTATTATATTAGTACTATGTGTTTGGAGGTCTTATATGAAGATAACATTATTGTCAAAACCAGGTTTTTCAGGAAATATGCTTGTTCGTAAAATAGAAGAAGTAGCTAAAAGTCAATTAATGGATATTGAAGTGTTTTTAAATGAGCATTTACAAGAGGCCGATGTAGTTTTGCTTACGCCACAAAGAAGTGAAGATTTAAAGGAAATTAAAAAGGTAGTTAAAGTGCCGGTAGGCGTAATTTCTTTAAGAGATTATGGTTTATTAGATGGAAGTAGTATTATAAAATATGCAAAACAGTTGATTCAAAAATAGAATCAACTTTTTTTATGACATTTGTCATATTTACATAGATGACAAAAATCATTAAAATTAAATAAAGGGAGAATAGGAGGGAAACACATGTCTTTTTATAAAAATAAAGCTTTAAAAATAACATGTATTGTAAGCCTTATTATGATTTGTTTTGTCTATCACCATTATTTAAACACTGATACTAAACAAATTAAATTTGGAGCAACTTATATGACAATGAATAATACCTTCTATAAAGCTGTAAATAATGAAATAGAAAATGTTGTTAATAATCATGGGGATGTTTTATATACTAGAGATCCAGCTTTGGATCCTAAAAAACAAAATGAACAAATCAAAGACCTTGTTTCTTTAGGAATCGATGTTTTAATTATTAATCCTGTTGAATCTTCGAGTATTAATAAAACATTAAAAGAAGTCAAAAAAGCAGGAATTAAAATTATTGTAGTCGATGCTCCTATTAGTGATGATCAAATTGCAGATTGTACAGTTGTTTCAGATAATTATGATGCAGGAGTACAGTGTGCTAAAGATATGATGCAACGCTTTGATCATGCACGTATTGCTTTACTTGAACATTCTAAAGCCTTATCAGCGGTTGATCGTATCAACGGCTTTAAAGATACAGTTGCTTTAAATGAGAATTATCAAATAGTAGGAAGTGAAGATTGTTTAGGACAAACGGAACTTGCTTTACCTGCTATAAATAAAATTATTCAACAAGGAATTGATTTTGATGTTGTCTTTTGTTTGAATGATCCAACGGCTTTAGGAGCACTGGCTTCTATAAAAGAAAATGATTTAGGGCATGATGTTTTTATTTATGGAGTTGATGGTTCACCAAATATTAAGAAATTGTTGGCAGAAACGAAAGCAATTGTGGGGACATCTTCACAATCACCTACTTCTTTAGGAAAAGAAACAATCAAGGTGGCTTATAAGATGTTACATCATAAAAAGTATAAACGCTCAATTATTGTTCCAACAAAATTGATTACCAAAGAAAATATAGAAGAATATGATATAACGGGGTGGCAATAATGAATCATCTTACAAGAGAATATGTTACAAAGTTAAAAGATTCATTATTGTTTATTAATGCGGTTGTTATTATCTATAATGCTTCTTTATTTTTACTTTCTACCAAATATATTTCAGTACATTACTATGCACGTGATTTCTTAAATAAAGTATCTTATATTACTAGAACACCACAAAATATCTTTTTTGAATCTATTTTTCTTTTTATCATTATTGTTTTATTAATGAAATTAAGAGAAAAAGATAATTTAAAAATGGCGAATGGTCTTGTTTATATCGAAATTATTCTTTCATTTTTATTAATTATTCGTTTAAATGGTTCCTATAATGGAATTTTACTCTTTGTTTTTGCTGATTTACTTTATAATATGAGAAATATTAAACATATGGCTTTACTTTTATTAATTGCCTTTGGTTTATTATTGATTTCAGATTTTAATATTTTATCAAATATTATACATATGCCAAGTATTGAATCTTATTTATCATTTTATCCAAATTCAAGTCGTACATTTATGTTATTTGCTAAAAATATTTTAGCTTCATTAAATGTTGTTGTTTTTATTCTTTATCTTATTTGCCAAGTTTTAGTTCAACAAGAAGAAACAAAGAAAATCAGTAAAGAACTTCAACTTGCTTCAAAAGTCAATGATGAATTAAAAACGTATTCTGCTTTATCTGAAAAAATGGCAAAAGATAAAGAAAGAAAAAGAATTTCAAGAGAGATACATGATACTTTAGGGCATGCCTTAACAGGTATTTCGGCGGGAATTGATGCTTGTATTGCTTTGATTGATATTGATCCACAGAAGTCAAAAGAACAACTTTTGGTAATTAGTAATGTTGTTCGTGAAAGTATTAAAGATGTTCGCCGTTCTTTATATAAGTTAAGACCGGGAGCACTTGATCAAAGAACTTTAAAAGATGGTTTGATTAAAATGATTGAGGAATTTCAAAGTGTTTCTCATTTAAATGTTGACTTGTATTATGAATGGGAAAATGTTGATTTTGAAAATACGAAAGAAGATATTATTTTTAGAATTATTCAAGAAACGATGACAAACGCTTTAAGACATGGACATGCTTCTCATATTGAAATTCATCTTTTTGACGAAGAGGAAAAATATATGATTATTATGCAAGATAATGGAAGTGGCTGTAAGGAAATACATTATGGATATGGCTTGAAACAAATGCATGAACGTGTTGCCATATTAAATGGAACGATATATTTTTATAGTGAAGAAGGATTTAGAACAGTTGTAGAAATACCAAAAATAGGAGGAAAAAAAGATGATTAAAGTGATGATTGCAGATGACCAAGAACTTATTAGACAGTCTTTACAAATTGTTTTATCAACACATGAAGATTTAAAAATCGTAGATGCTGTTGAAAATGGTTTTGCAGTTCTTGAGAGTATAAAAAAAGAAAGGCCAGATGTCATTTTAATGGATATTCGTATGCCAGAAATGGACGGTGTTTATTGTACAAAGGCGGTCAAAGAAAAATATCCAGATATTAAAATCATTATCCTTACCACTTTTGATGATGATGAATTTGTCTTTAGTGCTTTAAAATATGGAGCAAGCGGTTATTTGTTAAAAGGCGTCAGCATGGATGAACTTTATCATGCCATTTGTACAGTTTATAATGGTGGAGCGATGATCAATCCTGATATTGCGACAAAAGTATTTAAACTTTTTTCCAAGATGTCTATGAGTAATTATGCTATCCAAGTCGATGATTCTTTATCAAAAGATTTGACACAGGCTGAATTGAAAGTTATTCAACAAGTTGGTTTTGGTTTATCTAATAAAGAAATTGCTCAAAAACTTTATTTATCAGAAGGAACCGTGCGTAATTATGTTAGCATTGTTTTGTCAAAATTAGAATTACGTGATCGTACGCAACTTGCCATCTGGGCTGTTCAAACAGGGGTTACAATGCAAGAATTTGGTGACGATAATGACTAGAATAAAAAAGGGTATTCTTACGTTAGTAAGTCTTTCTTTAGTTCTTATTTATTGTTTGATCAATGATCCAAGTCGTGATATTACTCTTACTTTAGGACTTTATGCTGGAAGTAGTTGGGATGTGCCTAATGGGGAAAGTTATCAAGTTATTGATCAAGCAATCAAGAAATTTGAAAAGAAATACCCCAATGTTCATGTTGAGTATAAAAGTGGAATTATAAAAGATGATTATTCTTCATGGCTTGCTAATGAAATTACCAAAGGAACAATACCTGATGTGTTTATGGTACTTCCTGATGATTTTAATACGTTATCTTCTATTGGTATTTTGAAGAATTTAGATCGACTTATTAAAGAAGAACGAATAGATACTTCTCTTTTTTATCAAAGTGCTTTATTTGCTGGAAATAATGGAAGTCAATATGCACTTCCTTATGAAATCAATCCAACAATTATGTGTATCAATCATGATTTACTTACCAAAGAAGGTATTGCTATTCCTTCAAGTAATTGGACTATTGATGATTTTTATAATATTAGTAATCAAGTTACAAAGGATACAAATAATGATGGTGTCATCGATCAATATGGCTATTATGGCTTTGATTGGCAAGATGTTCTTGATTGTTACGGGTTACAAGTTTTTAAAGAAGATAATTGTCATCTTGATAAAAAAGAAGTCAAAGAAGCGTTTTTATATTTGACAAAACTTAAAGCTTTATCAAATGGCTATCAAGTTTCATCAGAAGATTTTGATCAAGGGAAAGTTGCTTTTTGTCCTTTGACCTTTGCTCAATATCGTACCTACCAACCTTATCCTTATCGTATTAGTAAATATACATCTTTTAAATGGAGCTGTATTTCAATGCCGGGGACAAAATCAAATACGATTACAACACATTTAGACACTTCGTTAATAGGAATGTCTTCACAAACAAAGCATCAAGAAATAGCGTGGGAATTTTTAAAAATGTTGACGATGGATGAAGATATTCAACAATCCCTACTTGATAATTCGAAGGGAGCCTCTCCTTTAAAGAAGGTCATGTTATCAAAGAAAACAAAGGAAATCTTAGTAAAAGATACAGTTTCCTATGCTTCTTTAGATTCAGATGTTTTAAATAAGATTTTAGAAAACACGTTAGTAGAACCAAAGTTTAAAGAATATGAAAATATTCTAGAAAAAGCAGATTATTTGATTAATCAAATTATTGATCAAGGAACGATTGATAATGATCTTAATAAGATACAGAAGAAATTAGAAAATGAATTGAAATAGATAGCTTTTGGCTATCTTTTTTATTTATGACAAATGTCATAGTAGGAATGATATTTGTCAATTTTTTTATGATTTTTGTCACTTAAAAGTCATGATTGAAGACACGTTGCAAGTGCTTTCATATTTGGTATTCTATAGGTGCAAGGAGGGAAGGACATGAAATATTTAGTATTGGTAAGTCATGGTGAATTTGCAGCTGGTTTAAAAACATCATTAATGATGTTGGCAGGACAAAGAGATGATGTGATTGCTTCGGGTTTACCTGATGGAAAGACAGCAGATGAATTTGCGGAAATCTTTAAAGAAAGTGTTAAGGACATTCATGAAGATGATGAAATTGTTTTATTAGCGGATATTGTAGGAGGATCACCACTTACAACTGCTTTAAATGTTTTAGCTGAAAAAGGTTTAATGGAAAAGACAACAACAATTGGTGGGATGAATTTACCATTAGCCCTTACTTCAGTATTAATGAAAGATACTTTACAAGGGGATTCCTTTGTACAAGCTGTCTTAAGTGAAGCAACAACAGCTTTACAAGAATTTAAAGTCGTAGAAGACGACGAAGATGATATTTAAGGAGGAAGAAAGATGTCAGTATCATTTATTAGAATTGATGATCGTATGATTCACGGTCAAACATGTACACGTTGGGCAAGAGAATACCCATGCGATGGTTTGGTGGCTGTAAACGATAAAGCAGCAAATAATTCAGTATTAAAAGCAGCTTACAAATCAGCCAGTGGAAAGAAAACATTTGTATGGACAATGGATGCTTGGCAAAAGAAAAGTCAAAAGGTTTTAGATAGTCAAGATCAATATTTCTTAATTACTAAAAATCCTATTGATATGAAAAAAATTCTTGTTGATCAAGGATTTGATTGTGGTATTAAAACAGTTATTGTTGGACCTTGTAATGATCGTGAAGGGGCAACAAAACTAGGAAACAATCAATCCATTACACAAGAAGAAGCCGAAGCTTTTGAAGCTTTAGCTAAAGCAGGTTATACAATCAAATTTGCTTTATTACCAGATGTTTCAATTGGAACATGGGATGATTTTAAAGATAAATTTGGTTTTTAACAAATAAATAAAAAGGGGAAGAAAAATTATGACAATTAGTTGGTTACAAGCGGCATTACTTGGTTTATTTGCTTGTTTATCAAGTATGCCAGGATTAGGTGGTACTTCCTTTGGTAACTACACATTAGGTCGTCCTTTAATTGGGGGACTTGTTTGTGGGATTATCTTAGGAGATATCAAAACAGGTATTTTAGTAGGAGCAGCAATGCAAGTTGTCTACATTGCATTAGTTACTCCAGGTGGAACCGTTTCAGCAGACGTTCGTGCTGTAAGTTACATTGGGATTCCACTTGCAATGGTAGCGTTAAATAGTTATGGTTTATCAGCTGCCACAAAAGAAGGAGCAGCTCTTGCAACTTCATTTGGAACAATGGTTGGTACTTTAGGTACAGTATTATTCTATGGAACAGCAACAATCAACTTAGCATGGCAACATGTTGGATGGAAAGCTGTTGAAAAAGGGGATTATCATAAATTATATCTTGTAGATATGGTATTACCTTGGATTTCACATATTTTATGTTCATTTATTCCAGCCTTAATTATGTGTAAATTAGGAGCAGATGTTGTTGAACTTATTAAAACAACATTACCTATGGATGGTTTAGCTATGAAAACTTTATTTACAGTTGGGTCATTATTACCATGTGTCGGAATTGCAATCTTATTAAAACAAATTGTTACAAAAGCAGTTGATTTCATTCCATTTTTCTTTGGATTTACTCTTGCTGCTTCAATGGGAATCAATTTAGTTGCAGCAACAGTGATTGCTGGTATGTTTGCCTTAATTAACTACAAATTAAAAATGTTACAAAATCAAAGAGTAGCTGCACCTGCAGGAGACTTTGATGATGAAGATGAGGAGGATATTTAAGATGGAAAAGAAACTATCTAAAAAAACATTAACTAAATCCTTCCACAATTGGTATTATGGAAACTTAACATGCTTCTCTCAAGAACATATGCAAACTTTTGGTTATCTATGCTCTATGTTACCAGTAGTAGAAGAACTTTATGATAAAAAAGAAGATCAAGCAAGATCAATGAAAACATACACTGCTTTCTTTAATACAGAACCTCAACTTGGTACTGTTATTGTTGGGATGACAGCTGGGTTAGAAGAAGCACGTGCCAACGGAACAGAAGATGTTGATGATGAAACAATCAACGGTTTAAGAGCTGGTTTAATGGGACCAATCGCCGGTATTGGGGATTCCCTAGTTGTAGGAACAGTTATTCCTATTTTACTTGGTATTGCTTTAGGTATGTCTACAGGAGGTTCACCTCTTGGAGCTATCATGTACATCATTGTATGGAACTTATTTGCTTACTTTGGAATGAAATTCTTATATTTCAAAGGATATGAATTAGGTGGAAAAGCGGTTGATTTCTTAGTTGGTCCTCAAGGGGAAGCTTTAAGAGAATCTGTTACAATGTTAGGTGGTATTGTTATCGGTGCTGTATCAGCAACATGGATTTCAGTAACAACTTCATTTACGATGACAGCAGCTGGAGCTAAAAAACCATTCTTAGATTTACAAAAAACATTAGATGGTGTTTATCCAGGATTATTAACAGCTGTCTTTGTTGTTGGATGTTGGTATTTATTATCTAAAAAGAAAATGTCACCAATTAAAGTAATGTTATTATTAGTTGTTATTGCCTTTATTGGTGTATTTGTTGGATTCTTCAATCCAGGATTATCTTATTAAAAGGAGAAAAAAGATGAATAGTCAAGAAAAACAAGGATATATAGATGAAATTAACTATCAAAAGAAAATGATTCATAATCTTATAAAATGGTTACGCAATTTGTTCTTCCTTTCCTCTCTGGGAGTCTTATTGATGTATTATTTTTCAAATATCCTATTTGTAAAAATCTTTGCAATCATATTAATAATAATATCTATATTAGCGATTATCCTTGTTGGAAAGGCTATTTACAGTGGTAAGAAAAACATAAATAAAATTGTTGATCAGTTTTCCTTCAAATATAAAAACTCTCTATAACTCATACAAAAAACCGCTTAGGCGGTTTTTATGTTATACTTTATCTGGTGATATTATGATAACAAATAAAATCAATACAATTTTAAATAACAGTCAACAAGGTGGTATCGATTATACGATCTGTAACTATATTAAAATGAATTTAAAAGAAGTTGCTTTTATGTCCATTGAAGAACTTGCAAGAAAAAGCTATGTTTCAAAAGCAAAGATCTCTAAATTTATCAAAAAATTAGGTTATGATAATTATATTGCCTTTAAAGATGATTGTTTATTAGAATTAGAAATTAGAAAACAAGTAACAAATACCAACTATTTTCTTACAAAGAAGCACCTTCATGATTCATTATCTTGGATTGAAAAGAATTTAATGAAGATTGAACAAAGTCAAATCGATTACTTTGTAAGAAAAATAAAAGAAGCTAAGCATATTTATCTTTATGGAGTTGCTTATTCACATTTACTTTGTCAATATGTTCAATACGAAGGAGATCTTTTTCAAAAAAATATTCTTGTTTTAGATGAAAATGAGGTAGCTATTGATCGGTTAAAAGAGGATGATTTATTGATTGTTATTGGTGTAGAAGAAGATGCTTTAAGTAAACAATCTTCACGTTGTTTACGAAAGCTTTTAAGAAATCAAGGAAATAAACTTTTGCTTTCAACCCAATTGATTGATCAAACAATGTTGAAATCTTTTGAAGGGACTTTGCTTGTATCTATCGATCATTTAGAAATGAAAGAAAGAAGACTTCTTTTTCGTTATTTAATAGATATGTTGGTATCACGTTACTTTGAGTTAGAATGTGCTTAAGGCACATTTTTTTCATCTTGTCAAGAAAGTTTATGAAATATAAAAAAGAAAAGAAATTTATTTATTTTAAAGTAAAGTAATCCATAAGGAGGGCTTATGGAAGAAAAATTAACTATTAAACAATTATTCGCTATTTTAGCCGCAGGTTTGTTTTCTTTTTGTGGTGTTTTGATTGAAACAGCGACAAATATTACTTTTCCTACATTGATGAATGAGTTTCATATTTCAACATCACTTGTTCAATGGATGACAACGGGAAATTTATTGATGATGGGTATTATGATTCCTATTTCATCTTATTTAAAAAGAAGATTTCAGACAAAAAAATTATTTTTGATAGCAGGGTTCTTATTTTCAATAGGATTGATTGTTGATGTCTTTGCACAACAGTTTACTTTATTGCTTATAGGAAGATTTATACAAGGAGCGGGGGTAGGAATTGCACTTCCTATGATGTATAACATCATTTTAGGAGAATCACCGGAAAGACTTCTTGGTTTAATGATGGGATGTGGTTCTTTTGTGACGGCTGCAGCACCCGCTATTGGACCAACTTTTGGGGGAATTATGACACAATATTTTACTTGGCGCTATATTTTTATTTGCGTTTTACCAGTTATTGTTCTGGCAAGTTTTATAGGTTATTTTTGTATGAGTGAACAAATAATTAATAAACATGAAAAATTTGATCTTTTAAGTTTTATAGCGGTAGCGTTAGCTTTTGTTTCTTTAATTATGGGGTTTTCTAATTTAAATCAGATAGTTGATGATTTAGTATTTGTTTTGGGTTGCTTTATTATTGGAATAATCAGTTTATATTATTTTACTAAAAGACAACTGCATATTAAAAATTCCTTAATTCGTATAGAAATATTTAATCATAAAGGTTTTACGTTTCATACTTTAGCTATTATGTTTCTACAAATGACAACACTTGGATATGGTTTATTGTTACCGACATTTGTTCAAATTGTTTTAAAACAACCAGCAACAGATGCAGGGGTCGTTTTACTTCCAGGAGCCATTGTTGGTGCTGTGTTTGCGCCAATAGGTGGATTGATACTTGATCGACTTGGTGCTAAAAAGCCAATTGTTCTAGGGTTATGCTGTAGCTTTATTGCCACATTTTGTTTCTTGTTCTTTTTTAAAAATCTTACATACCAATCATGTATCTTATTCTATTTTATTTATAGTTTAGGCATTGGTTTAATTGTTGGTAATACCATGACATCTGCGATGTCTCATTTACCAAAAAATCTACAGGCAGATGGGAATGCTACGTTACAAACGTTGATGCAACTTTCAGGGGGAATAGGAACATCCATTACAGCAACTATTTTAGCGTTTGTACAACAAGGAACAAACTTATATGATGGGACAAATAGAGGTGCATTGTTTGTTTTGATTTTTTTAATGTTTAATATTAATATTGTTATTTTAAGTCAATATTTTGCTTTTAAAGGAGGAAAGAAAAATGAATTTTAAAGATAAAGTGGTTGTAATTACCGGAGGAACAAGTGGTATTGGAAAGCAAGCAGCTATTGAGTTTTCAAGAAAAGGAGCCCATGTTGTTGCTTTTACTGTAGATAAAGAAGAAGTATGTAAGGAAGCTATTAAAGAAATAGGAAATGATGCATCTTATATTTATTGTGATGTTTCTAAAGAAGAAGATGTAAAAAAAGCTATTGAAGAAGTTGTTTTAAAATATGGACGTCTTGATTGTGCATTTAATAATGCGGGTATTGGTCCAGATGGCGTACGTATGCCTTATGAATCATTGACAGAAATTTCTGAAAAAACATGGGATTTAGTTGTAGATGTTGATATGAAAGGTGTTTTTCTTTGTTTGAAATACGAATTATTACAAATGCAAAAACAAGGTTTTGGTACAATTGTTAATACGGCTTCTATTGGAGGGTATAAAATGGCACCTGGATTTGCTGCTTATGGTCCAGCTAAAGCAGCAGTTATTGCTTTAACAGAAATGGCGGCATTAGAAAATGCGGCATTTGGTATTCGTGTCAATGCCATTTGTCCAGGTCCAACCATGGGAACAGAACTTACCAAAAATTCACTTTCAACTAATCCTCATGAAGAAGCAATGTTGAAAGAACATGTGATTCCTATGAAAAAACTAGCGACGACTCAAGAAGTCGTGAACGCTGTCTTATGGTTAAGTAGTGAAGAAGCAAGTCATACAACAGGACAAAAAATATTTATAGATGGTGGAATGCATATTGCATAGAAGGGAGAAAAAGATGGTTAAACATGTATCGATATTTGCTTTAAAAGACAAAAGTGAAATTAAACATTTTGTAGAAATGTTAGAAGAAGTTGGTAAAAATTATCCTTTGATTATTAAAAGTGAAATAGGAGTAAATATGAGTGAACAACTACCTGTAGGACCTCATTTTGGTGATGTTATTCAAATTATTGAATTTAAAAATGAGGATGATTTGAATAATTATCCAAAATCTAAAGAACATCAAAAGTTACTTACAGATGGTCCAGAAATGGAAACTGTTACCGCTATCGATTATTACATTTAAAAGCCTCGTTTAAGAGGCTTTTAAATGTTTATGATAAAGTAAACTACAAAGAAGTGCACCAATCGGAACGGTTAAAATAATACCTAATGTTCCTGTAATTCCTTGAGCTATTTCAATTGCAATAAAATCAGAATTCATTAATTGAGGATATTGAATTTGATAAGCAAAAAATGCAAGTAAAATTGTCATTGAACTTCCAGTAAAAGCTAGAATCAATGTATTACACATCGTTCCAATCATATCTTTTCCAATATTAATACCAGATTTAAATAATTGTGATTTAGTAATTTGTGGATTAAGTGCCTTAACTTCATATAAAGAAGAAGCGATTGACATACCTACATCCATGACTGCTCCTAATCCAGAAATTAAGATTCCAGAAAATAAAACTTCATTAATTTTTAGTCCTGTTTGTTGAGAAATAATAATCAAGGCTTCAGCTTGATCAGTATTAAATCCTGAAATATGAATAAGCTGACTTAATACTAAAAAAGAAAGTCCACTAATAATAACACCTAGCGATGTGGCGATTACAGCTACCCAAGTTTTTATAGAAGCTCCATTAAGCATGAATAATGAATATCCGGTTGTTAAAATAACAATAAAGATAGTTGAAATAATTGGTGAAAAGCCACTAAAAATCATTGGCAGCAATAAATCTACAATGGCATAGAGAGTAAAGGCTAAACTGATAATCGTTCGCATTCCTTTTGATTTGCCAATCATTAAAATAATGATTAAAAGTAAACCTACAAAACCATAAATATATGGAGTACGATAATAATTATAAGCTGTAATTAAAGTATTATCAGATTCGGGATTATCAATACAAGCAATAAATGTTTCTCCATTTTTAAGACGTACATTATGTGTTGTTGAAAGATAATTATCGATATAAACTTTTTTATTTTTATAAGATCCATCCAGTATCTCAACATATAAACTTTGTACACCATAATATCTATTTGTTGTTTCATCTTTTTTTGATTGATCATCAATTACACGCAGTACTTTAGCTTTACTATAACTTAAAGATGACGAATTTTGAATTGCAACAGGACTATAAACCTGACTATGAAAAAAATAGACACCAAGTGTAAAAATAAAAGTAATGATGAGAAGGATAAGATCACATTTATGAATTTTTTTTAACATGATATCTCCTTATGAAAGAACCTGTTTATGATAAACAGGTCCTGTTTTAATATATATTATTTTAAATAATTAGTTTTCTTTTTTCTTTGTTTTAATAACAATGATAGCTCCAGCAATAATGGACATTGTTGAGGCGATTTCTAAAGCAAGAAGTGGAGTATCATCACCAGTTTTTACTTTAGAAGATGTTGAGTTATCTTTTTTATTTGTAGATGAAGTATTATCTTTTTTATCAGTTGTCGAAGAAACAGATTGATTTGTTTCTTTTTTAACTAATTGATTTTTAGCTTCTTTTAAAGTGTTATAAGCTGTTTCAACATCTTGATTTGTAGCATCATTCTTATTAAGAACTGTTTTAGCAGCTACTAAAGCATCTTGTAATTTAGTAAATGATTCTTTTGTATAAGTTGAATCATCGATTTGACTACATTCATTAATTAATTTTCCTAATTCTGTTTTATCAACAGTTTCAGTTGATGTTTTATTGATTGTAAAATCATCAACAACAGATAAATCAGAAGTACGATAAGTTACAATCTTTAATTGATTATCTTTAACATCTAATTTTGTAATATTTGGTGTATGTTCTTGATTTTTAACAGCAATATAATCACCACTTAAATTAGAAGTAAATTCATAATACTTACTACCACTTGCTGAGTTAGCAGTAATATAAGTAAGACCTTTAGGATCAGTGACTTCATGAATTGGATTACCATTTTGATCAAATGATTCATCTTTTAAAGCAGTTGTACCATCCATTAACATACTACGTGTATAAACGTGGTCATGTCCCATTAAAACTAAGTCAATACCATTTTGACTAAACATAGGAGCAAGAGTATCTCTTCTTGCTAAAATATCATTATCACTTGCATGAGATGCTGATGAATAAATTGAGTGATGGAAGACAACGATTTTCCATTTGATATCTTGATTATCTTTTGTTTTAGCAAGAGTATTTTTAATGAATTCTTCATGTTCAGCAGTACTTCTGTTATTTGAGTTTAAAACAAGCATTAATGCATTGTTATAAATATAATAGTAATCTCCTTGGGCATTTCCTTGACCGCTGCTTCCTAAGTTGCTGACATTTGGTAAGTTAAAGTGATCATTATAAGCAGTACCTGCATAATCATGGTTTCCTACAGCATTTGCAAATGGTGTAGAGTAAACCACACTTCCTTGATAGTTAGATAGATAAGCATCGTATTGAGATTCATTTTTACCAGCTTCTACGTGGTCACCAGCATTTTGAATAAAGTGTACATCTTTAAATAATGGATTTGTATTGACTAAATCTAAAGTGTTTTTCCATCCATCTTTATCAGAGGCTAAATCACCAGAAGAACCTAATTGTGGATCTCCCGCAAATAAGAAACTAAAATCACCTTTAGATTTCGTTGTTGTTGTATAAGTATCTGACCAATGACCATTATTTCCAACACGATAAACATAAGCAGTATTTTCTTCTAAATCACTCATTGTTGCTTTATTAGCGTAATATCCATCAGCTTGTGCTTTTTCAATTTTAGAGTTTACTGTTTTCGCTTTAGCTTTAGGAAATTCATTTCCAGTCATATCTGCTTTTTTAGCAAATTGAATTTGTCCATTTGTACTATCTGTTGAAAACCAGTTTAAATTAAGTTCAGTTGGTGTACTTCCTACAGATAAAGAAATAGCTTTTAGACTTTCTCTTTCAGGTAATAAGCTTTCATCAGGATTGATTCCTAATTCATTAAGTTTAAAATATCCTTCACTGGTTTCATTACTTTTATGAATTTCAAAGGCAATAACATTTTTACCATTTGTAAGCATATCTTTAATATCTCTAAAATAGAGATCTGCAGTTTTTACACTTGAAGAAGTTTCTTTACTTCCATATCCCATGTTATCTTTATGATTACCATTTCCACCATCTTGGCTGCGGTAACCTTCATCAGGTACATTTAAGGCAGTTAATTGTTGACCGTTGATATAAACAATCACAGCATCTTTATAATTAAAACTTAAATGAATACCATTGACAGCACTTGCTTGATCAACATTAAAATAACCTCTAAAGAAATAAGCACGAGATGTTTTATTTAATGTTCCTTTTTCTGTAGAAAATTCTCCTGTTTGTTCTTTCCATTCATTGTCATTGTATTGACCATTTAAAGAAGCGTTATCGCCATCTTTATAAGTACGTGTCCATCCCGTATATTGTCCCCATTTATCTTTGGCTTGTGTACCATCGGCTGGATCAGTGTTTGTATCTAAATATTTAATTGTTGTGTCTTGATTCATGACAACAGTTCCTTTGTTGACTGTTTGATCACCTTGAAGTGCTATAACATTTGAAAAACTGTTAATAGCTAATGGTGAAACGGATGTCAATGACATCGCTGATAATACAGATAATGCAATTAATTTGTTTTTTTTGTTCATAAATTTTCTCCTTTTTCTATCGAAATTATAGAGGAGATCAGAATAATCAAAAATCAAAATAGAGTAAAAGATTGTTTAAGAAAATGTAAATTAAATTATCATTCAGTCAAAATATATGACCAAGCATTCAAAATGCGATTGACATAATGAATGAACGATCATATAATGAACACGTAAGAGGTGATCAGTATGGATAATCAGCGCCATCAAATTATTTTAAATGAATTAGATAAAAAAGGAAATGTGACTGTAGCTTCCCTTGTTGAACTTACAGGAGCGAGTGAATCAAGTATACGAAGAGATTTAGTAGAACTTGATCATCAAGGATTCTTAAAAAGAGTTCATGGGGGTGCAACCCTTATTCCTAAGGTAACACAAACGATTGAAGATCCATTAGGGAAAAGACAATTATTAAATGCTGATGAAAAGAAAAAAATTGCAAAGTATGCAGCAGGAATGATTGAAGCCAATGATGTAGTTTATTTAGATGCAGGTTCATCAACTTTAGAGTTGATTGAATATTTAGATCAAAAAGAAGCACACTATATTACTAATGGTTTAATGCAAGCTCAACAATTGACCCTTAAAGGATTTCATGTAGTATGTCTTGGTGGAGAAGTGAGAAATATTACAGGGGCATGTGTGGGTGCTAATACGATGAAGTCATTAAGTCGTTATCATTTTTCTAAAGGTTTCTTTGGAACAAATGGCATTGATTTAATGAATGGTTTTACGACACCAGATAGTGAAGAAGCTGCTATTAAGGAATTGGCTATGGAACGTTGTCAAATGAGTTATGTTTTATCGGATCATAGTAAATTTAATAAGGTATATCATGTGACCTTTGGTCAAATAAATGATGCGGTGATTATTACAGATCATTGTGAAAAAGAAATTAAAGAACAAGCGACAGTTGTGGAGGTTAGAGATTAATGATTTATACAATTACTTTTAATCCATCTTTGGATTATATTATGCATGTTGATTGTTTTGAAGAAGGGGAAACAAACCGTTCAAAGCAAGAAGAAATTTATCCTGGAGGAAAAGGATTCAATGTTTCAACAATTTTAAGTCGTTTGAATCTTGAAACAACAGCTTTAGGGTTTGTTGCAGGATTTACAGGTGAAGAAATTGTTAAAGAATTAAAAGAAAGAGGATTTAAATGTGATTTATGTCAGTTAGAAAATGGTCTTTCAAGAATTAATGTGAAGATGAAAGGTGCTAAAGAAACTGAAATCAACGGAAGCGGTCCAGATATTCCTCAAGAAAAACTAGATGAATTATTTGATAAATTAAATCAATTACAAGAAAATGATATTTTAGTTCTTGCTGGAAGTATTCCATCATCATTACCTAATGATATTTATGAACAAATTATGAAAAAACTCGATCAACAAGGAATTAAAATCATTGTTGATGCAACGAATGATTTATTAAAGAAAGTATTACCTTATCATCCTTTCTTAATTAAACCAAATCATCGTGAATTAGAAGAATTATTCAATGTTAAAATTGAAAATAAAGAAGATCTTATTCACTATGCTCGAAAACTTCAAGAACAAGGAGCAATCAATGTGCTTGTTTCCCTTGGAAAAGATGGTGCTATTTTAGTCAGTGAAGATGGTCATGTTTATTATTGTGCTGGTGCTAAAGGAAAATTATTAAATAGTGTTGGTAGTGGAGATAGTATGGTTGCTGGATTCATTGCTGGATATTTAAAGGATAAAAAATATGATGAAGCTTTAAAATTAGGAAGTGCTTGTGGCGGAGCAACAGCATTTAGTGAAGATCTTGCCGAAGCTTCCATGATTCAAGAAGTCTATAAACAATTACAAGTGGAGGAACTATAAATGAAAATCTTAGATTTATTAAAAGATGTTTCAATTGATGTAAATGCTACATGTTCAAATAAAGATGAAGCCATTGATACATTAGTTTCATTAATGGCAAAACAAGGAAACTTAAATGATCAAGATGTTTATAAACAAGGAATTTATGCCCGTGAAGAATTAAGTACAACAGGAATTGGAGAAGGAATTGCGATTCCTCATGCTCAAAGTGAAGCTGTAAACGCTCCAGGACTTGCGGCCATGGTTGTTAAAGATGGTGTTGATTATCAATCTTTAGATAATCAACCAGCAAAACTTTTCTTTATGATTGCAGTTCCTAAAACAGGTGGAAACGAACATCTACAAATTCTTGCGATGTTGTCACAAATGTTGATGGATACAGACTTTAAAGATTCTTTAATTAATGCACAAAGTGTAGAAGAATTTATGAATTTGATCAATCAAAAAGAAGCTGCACAAAAAGCTAAAGAAGAAGAAAAAGAAGAAGCGCAAAAAGAATTTACAGGAACTTATCGTTTGCTTGCAGTAACTGCTTGTCCAACAGGTATTGCGCATACGTATATGGCGGCTGAAGCTTTAGAAGAAAAAGCAAAACAAATGGGAATTACAATCAAAGTCGAAACTGATGGTAGTGGCGGAACTAAAAATGCTCCAACTGCTAAAGAAATTGAAGAATGTGAAGCGATTATTGTAGCTGCTGATAAAAATGTTGAAATGGCTCGTTTTGATGGAAAACCTGTCATTCAAGTCAAAGTGGCAGATGGGATCAATAAAGCAGAAGAGTTAATTAATGAAGCTTTAAGTGGAAACGCTCCAATCTATCATACAGATCATGCATCAACAACAGTTGAAAGTGAAAGTGATGAAAGTGTTGGTCGTCAAATCTATAAACATTTAATGAATGGTGTCAGTCATATGTTACCATTTGTTATTGGTGGAGGTATTTTAATTGCTTTAGCTTTCTTATTTGATGATTATACAATTGATCCAAGTAACTTTGGTAAAAATACACCATTAGCTGCTTTCTTTAAAACAACAGGAGATACAGCCTTTGGATTTATGTTACCAATCCTTGCAGGATATATTTCAATGTCAATTTCAGATCGTCCAGGTCTAGCTGTTGGATTTGTTGGTGGAGCCTTAGCAAACCAAGGAAATTCAGGATTTTTAGGAGCTTTAGTAGCTGGTTTTGCTGCTGGGTATTTAATGAAGGGGTTACGTAAATTATTTGATTATTTACCAGATGCTTTTGAAGGATTAAAACCAGTTCTTTTATATCCATTCTTTGGATTATTATTAATGGCATTACTTATGACATTTATTATCAATCCACCTGTTGCTGCTATCAATACAGCTCTTACAAATGCTTTAAATTCAATGGGTGGTTCAAGTAAAGTTATTTTAGGAATGTTACTTGGTGGTATGATGGCTATTGATATGGGTGGTCCAATCAATAAAGCAGCTTATGTTTTCGGAACTGCATCGATTGCTTCAGGAAACTATGATATCATGGCAGCTGTTATGATTGGTGGGATGGTTCCACCTCTAGCTATTGCGCTTGCAACATTCTTCTTTAAAAATCGTTTTACTAAAAAAGAACAACAAACAACACTTACAAATGTTATTATGGGATTATCATTTATTACTGAAGGAGCAATTCCATTTGCAGCCTCTGATCCATTACATATCTTACCTGCATGTGTCGCTGGTTCAGCAGTTGCTGGTGCTTTATCAATGTTCTTTAACTGTACATTAATGGCTCCTCATGGTGGTATCTTTGTAATCGGTGTTATCTCTAATCCTCTTGGATACTTATTTGCCTTAGCTGTTGGTTCAGTTGTTGGAATGTTTGGTTTAGCTTTATTGAAGAAACCTTTAAAATAATAATGAATTCTAGGTGAAAACCTAGAATTTTTTTTGTTAAAAGGGGAATCCTATTTTTGAAAGGAACATATATAATGAATAATGATACAATTTTATTACTTAAAGAATGTGATTCAGGATTAAAAATGGCAATTTCTTCTTTAGATGAGGTACTCGATGTGATAAAAAATCAAAAATTCAAAGAAATTTGTATTACTTCAAAAAATAAACATCAAATTTTAAAAAATGAAGTAGATCATTTATTAAAAGAACATCATCTTCAAGAAAAAGAACCTTCATTACTCGCAAAAAGCATGTCATGGTTAAAAATGAATTTTAAAATACAAATGAATGAAGATGATCAAACAATTGCTTCACTTCTTTTTGAAGGATGTTCTATGGGAATAGAAACACTTTATAAATATTTGCATCAATATGAAAATGCTTCATCAAAAATAAAAGAAGTGACAGAAAAACTTATTGAAATTGAAAAAGAACTATCGCAAAATATACAAAATTATTTATAAATAACTACGAAACAAACTCGTTTCGTAATTTTTTTCTTAATAAACCATATGACACATCTTTTTAAATAAGATTTGAATTCATAAAATTTAAACCATAATTTTATAAGTAAAATTGTGGCTTTTACATGTACAAAACTTTGCACCTAATCACCAACTGTTTCAGATGGTCAATTAAGAATGTTAATAAAATGTAAGAAAAAAGTCGAAAAGTGTTGAAATCATCGGGGGGGGGTACTAAAATTAGAATGATGGATAATATATAAGGTGGGATAATTATGAATTTTCAGGAAAAAATAGAAATATATAAAGATATTATTGTTTCTTTAGATTATTGTGTAAATGATTATTTATATATTTTAGATGTTGAAAATGATGAATATTTTATTTCACCTCATGCTACAGTAAGGTTTAAAATGGATAATGCTTATTTTAAAAATCCTGTTAAAGAATTTAAAAAATTTGTTTATTATAAAGATTATGATTTAGTTGTAGAGGATCTAAATAAGATTTTATCTGGAGAAAAGACCTATCACAATATGCAGTATAGATGGCTAAATGATGAAAGTTTACCTGTTTGGATCAATTGTCGAGGACGGGCAATTATTGAAAATCATCAAGTAAAATATTTAATTGGGTGTATTAATGAAATTGGTAAAAAACAGTATGCTGATAATGTAAGTGGATTGTTAGGAGAAGAAAGTTTTAAAAATTTTATTTATCCAATTGATGATGATTTTGAAAAGGGTTTTGTTTTAAGACTAGGAATTGATAATTTTAAGAATATTAATGAAAATTATGGATTAAAGTTTGGAGATGAGATTCTTAAACGAGCAGGAAAGTATATCAAAGATCTTTTAAATGAGTATCAAAAACTTTATCATATTGTTTCTGATGAATTTATTATATTTGATTCAAATGGGACAGTTGATGACGCAATTTATCTTTATAAAAAGATTCAAGAAAGAACACTTGATTTTATTGAGTCTACAAACTATGAAATTTATTATACTTTTTCAGCAGGAATCCTAGATTTTTATAGTCATCCAACAGCTAGTTATATTGAAATTATGAAATGGACAGAATTCTCTTTAAATAATGCAAAAGAAAGTGGCAAAAATACATATGATATTTTTGATAACTGTGATTATCAAAAATTTCAAAGAGAATCAGCGATTATTAGATATTTACACCAATCTATTGATCATGATTACGAAGGATTTGATGTGTATTTTCAACCTATAGTCGATGTAAATAAAAAAGAAGTAACACATTTAGAAGCATTACTACGTTTTAAATGCGATGAATTTGGAAGAATATCACCAATGGAGTTTATCCCATTACTTGAAAAAAGTGGTCTTATTATTCCTGTAGGTAAATGGGTTTTAGAAAAAGCAATTCAAGCATGTTTATCATTAAAAAAATATCAATCTCAATTAAAAGTAAATGTTAATATTTCATATGTGCAAGTTTTAAAATCAGCGATTTTAAATGATATTTTAAGTATAATGAAAAAATATAATGTTGATCGAAATAGATTAGTTATTGAACTTACAGAAAGTGGCTTTATAGAATCAGATCGCTCTTTTGTTAATTTTTGTAATCAATTAAAAGAAAATAGTATTCTTTTAGCTTTAGATGACTTTGGTACAGGGTATTCTAACTTTCATTATTTATATAATTTAAAACCAGATTGTATTAAAGTAGATCGTGGACTTATGAAGAATGCTTTAAGTAATGATTATGAAAATTTATTATTAAAGCATATGATCGACATGGCTCATAGTGTTGGGGTCAATATGTGTATTGAAGGAATTGAAACGGAAGAAGAACTTCATAAAGTATTAGAAATGGGAAGCGACTTTATTCAAGGGTTTTATTATAGTAAGCCACTGCCTTTTAATGAGATAACAGACTATTTGAAAAATTTTAAGAAGATCATCTAGGATGATCTTTTTTTATGGGCTATAATAAAAGAAGAAAAATTAAAGGAGAAGTTTATGGAACGATTAGTTGAAATATGTTGTGGAAGTTATGAAGATGCTTTAAATGCTTATTATGGAAGGGCAAAGCGTGTTGAGTTAAATAGTGCTCTTCATTTAGGTGGTTTAACGCCTTCAATAGCTTCTTTGAAATTAACAAAAAAGAATACAAATTTAAAAATTATTACAATGATAAGACCAAGAGGTGCAGGATTTTGTTATAACGATATTGAATTTGAAGTTATGAAAGAAGATGCACGTTGTATGCTTGAAAATAAGGCAGATGGGATTGCTTTTGGATGTTTAAATCAAGATGGTTCAATTAATGAAAAACAAACAAAAGAAATGATCGATATTATTAAAGAGTATCAAGGAGAGGTTGTTTTTCATCGAGCATTTGATTGTGTAGCTGATCCCTATGCTTCAATTGAATTATTGATTCATTTAGGTGTGGATCGTATTCTTACTAGTGGTTTAAAACCAAAGGCAATGGATGGAAAAGAATTAATTAAAGATTTACAAAATAAATATGGTAATCAAATTGAAATATTGGCTGGAAGTGGTATAAATGCAAGTAATGCTAGAAAGATGATGGAGGATACAGGAATCTATCAAGTACATAGTTCATGTAAAGATTGGATCAATGATCCAACAACTAAAACGCATGAAGTTTCATATGCCTATGCACCTTCGCCTCATGAAAATGATTATGATGTTGTTTCAAAAGAACTTGTTGAAAAAATTGTAGAAAGTATAAAATAGGTTTGTTATGAAAGTTAAAGATTATAGTTATGAAACTTTTCCACGATATACAGTCAACATAGATGGTGCTTTGGAATTAAAAGGAAATAAAGAAAATCTAAGATGTCGGATGAAAGATGTAGAATATCAAAAAGGTTGTATGATTCGTTTTTTATTTCCAAATACGATTTTAGATGAAGAAAGAAAATATCCATTAGTGATTCATGTACAAGGTTCTGGATGGTATAAACAAGATATGAATGATCATATTTTTGATTTTATGCCGATTGTCAAAGCAGGTTATGTGTATGCAATTATTGAATACCATGGTGCTCCTGAATATAAATATCCAACGCAAGTAGATGATGTTATAAAAGCGATTGAATATTTAAAAGAAAACTATCAAAATTATCCTATTGATTTTAAACATGTATTTTTAAGTGGGGATTCTTCAGGAGGACATATTGCCTTACTTGTAGCTTTACAAGAAAGGTATAATTTTAAAGGAATCATTGATTTATATGGAGTCACAAACTTTATGACATTTAATAATTGGTATAGTAAATATGACTGGCATGAAGAAAGAAATGTGACTGATTTTTTAGGATCATTAGATATAGAACTTTTAATGAAAGCTTCACCAATGATCTATTTAAAAGAAAATATGTCTTTACCACCATTTCTCATTCTTCATGGAGATAAAGATCATGTTGTACCTATTACCCAAAGTATAGAACTATATGAAAAACTTAAAGAATATCACTATGATGTAATCTTTGGTAGAGTTCATGATGCAGATCATGGAAGAAGTATTTTTTATAATGAAGATGTTTATCAAACAATTGTTAACTTTTTAAATAAAAATAAGTGATCAATGTATGTAAAAGTGAGGCGATTTACTTGGAATTACATATTAGAGAATTTGAATATCAAAATATAATCAAACAACAATTTTATAAACAATTAGTTGTTTTATCTTTATATGTCTTATTATTAGTTTTTGCTTTAGAAAGTATTTTATATGGTTTTGATTATGTATGGATTATTCTTTTTGTGGCTTCTATGGCAATTATTAATTTAAATTTTAGAAGAAAGAAAAAGATATTAGGTTATGATCTTGTTTATATTGATGAAAATCATCGTTTCTTTTATAACAATCTATTCATTGAAATGAAAGATTTAGAAAATTATGTTCTTTCAAAAGAAACAATAACTTTGAATTTTATAGATTATTCTATTGTGATAGAAAAAGATGAAAATCTTTATGATTATTTAAATCAATTTGTGAAGAATAAAAAACCAATTAATGGAAAAAAACAGAGATTATTTGTTAGCTGTTTTGCACTTCTTTTTGTATTTTTCTCATTAAGTTTAGGTAATCTTGTAGTAGGAAGTATTTATAGTTATATAAATCATGTTGAAATGATTTCACTTTCAACGATTCTTATACCTATTATTCAAATAACAAGTATTATACTAGGAGTCGCTCTTATCTTTTTTGTAGCGAAGAAGTTTAAAAAAGGGATAGGTCTTTATGTGAGTTTATTATTGATTGTACTTTATATTGCCTTACCTTTTATTATGGGTAATGATATTCATCGTTTAGATAATGACATGGCTTATACACGACAAAATCAAAAGCTTACACTTTATAGTCATTATAAAAAAGGTTATGGAAAATTTGAAAGACAAATAACGAATGTTTCAAATAAGGCAGAAGTGGGAAATTATCAAAGTGTGCTCTATATTTTAGAAAATCAAAAAGTAGAAGTGATTTCTTTAGAAAATGAAGCTAAAAATGATAAATTCGTTTCTAAAATTAAAAATCAAACTTATTTAGAAACGTATATTTCAACACACTATACTTTAACTATTGGAGATGATAAAGCTTATTTTGAAAAAAATAGTTCACCTAAAATAGTGAAATTGCATAGAATCAATAATCATATGCTTTATTTTAAATATAAAAAGGATTATTACTTTATTTATATTTTAGAAAAACAAAAAGATATCAGAGTCTATGAGCTTTCTAATGATAGAGATTTAAAATTTTACTTTGCTCCAGACCCTTTTGAAATGTCTAACTCTCAAACAAGTAATGAGGATACAAATGAAAGTGAGTCACAAAATCAAACAGAGGAAGCAAATCAAGAAACAACAGCACAAGAAAGTGATACTACTGATTTAGAAAATGATCCAGAAAGAGTTTATTTTGAAAAAGTGTATGACCTTTTAATAGCACAAAATAAATTAGACAACCCTTGTTTTGATTATCAATATGACGCTAAAGGTTATCCTTATGCAGTTGTAAGTACAAATGATGAATATACATTATCTCTTGTATTTAATAAATATAAAAATAATGATGAAGATTATGAAATTGTTTTAGAAAAGTATATCAAAAAAAGTAGCACGCAAAGTCTTGTTGATTTTTATTTAGTGAATACAAAAACTTTGGAAGTTACAGATCAACAACGAGATTATTGGTAGGGTCAAGAATTATCTTGATCCTTTTTATTTATGTTTTATTAATGTATATACAAAGTATCTTAACACTATCTTAATACCTCCCATTTTATAATAGAAATAATGAGGGGAGTATTATGGTAGATTTTATATTAGTGATTATTTTGATAATTGTTTTGTTTATGGTATATAAACAAATGAGTTGTTTTGATGAGCTTATAGAAAGTATAGAATACCCAACAATTCTTATCATTTATGATGATCAATATCAAATAGCAAAAAAATATGAAAATGATACAATCAAATGTATACCAAAACAAGAAATATATCACTTTGAACAAAGTTATCAATATGTCATTTTATGCTGTGAAGATGATTATTATAACTTATTAATGAATTATCGTATTCATAGAGATATGTTAGATGTCCAAGTTTATTCTTTAATTGGAAAACAAAAGTATGAAGAATTATATCAAGAAAATATTGAATTGTTACAAACAATAGAAGACATAGAAAGGTTAATAAAACATTTATATGATCAAAAGAAGAACAAATGTTGAAATCATTGCATTAGGATTTGCAATTGTTATTTTAGTTGGAACGTTTTTACTTTTGTTACCTGTTTCTAGTGATCATACGGATTTTTTAGATGCGCTTTTTACAGCGACAAGTGCCACTTGTGTAACAGGTTTAGTTGTTTATGATACGGCAACACATTGGACATTGTTTGGACAAATCGTGATTTTACTTTTAATTCAAATAGGTGGTTTAGGTTTTATTACGATTGGGGTTTTTCTAGCCACTTATCTTAAGAAAAAAATTAGTTTAAGACAGAGAGGCTTGATTGAAGAAAGTGTCAATTCTTTAAAATTAGCAGGTGGGGTCAAACTTGTTAAACATATTATAAAAGGAACTTTTTTATTTGAAGGAATTGGCGCAATTATTTTAAGTCTTGTTTTTATAGAAGATTTTGGTTTATTAAAAGGTATTTATTTAGGAATCTTTCATGCGATTTCTGCTTTTTGTAATGCAGGATTTGACATACTTGGAATAATAGAACCTTATGGTTCATTAACTCCTTATGCTTCTAATATAATTGTTAATATAACAATTATGGCATTGATTATTATAGGAGGTCTAGGATTTATTGTTTGGCAAGATATTTATGAAAAAGGGTTTAAGTTTAAAAAATATCTTTTACAAACAAAAATCGTTTTAATAATGACAATTATTTTAATTGTTGGCGGAGCCGTATTATTTTATTTATTTGAATGTCAAAATTCACTTTCTTCCTTGTCTCAAGAAGAAAAGATTTTAGCTTCATTTTTTCAATCTGTGACTTGTCGTACAGCTGGTTTTAATACAGTTGATGTTTCTCATTTAAAACCTTCAACAAGTTTATTAATGATGTTTTTAATGTTTGTTGGTGGTAGTCCTGGGTCAACAGCTGGAGGTATTAAGACCACGACTTTTGCAGTTTTGACTATTTTTGTATACGCTACAATGACCAATAAAAGTGAAGCCAATGCTTTTAATCGTCGTTTTGATAGTAAAACGATAAAAAAAGCATGTTCCGTTTTTTTAATAAATTTTATATTTATTTTTATAAGTGCAATTGCACTTTTTGATATGCAACCTCAACTTCCAATGCAAGATGTTTTTTTTGAAATCTTTTCAGCACTTGGAACAGTAGGAATTTCAACAGGGATTACAAGACAACTGACAATGCTTTCTAAAATTGTGATTGTTTTATTAATGTATTGTGGTCGAGTAGGAAGTTTAACTTTAGCTTTAAGTCTTTCAAGAAAAAAGAAAATTTCAAATTGTAAAAATCCAGTAGAAAAAATAGCTATTGGGTAGGAGGAGTTATGAAAACAGTATTAATTATAGGAATGGGACGTTTTGGTCACCATCTAGCAAGTAATATGATTTCACTTGGAAATGAAGTGATGATCGTAGATAAAGATGAATCTCGTTTAGAAGATCTAACAAAACTGATTTCGAATATTAAAATAGGGGACTGTACAAATGAAGATGTTTTGCAAAGTTTTGGTGTCGCTAATTTTGATATTTGTTTTGTTTGTATTGGAACAAATTTCCAAAGTAGTTTGGAAATTACAAGTTTGCTCAAAGAATTAGGAGCCAAGTATGTTATTTCTCAAGCAACAAGAGATATACACGCTAAATTTTTATTAAAAAATGGGGCGGATGAGGTTATTTATCCTAATCGTGACAGTGCTGAAAAATTAGCAGTGCGTGTAAGTAATGATAATTTGTATGATTATGTTGAATTGGATAATGAATATTCTATTTATGAAATTCCTGCATTACGTCAATGGTTAGGAAAAACAATTAAACAAATTAATATTCGAGCAGCTTTTCATATTTATATCATAGGAATCAAAAAAGATAATAAAACAGATTTTTTACCTTCGGTAGATTATGTTTTTAATATAGAAGATCATCTTTTAGTTATAGGAAAGAAAAAAGATGTTGATATGATTCTAAAATGTATGTCATGATGATCTTGGTGATTTTATGAAAGAAAAATTAAGGTATTTAGTTTATTTTGGTATTATTATTTCGATTGAATTATTTTGTTCATTTACTTTAAATTCAATGGGAATTAGGAAAGAAAATATTTTAATGGTATTTATTGTAGGAGTTTTATTAATTGCTACATTTACTAAAGGATATTTTTATGGTTTATTAGCAGCTATTGTTAGTGTATTATGTTTTAACTTTTTATATATTGACCCTAACTATGATTTTCATATTAGTGATCCTAATGATTTTATGCTTATTCTTTTCTTTTTGATGACTTCTGTTATTGCTTGTAGTTTAACGGATCGTTTTCAAAAACAAATTATTATTTCTAAAAAGAATGAAGGTATTTCTAAACGATTATATAGCTTATCAGAAAGATTATTGAACGTTTCAGGGATCGAATATATTTTATTAAAAGGAAATCAATATATTGAAGAAAGTATTCAAATAAAAACAAATATTTCCTTGGAAATAAAAGAAGAAAGTAAAAATGTAATTCCTATTATAGGAATGAATCGAGTTTTAGGAAGTATTGAAATATTAAGTCATCAAGGACTCAATGAAGATCAAATGATTATCATTAAAGCAGCTGCTAACCAATTAGGAAATGCTTTAGAAAGAGAACTTACTTATTTAGAACAAGAAAAAATAAAGGTAGCGATGGAAAGAGAACATATGCTTAACAGTATGTTAAGAAGTATCTCACATGATTTAAGAACACCACTTACAGGAATCGTTGGAGCAAGTCAACTCATGATGAATCAAGATCATCTTACAAATGAGGATGTTTATTCACTTGCAAAAGACATACATGATCAAGCACATTGGCTTACTCAAATCGTTGAAAATATTTTAAACATGTCTAAAATAGAAAGTGGAAATTTAGTTTTACATAAAAACTTAGAAGTTGTAGATGATTTGATTTATGAAGCAATACAACATTTACCTGAATTAGAAAAAAGAAATATGGTTGTAGATGTACCTCAAGATTTATTATTTATTAATGTAGATGGTAAATTAATGGTTCAAGTATTTATTAATATTTTAAATAATGCAATCAAGTATACAAAAGAAAAAGATCAAATTACGATTCATGTAAAGAAATTAGAAGATGAAGTACAGTTTATGATTAAAGATACAGGATCTGAAATTTCTAAAAAAATTTTAGATCATATTTTTGAAGAATTTGTAACAGATACCAATGTTTCTAATGATAGTCAAAAAGGAATTGGTTTAGGGTTAGCTATTTGTAAAGCAATTGTTCAAGCTCATGGTGGAAAAATTTGGGCTAAGAATGAAAAAGATGGAGCATGTTTTATTTTTACTATTCCTAGTGATAAGGAGTTGAATGTATAATGAATGATTTAATTATGATTGTAGAAGATGATCCATATATTTCTCATTTTTTGCAAATGTCTTTTGAACAAGAAGGATATCGTATATTAATGACAACAAAGGGTCATGAAGCATTAAGTCTTTTTTATAGTCATCAACCTGATATCGTTATTTTAGATTTAGGTTTACCAGATATTGATGGTCTTGAAGTAATTCAAGAAATTAGGAAAATTTCTTCAAAACCTATTATTGTTGTTTCTGCACGATTAGAAGAACAAGAAAAAATCAAAGCACTTGATTTAGGAGCAAATGATTATGTTGTAAAACCATTTTATATGGGAGAGCTTTTAGCTAGAATTAGAGTTGCTAAAAGATTATCTAAAAAAGAAGATGAAGAAATAAAGAAATATCAAAAGGATTATTTAGATGTTGATTTTATTTCTAGAAAGGTATTAATAGATCAAGAAGAAATTCATTTAACACCGATTGAATTTAATCTTTTAAAGCTTTTAATTGAACATCGTGGTAAAGTATTAACACATAATTATATTCAAAAAGAAATTTGGGGTTATCAAGATCATTCTAATCAAAATGCATTAAGAGTATTTATGGCTACTCTTCGTCGAAAAATAGAAAAAGATACGAATCATCCTCATTTTATTGTCACAGAAGTAGGCGTTGGTTATTATTTTAAAGATTAACAAGGGAAACCTTGTTTTTTTTATTTCCTAACAATTAGGAAACACAATTAATGTTGTGTAAAAAAAATTACTGTTATAATGATAATAAATGGAGGAAAAAAGATATGTTAAATGATCGACAAATGCATGTAATTGATCTATTGAATGATAAAAAATGGATTACTGGAAAAGAGATGGCGCATATTCTAAATGTTACAGATCGTACGATACGTAATGATATAGAGAATATTAATCAATTTTACGATTGTTTGTTAATTAGTGCTGATAAAAGGAAAGGTTATCATATTGATCAAACACTTTTATCAAAACAAGATATTGAACCCAAGGAAATTATTCCACAAACATCACATGAAAGATGTGTTTGGTTAATACAGGAATTATTGTTTAAAGAAAGTGAAATTAACTTAATTCAATTGCAAGATCGAGTTTTTATTAGTGGATATTCGATAGATAATGATTTAAAGAAAATTAGAAGAATGATTAGTAGTTATTCAAGTTTAAAAATTGTTCGTAATAAAAATACAATTTATCTAGTAGGAGATGAAGCAGATAAAAGAAAACTTTACAAAGATTTGCTGACAGAAGAAACTAAAGGGAATTTTATGAATTTAAATTCTATTGCTGATTTATGGGAAAATTTTGATTTATTAGAAGTTAAAGATATATTAGAAGAAGTTTGTGAAATGAATGATTACTATATTAGAGATGTGAGTTTTCCTATGATTATGATACATGCAGGTGTTTCAATAGAAAGAATTATTAATCATAACTATATTGAAGATAAAACTTATAATGAAAAACTGAAGGATAGTTTAGAATATAAGGTGGCGAAAGATTTTTTTTCAAAAGTTTCGCAAGTGATACATATACCCGTTATTGAAGATGAAGTGGTTTTATTTTCGTATCTTTTATTGGGGAAAAGTGGAAAATTCTATAATAGAAATAGAAAAGAAAGTGAAAATTTGAAATATATTTTTTATACAATTATAGATAAAATAAAGGAATATTTTGGTATAGATCTTTCAAATGATTATGATTTAAAACTTGGATTAATTACACATTTACAGTCTTTATTGGAAAGACAAGTGAATAATGTTAAAGTTACAAACCTTTATTTAAAGGAAATTAAAAGAAAATACCCTTTGGTTTTTGAAATGGCAGTACATTCTGGTGAGGTTATTACTGAATGCACAGGATACACTATTAACGAAAACGAGCTGGCATTTCTTGCTTTACATTTGGGAGCAGCTTATGAAAGAAGCCAAAGTATGTATCGTCATCGGGGAATAGTCATCATTCCTCACAATCAAATGTTATCTATACCTTGTGTAGAAAAATTAAAAAATAGATTTGGGGAGAGAATGGAAATTCTTGAGATATTTCATTTTTTTGAAGAATTGCAGGTTGAACAATGTCAACCAGATTTCATTTTAACAACAGTTCCCTTAAAACATCAACTTGACATACCAACTCTTCAAATAACTTTATTTGTAAATAACGAAGATGAAAGTAAAGTATTTCAGCTTCTTAATGAATTAGATAATAAGCTTTATCACAATGATGTGGTGAAGATGTTAAAAAAACTTATTAAAAAAAATTTATTTCATGTTCATCAAACATTTCATGATACAACAGAAATTTTAAATTATTTATGTGATGAATTGATAGATAATGATTTAGCTACAAAAGCATACAAAGAAGATGTTTTTAAAAGAGAAGCAGTCTCAGCAACCTCATTTATGTATGGTTTTGCTGTTCCACATTCTATAGAAGTATCTACCAAAAAATCATGTATTTCTGTATTGATTTTAGATAGAAGTGTGAAATGGGGAGAATTTGATGTGAAATTTATTATTTTATTGGGAATTAGAGAAACAGATAATCATTTATTAAAAATATTTTTTGATTGGTTATCAAGTATTGTCGCTAATTCAAAGAAATTTGAACAATTATTAGAAGTAAATAATTATGAAGAATTTATGAAAGAAATTATCGCTTAGGAGCTAATGAAGATGACAAAAAGAAATATATATATAAATGCACCTTTAACAAGAAGAGTGCTTAGTTATTTTATTGATTGGTATTTAGGAGCACTTTGTGCTGCTTTTCCAATTGCTGTGGTTTCACAAAAATTGTATGGAACAATGTTAAAACAAAATTTATTAAAAATTCAACAACCTTATGGATTTATTGCGGGGATTATAGGAGTAATTTTTGCTTTGTTTTACTACATTTATATTCCTTTCTTTGTTTATAAAGGACAGACTGTAGGAAAACGAATATGTAAAGTTAAAATTATTCAAAATAATAATCAAGAAGTATCGTTAAAATCATTGGTTTTAAGACAAGGTTTAGGAATGATTGTAATTGAAGGTATTTTTGTGAGTGCAAGTGCATTGTGGCATCAACTTGTTTCTTTATGCATACACGTAAATATTGTTTCAATGATGATGTATGTTGGGTTTGTTGTGGGAGGAATAAGTACGTTGATGATTATTTTTACCAAGGAACATCGTGCAATACATGACTATATAGGAAATACAAAGGTTGTAAGTGTTTGATTTCCTATTGCTAGGAAACGTCTCTATCAGCCTAAAGATAAAGAAATATTTATAATAATAGATGTAAAGATATTGGAGGAACAAAAATGGACAATTTAGAGTTAGTTAGTTTTCAAATTATTTCTGCGGTAGGTGTAGCAAAATCATTTTATATTGAAGCAATGAAAATTGCTGAAAAAGGTGATTTTGATTTAGCTAAAGCAAAAATAAAAGAGGGAGATCAGGAATTTGTAAAAGGACATGAAGCACATGCAGGTTTGATACAAAAAGAAGCAAATGGTGAAAAAGTTGTACCAAATATTTTATTGATGCATGCAGAAGATCAACTTATGTCTGCTGAAACAATTAAAATGATGGCTCTTGAAATTATAAAATTGAACCAACGTCTTTATTCGTTAGAAAAATAAGAAGGGAGAAGGAGAATGAAAAAAATTTATTTATTTTGTAGTGCAGGAATGTCAACAAGTATGTTAGCGAGTAATATGCAAAGTGTCGCTAATGCACATAATTTGCCTATTAAAGTGGCAGCTTTTTCACACAATAAACTTGAAGAAATTATAGAAAAAGATACCCCTGATTGTATTTTACTAGGTCCACAAGTGAAATATATGTATGAAGAAACAGTTGAACAATTTGGAAATACAGGTATTCCTATTGCGGTCATTGATCAAGCGGATTACGGTATGATGAATGGTGAAAAAGTGTTAAAATCAGCAATTAAACTGATTAAATCAAATAAAAAATAGAAAGAGGACAAGTCTTATGATGAAAAAACTTGAAAAAATACTAATGCCTCTAGCGGAGGCGATTGGGAGAAATAAGTACCTCATGTCAATTCGTGATGGTTTTCTTGTTTCAACTCCATTATTAATTGGAGGTTCTATCTTCTTATTGATAGCGAACTTTCCAATTCAAGGTTGGATTAATTTTTTAGAAACAACTGTGGTTAATTCTTCAACAGGACAGACATTAGCATCTTTTATTTCAAAACCAGCAGGGGCTACTTTTGATATTATGGCAATCTTTGCTGTAATTGGTATAGCGTATTCCTTTGCTGGAAAAATGAATACAAATAAGATATTTGGTGCAGCCGTTGCCGTTGTTTCATGGTTTTTAATTATGCCATATTCAATTAGCGGTAGTGTTGATGTGGCAGGTAAAGCAGTTGATGTAAGTTTAAGTGGTATTCCTTTAGGTTGGGTAGGATCAAAGGGTATTTTTGTCGGAATTATGTGTGCTTTTTTATCAGTCCATATTTATACATATGTGGAACGTAAAGGTTGGACAATTAAAATGCCAGCAGGTGTTCCACCTACAGTTGAAGAATCATTTGCTGCGTTAATTCCAGCGGCGATGGTAATGATCGTATTCTTTACAATTAACTTATTATTTGGTTTTTTAGGTACAAATGTATTCCAAATTATTTTTGAATTTTTACAAACACCATTATTAAATTTAGGAGATACATTAGGAGCAATGGTTGTTGCTTATATTTTCTTACATTTATTTTGGTTCTTTGGAGTAAATGGTGGTTCGGTTGTTGGTGCCGTATTCAATCCAATTTTACAAACATTATCAGCAGGAAATATTGCTGGTGAACATCATATTATTTGCCAACAATTCCAAGATTTATTTGCTACTTTTGGTGGAGCAGGATCTACTTTATCATTAGTTATTGCGATGCTTTTATTCTGTAAATCAAAACGTATTACAAATTTAGGTAAACTCTCTTTTGTTCCTGGTATTTTTGGAATTAATGAACCAATTGTTTTTGGATTACCAATTGTATTGAATCCAACATTATTAATACCTTTTGTATTAGTTCCAACAGTGAATATTGTTATTTCATATTTTGCAATGGCTATGAATTTAGTACCAATTTGTTCTGGAATTAATATTCCTTGGACAACACCAATTGTTATTTCTGGTTTCCTTGCAACAAATTGGGCAGGAGCTCTTTTACAAGTGTTGTTATTAATTTTAGGAATCTTTATCTATATGCCATTTATTAAAATAATGGATAAACAATATCTTGAAGAAGAAAATAATATGCAAAATGATGAAGAAGAAGAGGATGATATTTCATTAGATGATCTTTCATTTGATGATTTGTAGGAGATGAAAATTTATGAAAATAATCATGATTTATGACCAAATTCAATCAGGTGCTGGTATTAAAGACGATCATGATATTCCTTTAGGAGCAAAAAAGGAAGCTGTTGGTCCGGCAGTTATGATGGAACCATTTTTAAAGAAAGTAGATGGAAAAGTCGTGGCATGTCTTTATTGTGGAGACGGGACGTATCTAAAAAATCCTGACGAAGTAAGTCGAAAATTATGCGCAATGGTGAATAAATTAAAACCTGATGTTGTAATGTGTGGTCCTTGTTTTAATTATTTGAATTATGGAAAAATGGCAGCAAGAATTGCTTACGATATTAATCAAAATACATCTTCTAAAGCAATTGCGGCCATGTCAGATGATAATCAAGAAACGATTAACGAATATAAAGATAAATTATGTATTATTAAAACACCTAAAAAGGGTGGTATAGGTTTAAATGAGTCTTTAGAGGGAATGTGTGTTCTTGCAAAGGCTCTTTACCAAGAAAAAGAAATTGAAGAATTTAAAGAAAAATTTTGTTTTTAGGATGCTGTTTAGCATCCTTTCTACTAGGAGGAAAGAAAATGTGGGGAATAATAGCAACATGGCGTATGGCTGTTGAAGGAATTAGTGAAGCAAGCCATATTTTACAAGAAAAAGGAGATGCAGGAGATGCAATAGAAACAGCAATAAAAGCAGTTGAAGATTTTCCTTATTATAAATCAGTTGGTTATGGAGGACTTCCTAATGAAGAAATGGAAGTAGAGTTAGATGCAGCTTATATGGATGGAAATACATTAAGTATTGGAGCAGTTGCGGCTATTAAAGATTTTGCAAATCCGGTATCAATTGCTAGACGCTTATCTAAAGAAAAAGTAAATAATATTTTAGTTGGAGAAGGGGCTGAAAAATTTGCTCATAAAGAAGGCTTTGAACGTAAAAATATGCTTACAGACCGCGCTAAAATTCATTATAGAAATAGAGTGAAAGAAGTCCGTGAACAAGAAATAAAACCTTATGCAGGACATGATACAGTTGGTATGGTATGTCTTGACCAACAAGGGAAAATGACATCAGCAACTTCAACAAGTGGTTTATTTATGAAGAAAAAAGGACGTGTTGGAGATTCACCAATAGCGGGTTCAGGATTTTATGTTGATTCAAGTGTAGGTGGAGCTTCAGCAACTGGATTGGGAGAAGATCTAATGAAAGGATGTATTTCTTATGAAATCGTTCGCTTAATGGCAGAAGGTATGCACCCTCAAGCAGCTTGTGAAAAAGCAGTTAATCAACTTGATCATCGTTTAAAAGAAAGAAGAGGTCATGCAGGGGATCTATCGTTAATTGCAATGAATAATAAAGGAGAATGGGGAGTTGCAACTAATATTGAAGGATTTTCATTTGCGGTGGCAACGGAAAATCAAGAACCAATTGTTTATCTTACAAAAAATAAAGATGGAAAATGTATTCATGAAGTTGCAAGTCAAGAATGGCTTGATCATTATATGAAAACAAGGATGGCACCTTTAGAGGAAAAATAGTATGGAAGAAGAAATTATAAAAAAAATAGATATGCTTTCTTTAAGAATGATTGAGGATATTAAAACGATTGTAAAAATGCCAAGTGTTGAAGGAACTTTTCAACAAGGGGCACCTTTTGGTAAAGATATTGCTTTAACACTTGACAAGGTTTTAGAAATTGCTCAATCTTTAGGGTTTGAAACAAAAAATTTAGATCATTATATAGGATATGCACAATATGGTAAAGGTGAAGATTATATTGGCATTATTGGACATTTAGATGTTGTACCTACAGGTTTAGGTTGGAAACATCCCCCATTTAGTGCGTATGAAGAAGATGGATATATTTATTCACGAGGAATATTAGATAACAAGGGTCCAATTATGACATGCTTGTATGCATTATATGCGATTAAAGAACTAAATATTAAACTTCATAAGCCTGTAAGAATTATTTTTGGCTGTGATGAAGAAACTGGATTTAAAGATTTAGAGTATTATTTAAAACATGAAAAGCCGCCAGTCATGGGGTGGACACCGGACTGTAAGTATCCTGTGGTTTATGCAGAAAGAGGAAGAGCTGTTATTGAAATAAGTGCTAAAGAAAAACAAGTTGATGAATTTTTTTTGTTTATTAATAACTATTTTTTAAATGCTAATACGAATGCAGAAAAACTCGGTTTAGATTTTAAAGATGAAGAATTTGGTATAAATGAAATGCGTAATTTTGTATTGAAACATGAAAAAAGTAAACTTGTTTTTTCGGTCACATTTTCTTATCCTGCAAATATGACGCTAGAAACAATTGTTGAAACAATTAGAGAAAAAGCAAAAAACATGGAAGTAACATGTGTTCAACATTATTTTCCTGTAAAATTTGAAAAAGATTGCCCAATGGTTTCTTTGTTGTCTAAGGCTTATGAAAAAATAACGCATTTAGATGGAACACCTGTTACCACTACAGGAGGAACTTACGCTAAATTAATGCCTCATATTGTTCCTTTTGGTCCAAGTTTTCCGGGTCAAAAAGGTATTGGACATCAACCAAATGAATGGATGAAAATTGAGGATTTGAATACAAATGCAAAAATATATGCATTAGGAATTTATTATTTAGGAATGTTATAGGAGAGAGTATGGAAAGAATAATCGAAATATGTTGTGGAAGTTATGAAGATGCTTTAAATGCTTATCATGGTGGAGCAAAACGCATTGAACTTAATAATGCTTTACATTTAGGCGGTTTAACACCATCTCTAGCAACTTTAAAACTTACAAAAAAGAATACAAACTTAAAAGTAATTACGATGGTAAGACCAAGAGGAGCAGGATTTTGTTATAACGAGATTGAATTTGAAGTGATGAAAGAAGATGCAAAGTCTTTATTAGAAAATGGAGCCGATGGAATAGCTTTTGGTTGTTTAAATAAAGATGGTTCTATTTGTATTAAACAAACAAAAGAAATGATAGAAATCATAAAAAGTTATCAAGGAGAAGTTGTTTTTCATCGTGCATTTGATTGTGTTGAAGATCCCTATACTTCGATAGAATTATTAATTGAATTAGGAGTGGATCGTATTCTTACAAGTGGGTTAAAACCTAAAGCAATAGATGGAAAAGATCTAATTAAAAATTTACAAGAAAAATATGGAAGTCAAATTGAAATTCTTGCAGGAAGTGGCATGAATGCAAGTAACGCCAAAGAAATGATGAAGTATACAGGAATTTATCAAGTTCATAGTTCTTGTAAAGATTGGGTCAATGATGCAACAACACACAGACATGAGGTCTCTTATGCTTATGCCCCTGTTCCTCATGAAAATGATTATGATGTTGTCTCTAAGGAATTAGTTGAAAAAATTGTGAAAAGTATATATGATAAAAAAACTAAATAAAAATAAAAAAGCAAGAACATTGGTAACGTTTCTTTGTGTTTTGATTTCTGCGTTAAGTCAAGCGTATGTCATTCAAGTCTTTATTCAACCTGCAAATTTATTATCAAGTGGATTTACAGGGGTAGCTATTCTTATTGAGAAAATTACTTCTACTTATTTTGGCTTTTCGTTTTCAACATCATTAGGCATGATTGTTTTAAATGTACCGGTTGCTATTTTATGCTATAAAAATATTAGCCCTAGATTTACACTTTTTTCATTACTACAAGTATTTTTAGCGAGTTTGTTTTTAAAAGTGTGTCAATTTCAACCTTTATTTAATGATATTTTATTAAATATTACTTTTGGGGGAGTTTCCTATGGATTAATGGCAGTTCTTGTACTTAGAGGAAATGCTTCCACTGGAGGGACAGATTTTATTGCTCTCTATATTTCTAATAAAAAGGGTAAATCTATATGGGAATATGTTTTTGTTTTTAATACTCTAATTCTTATGATATTTGGATCAATGTTTGGTTGGATCCATGCAGGATATTCTATTTTATTTCAATTTATTTCAACAAAAACAATCGATTCTTTTTACCATCGTTATGAACGTGTAACATTACAAATAACAACAAAAAAATCAAAAGAAATTGTAGAGGCCTATATCCAATATTATCGTCATGGTATTTCTTGTGTTGAGGCTATTGGAGGATATTCAAAACAGCCAATGAATTTATTACATACAGTGGTTTCAAGTTATGAAGTCCAAGATATTATAGACTTAATGAAAGATGTGGATCCTGATTTGATAGTTAATGTTATAAAAACTGAAAATTTTTATGGTGGTTTTTATCAACAACCAATAGAATAAAAACTTATTTTTTATATATCCAAAATAGAAAAAATATTTTTACTACTGCTAATAATAAGTCTGTTATCTTTCTATTGTTTCTTAAAAGATTATTCGTTATATTATAAAGAGTAAAGAGATGAGGAATAATTATGAGTGAACAAATACATAAAAGAAGAAAAAGATATAAAGGAACACATCCTAGAAATTTTGAAGAAAAATATAAAGAATTAGATCCAGAAATGTATCCTGAAACGATTGAAAAAGTAATTTCTAAAGGAAGTACACCTGCAGGAATGCATATTTCTATTATGGTAGATGAAATATTAGAGTTTTTAGATATTCAACCAGGACAAGTTGGTTTAGATTGTACGTTAGGTTATGGTGGACATACATCTAAAATGTTAGAAAAATTAGATGGACAAGGTCATGTTTATGGATTGGATATTGATTCGATTGAAATTGAAAAGACAACACAAAGACTTAGAAATAAAGGATTTGATGAAAATCTTTTTACATCTATTTTAACGAACTTTAGAAATATTGACGAAGTAAGCGAAAAATATGGACAATTTGATTTTGTTTTAGCAGATTTAGGTGTATCATCAATGCAAATTGATAATCCAGAAAGAGGTTTTTCTTATAAAAAAGATGGACCTTTAGATTTAAGATTAAATCCTAAAGCTGGAAGACCCGCTTCTCAGATATTAAAAGAGTTATCTAGAGAAGATTTAGAAAATATTTTATTAGAAAACTCTGATGAACCTTATGCTGATATTTTAGCTAAAAACATATATTCTTTTATTCGTTCAGGAATGGAAGTAGAAACAACACGTCAACTTTATAAAATCATTGATAAGACATTAAATTTTATTGAAGATAAAAATAGAAAAGATATTGTTAATAAAACAGCAGCTCGAGTTTTTCAAGCTTTAAGAATAGAAGTCAATCAAGAATTTGAAGTTTTATATGAATTTGTTGAAAAACTACCTCATATTTTAAAACCAGGAGGAAGAGTAGCTATTTTAACTTTCCATTCAGGTGAAGATCGTATTGTTAAAAAGACTTTTAAAGAAATGAAAAATAGTGGTGTTTATGAAGATGTATGTCGAAATGTAATACGACCTACTAAAGAAGAATGTCATCGTAATTCAAGAGCTAAATCAACAAAAATGCGTTGGGCAATTAAAGCTAAATAATAAAAGGAATAATGATTTTTGGTCATTATTCCTTTTTAATAAGCTCAAATATTTCTTGATAGAGAGGAAGGAGTTTTTTGTCTTTATGCATAACAATATGATACGTTCTTTGTATTTGAAAATCATTATTTTTTAAATAAGTTATTTCTTTTGATTCTTTAACTAAAGAATAAGGAAGAATCGTAAAACCATCATTTTGTTTAACAAGTTCAATTAAAGCATGAGGATTTGTACATTCAATAGTTGGCACAATATCTAAATCATGACTTATAAAATAACTATGAACAAGTTCATAAATAGAACTTCCTTTTTCACGTGAATAATAATCAAAATGTTCTAATTCTTTTAAATCTTTTACTTTTAATAAAGGGTGCTTTTGATGAACAACAATAACAAGTTCATCTTGATAGAAAGCAATTTTTTTTAATTGATGAAGCGGTGTTGTTTCAATTAAAGCAAAATCAAGTTCATTTTTTAAAAGTAAATTTTCTATATATTCAAGATTATTAACGATAATATGAAAATGAATAGTTGGATAAATCATTTTTAATTTTTTTAATAATTGAGGTAAAAAAACTTGTGCCATAGTGACACTACAACCAAAAGAAATATTTTCTACATGATCTTCATACATTTCATTTTCCATATTTTCAAGAGATGAAAGAATCTGTAATGAATGATTATATAAAAGATGAGCTTTTTTTGTAGGATAAATTTGACGGTTCATACGATCGAATAAGGGTGTTTGATATTTTTCTTCTAATTCTTTAATAGCTAATGAAACAGAAGGTTGGCTAATGTGTAATTCTTTGGATGCTTTAGTAATACTTTGATTTTGATAAACACTCATAAAGATTTCTAGATGTCTAAATGTCATAATGCCTCCTTATATAGGTAAATACCTATGTATAATATAATTATATAATATTTTACAGATGAATCAATGTGTATTAAGATGAAATAGGTGATAGAAATGAAGAAAAAAAGAAAATTATTAATGGAATTGTTTACCTCTACACTTTATTTATCAGCATTTACTTTTGGTGGAGGTTATGTGATTGTTTCTTTATTAAAAGAAAGATTTGTGGATCAACTTCATTATATTGATGAAAAAGAAATGTTGGATTTAGTAGCGATTGCACAAAGTGCTCCAGGAGCAATAGCTGTTAATGGAGCGATTGTTTTAGGATATAAAATGGCAGGGATTTTAGGGATTATTGTTTGTGTGATAGGGACAATTATTCCTCCTATTGTGATTATTAGTGTGATAGCTTATTTTTATAAAATATTTATTACGAATAAAATCATAAGTGCGATGTTACTTGGAATGCGTGCAGGAATTGGAGCAATTATTGTAAGTGTTGTTTATGATATGGCTTTAAGTGTCATGGATGAACATCAAGGTAGAAATATCTTAATTATGATTGTCTCATTTGTTTTGAATTATTTCTTTAATATTAATATTATGTACATTATTCTAGGATGTATTTTACTTGCTATTATTGATTTAGTGATGAGGAGGAAAAAAGCATGATCTATTTACAATTATTTTGGGCCTTTTTTCAAATAGGTTTATTAAGCTTTGGTGGAGGTTATGCAGCTTTACCACTTATTAGTCAACAAGTAATTTCTACATATCATTGGATCAGTCAAAATACATTTACAGATCTTATTACAATTTCTCAAATGACACCTGGTCCAATTGCAGTTAATTCTTCTACTTTCGTAGGACAATATGTTGCTCATTTACCAGGGGCATTGATTGCAACACTTGGATGTATTTTACCTTCGTGTGTGATTGTTTCATTACTGGCTTATTTATATGTAAAATATAAAAATATGGAAGTAATGAAAACAATTTTAGCTTATTTAAGACCAGCGGTTGTTTCAATGATTGCAATTAGTGGTATAAGTATTTTAATTTCTTCATTTTTTAAAGAATCTATTATTGGGATATCTTATTTAAGATATCATGCAATGATTGTTTTTGTTATTTGTTTAATATTACTTAGAAAATATAAAATGAATCCAATCTTAGTTATGGTTCTTGCAGGAATCAGTGAGGTTGTTATTCAAATGATATAGGAGGAAAGAAAAATGTATATTTATTATCCAAGTTGTAATTTTGCTACAATGCATCTTCAAACAGCAAAAAAAGTAAGAGATTATTTTGAAAAACAAATGCCGATTGCAAGATGTTGTAAAATTGATAAAAGAGAATTTGAAAAAGGCGATATTGGTTTATATGTATGTCAAGCTTGTAGAAAGCAAATAGAGAATCAAGTAAAGACTATGTCTGTTTGGGAATATTTTGATCAATTAGATAATTTTGATTTTCCTGATTATCATGGACAAAAAATGTATTTACAGGATTGTTTTCGTGATAGAAATCATCCTGAAGTACATCAAGCTGTTAGAAATCTTTTAAAGAAAATGAATATCGAAGTTATTGAAACGAAAAATAATAAAGACAATTCTATTTTTTGTGGAACACTCCATTATGAATCAAAAGAGTTAGATGATACACATTTATCACATTATCCTAAAGATGTACAAGAAAAATACATGCAAGAATATGTTCAACAATTTGATAATAAGAAAATTATTTGTGTTTGTAATCGCTGTTTAAAAGGAATTCTTTTAGGAAAAGGAAATGGTGTTCATTTATTAGAATTGTTATTTAATAAATAGATTAAATTAAAAACAGGCTTATTAGGGAATTCCCAAGCCTGTTTTTAGATTGAATTTTGATGAACATAATTTGTAATTTCACCAAGATTGATTTCTTTGAGTTTTTGTTTATATTGATTTTCAGCAGCATCTAAATGATTGATAATGATATCTTCTGTATGTTGAATATTTAATGCTGGATCAAAGACTTTATCAACTAAATGTGTAGTTTCAATAAATTTTTCTTTTCCTTCAATTGCTTCAAAAATATCTAAAAAAGAAATATCATTCATTTTTTTGTTTAAAATAAAACCACCTAGCTTACTTGCCTTAGAGGTAATAAGACCAGCTACTACAAGTTGTCTAGTTACTTTTTTTAAATATGAATCAGAAACATCTAACATTTTACTTAATTCATGACTTTTAAGTGGTCCTTCACTTGTACCAATAAGCAATAAAATACAAATTGCTTGTTCAAAACTTTTTCTAATTCTCATTGTAATCCCTTCCCTTTTTTTATTATAACTAATTTTTTATATTTTGTATGTAAGAATATTGACATTTGTATTGAAAAAACTATAATACTCTATAGACATTATATATCTATGGATGTAAAATGTCTATAGAGGATAGAAAGAAGGATATTTATGATTAAGCAAGAGTGGAAAAACATTTTAAAAAATCATTGGATTCAAATCGTTTTAGTTGCTCTTATTCTTATTCCTAGTATTTACACAGTTGTCTTCCTTGGATCTATGTGGGATCCATATGGAAACAGTGGAGATCTTCCTGTCGCTGTCGTGAATAAAGATAAGGCAGTTGAATACAACGATAAGAAATTAGACGTTGGTGATCAATTAGTCAAAAAATTAAAAGACAACGATTCATTAGATTTCCATTTTGTAAATTCAAAAGAAGCAAATAAGGGACTAAAAAATGGTGACTATTATATGGTCATTACGATTCCAAGCAATTTCTCCAAAAATGCAACAACTTTGTTGGATAAAAATCCTAAAAAGATGGTTTTAAATTATACAACAAACCCAGGTACAAACTATGTTGCATCAAAAATGGATGATTCAGCAATCGCAAAAATTAAAGCTGAAGTTTCAGCTTCAGTAACAAAAACATATGCTGAAACAATCTTTACTTCAATTGGAACAATGTCAGATGGATTTGCTGAAGCCAGCGATGGTACTCAACAATTATCCGATGGTATGACTCAATTAGAAGATGGTAACAAAACTATTAGTGATAACTTAAAAGTATTAGCAAGTAGTTCTTTAACATTTAAAGATGGTACAAATACTTTAACTAAAGGTTTAAAAGATTACACAAATGGTGTTGTTACAGTAAATAATGGTATTTACCAATTAAAAACAGGTGTTGGTACTTTAGGTAGTGCTACTCCTACATTAGCTAGTGGTGTAAGTGATTTAAATACTGGCGCTCAAGCATTAAATAAAGGTGTTAGTGATTATACAGCAGGTGTAAGTCAAGCATTAGCTGGTGCAAATCAATTGGTTGAAAATAACACAGCATTAAATGCAGGTGTTAAAGCATTAGGTGAAGGTGCTGAAAAATTAGTTGCAGGAAATCAACAAGTAGTTGATGGTGTAAAAAAATTACAAGAAAATCTTGAAACTTCCAAAAAAACTATGGCAGCAAGTCAAGATTCATTGACTCAATTATCTGATGGAAAAACATCATTAGATAATTATGCTACATTAATTAAAACATTAAATGCAAGTGGTGATGCTAAAAAACAAGGAATTGCTAGTAAATTATTAACTAGTGGATTGTCAAGAGCAGAAATCGATGCTTATGGTTTAACAAATTATTTCCCTGTAGATAAATATAAAGACGGTGTAGCTTCATATATGGATTCGGTTGCTACTTATACAACAGGTGCATCTACAGCAATTAATACATTATCTAGTTCAACTAAATCAAGTTTAAATGATTTAGATGTAGCTCTTAATGGTGGAACTTTAACAGATGGGACAAAAGTTCCTACAGGATTAGTAAGTGGAACTCAAACAGTTCAAGCTGGATTAAATGAAGTGAATGCAAAAGTTAATGGTGGTAAATATGTAACTGTTGACAATGATGGAAATATTAAACAAGTAACTGTTGATTCTAAAGATGCTTTAGTTGCAGGTGTTCAAGCTTATACAGCTGGTGTGGATAGTTTACAAAAAGGTTTAACACAAATCGCTGATAACAATACAGCTTTAACAAGTGGTGCTACTGCTTTAGCTGATGGTACTTCAAAATTAAACAGTAATGTTCCTGAATTAACTAAAGGAATTACAGCTTTAACAAGTGGTGTTGATCAATTGGCTACAGGTACTTCAACATTAGTAAGCAATAATGCTACATTAATGAATGGTGCTAATCAATTATCTGATGGTGCTGGTCAAATTAGTGATGGTGCTAGTAAGTTGGCTGCTGGTTCTGATACTTTAGGTGATGGAATTAAGAGTGCAGCTGATGGTGTAACTACTTTAAATGATGCATTAAAATCTGGTGCAGAAGAAAGTAAGATTGATTCAACAAATAAAACTACTGATATGGTAGCTACTCCTGTTGAAACAAGTCATAAAGAAATTTCTAAAGTTGAAAATAACGGTCATGCAATGGCTCCTTATATGATGTCAGTTGGTTTATATGTAACATGCTTAGCATTTGCTTTAATGTATCCAATTAGACATGGTATTAAAAAAGCTGAAAATGCATGGAAATATTGGGCAAGTAAAGCAACTGTTATGTATACAGTTTCTACATTAGCAGCTATCGTAATGGTTACTGCTTTAAGATTAATTAATGGATTTGAACCTGTTAATTTAGGTTTAACATACTTACTTGCAATTCTCATATCGGCGGCATTTATGTCACTTGTCATGTTATTAAGTTTAACAACTGGATTTATTGGTGACTTCTTATTACTTGTATTCATGATTGTTAACTTAGGTGGTTCTGCTGGTACATATCCATTAGATACAGGTCCAGCTATCTACAAAGCTATTCATAAATTTGTACCATATACTTATAGTGTAGATGGATTTAGAAAAACAATTAGTATGACAGCTCCTTCAATTTCAGTTGAAATTGCAGTGTTTGCAGGAATCTTAATAGTATGTTCATTATTAACAGTTGTTTACTTCAAATATAAAAACAAAGAAGATAAACATGCAATTCCTCAAATGTTTGAAGAAGTAAATTCAACAAAAGCTGAATAGTATAAAGGAATCCTAGAAATAGGGTTCTTTTTTATATGTAGTTCAAACTAAAAGCAAAAATATATTTTGTGAACATTTTAACAAAATGGTAAAATAAAGGTAGGAGGATGAATCTATGGAAATTAAAAATGTTGTTGTTATTGGTGGAGGCGTTTTAGGAAGTCAAATTGCTTATCAAGCAGCTTATTGTGGTTTTGATGTAACGATTTGGCTTAGAAGTGAAGGAAGTATAGGAAGATGTCAGCCTAAATTAGATCATTTAAAAGAGGTTTATCATGATACGATTACTTTAATGGATAGCGATAAAGGAAAGACACCTCAAAATTGGGCCATGGGTATTAGTGATTATGAAGATTTTGATAAAGAACAATGTTTAGAAAAAGCTAATAAGGCCTATGAAAATATTAAATTAGAATTAGATTTACAAAAAGCAGTCAGTGACGCCGATTTAATTATTGAATCAATGGCTGAAAATGTAGAACAAAAAATAGATATTTATAAAAAAATGGCAGATTTATTACCTGAAAAGACAGTTATCGTTACGAATTCATCTACATTATTACCATCGAAGTTCGCTAAATATACAAAACGTCCAGAAAAATATTTATCATTACATTTTGCAAATAGTATTTGGAAAAATAATATGACAGAAGTCATGGCACAAAAACAAACGAATCAAAAATATTTTGATTTGATTATGGATTTTGCTAAAGAAATAAGAATGATACCATTACCTGTTCGTAAAGAAAAATCAGGATATTTATTAAATTCTATGCTTGTTCCTTTATTGTTTTCAGGTATGGATCTTTATGTTAATGGGATTAGCGATCCTGAAAGTATAGATAAAGCTTGGACTTTAGGTACAGGAGCTCCGAAAGGACCTTTCCAAATTTTAGATACGGTAGGACTTACGACAGCTTATAATATTGTTTCAATGTATTTAAAAGTTCCTTCATTTTTAGCTCCTTATAATTTTAAAGGTATGGCTAAGATGTTAAAGAAATATATTGATGAAGGAAAATTAGGAATGTCTTCTGGAGAAGGCTTTTATAAATATTAGAAGAATCAATGATTCTTCTTTTTTTACTTTTTTCAAAATATGAAACGAATAAATCTCTTGTTTTGTAAGTGTTATAATACCTCCTAGATAAACGGAGGTAGAGAAAATGAGTTTTCCAAAAGATTTTTTATGGGGTGGCGCTATTGCTGCTAATCAATATGAAGGTGCTTGGTTGGAAGATGGGAAACAACCGAACGTTACAGATGTACTTGTAGGTATTATGTCTAAAGATCCTGGTATTCAATGGAATGAAGATAAGAAAAAATATGAAATGAAATTAAATCCAGATAAAGTTTATTTATCACATGATGCCGTAGATGGATATCATCGTTACCGTGAAGATTTAAAATTAATGAAAGGTATGGGATTCAATAGTTTTAGAACTTCTATTGCTTGGGGAAGAATTTTCCCTAATGGGGATGAACTTGAACCAAATGAAGCAGGTCTTGCTTATTATGATGATATGTTTGCATGCATGAATGAATTAGGAATGGAACCTGTCATTACTTTATCACATTATGAAACACCATTACATTTAATTACTGAATATGGTGGATGGTCTAATCCTCAATTAATTGATTTTTGGTTACGTTATGTAAAAACTGTTTTTACACGTTATAAAGGAAAAGTTAAGTTCTGGCTTACATTTAATGAAGTCAATGCGTTATTTAGAATGCCGCTTGTTGCTGGTGGGGTTCTTACAATCAAAGATCCTAAAGATCCTAGTGATCCAATTGGTTCAACAACAAAACAAGATCAATGGGATGCTTATCATAATATCTTAGTCGCAAATGCGAAAACAGTTCAATTAGGACATGAAATTAGTGAAGATTACCAAATTGGCTGTATGATGACAGCTTCATCAGTAGCTACTTATCCATATAACTGTGATCCTTTAAATGTTGTTGGAACTTTAGATGCTCAACGTATGAATATTTTCTTTATGGCAGATCCATTCTGCTTAGGTATTGTACCAACTTATTTAAAGAAAGTATGGAAAGAAGATCAAGTAAATGTAGAATTTAGTGATGAAGAATTAAAATTGATTAAAGAAAATACAGTTGATTTCTTATCATTTAGTTATTATCGTTCAACAACATTTGATCGTGATGTGAACTTAAAAGTAGATACAGGTGGACTTACATGCCGTGATAATCCATATCTTAAAGATAAAGCACCTCAACCTTGGGGATGGGCTGTTGATCCGGTAGGATTACGTTATACTTTAAATGTTTTATATGATCGTTATCGTTTACCATTATTAATTGTAGAAAATGGTGTTGGTTTAGATGAAAATATTGATGAAAAAGGTGAAATTCATGATGATTTCAGAGTTCATTATATTGAAGAACATTTAAAGAATGTTAATGATGCTATTGAAGATGGTGTTGATTGTCGAGGATATTTATATTGGGGTCCAATCGATGTTGTATCAGCTGGTACTGGTGAAATGAAAAAACGTTATGGTTTTGTTTATGTAGATCGTTTTAATGATGGACATGGTACGCTAGAAAGAAAATTAAAAGATTCTTATTATCGTTATAAAGAAATAATTGAATCTAATGGAGAAGTTTTATTAGAGGATGAATAAGGTGTGATTTTAAAAATCACATCTTTTTTTGAAATTTTTTTAGTGTAATCATATCTGATGATAAAGGGGGGTAAGCAAGATGGATATCTATGTAGAATTAACTTATTGTATGAATGGTATCAATGATTTCATTATTGCTTAATATTCATTGGTCTTTTATGAAAATCCTTTTCTTGAGTTTTTTAAGTAATATATCAGTTATTCTCATTTATATAGACTATTTGCCATATATAAGTTTTTTATACTGGTTTGTCCTTTTTTTATTTTTTTTCTTAATTAACCATCTGACACATGTGCATAGTATGGTTTGGATAAATTGAGTACAGTAATAATTGCTTTTTTAGGACATGGATGTGATTTCAAAACATATTTCTTTATTTTTGTTCATGAAGTTCTTTCCAGTATATCTATGGTTGAAACGCCATTCTTGTTCATTCAAAAACAAAGGTAAGTCACGTTTAGTTACTCCATGATATATACCTGTAATATTATTTTTATATCACCAATTAATACACTAAGCCAATACAATCTATGATTTTCTTCATCATAGAGTATTTTTTCTGATTTTAATGTTATTTTATCAGTTAATCCTAAAAAAGTTGTTTTTCCATCAGTGTTTAGTATTCTTTCTTTTGAAAGTATTGCTTTTTTTGAGATGAATCTAACAATATTATTTGTACTATCTACAGCTACTGGCATTAATTTTAAAAAATTTGGATATTTATTTTCTTTATCTGTTGATAACATTACTAAAAAGGGTTGCTGTTCAGTAGCAACTCCTTGTTTGTGTTCTTCTTTACTTTTTGAGCCTATATAAGCAACGTCTGCTTCATAAAAAAAGCTATCCAGAATTTTTTCACTGTTACTTTGGGACATAAGAATCCTACATTTTCTACAAAGTAATAGCGCTGTTTTATAATTTATTTCTAATTCATTAGCTAATTCAATCGCAGAAAAACCTTTATTTGCCGTAAAAAAGAGATACATTCCTAAAATTAATTTATAAAGATCTAGCTTATTATCTTGAAATATAGTATTAGAAAGTAGGTAATGTTGATGACCACATTTTTCACAGTAAAAGCCAACAGGCCATTTCATTTTGAAAAAGAATTTTACACATTCATTATGATTATTTGCATATTTTCTAGTTAAAGTAATTAAAGAATCCTTTTTTGGTTTTTGATTTTTAGCCATAGTAACCGCTTTAAGACAAGTATATAATATTTTAAAGAAGTGATAGATGATACTCCTCGGTTTAAAGTGATAATAACGGTGTTAAATCAAAAGATGTGTCAGATAGTTAATTAAGTTTTTAACAATGTAATCGCTTTTATTTTTGCTTTTGATAAGAATAAATTGATTTTTATCTAAGAAAAAATATAATAAACATCATAGACAAATCATGAACAGGTTTTTCTTTCTTAAATAATTTTTTGACAATAACATTCTGAAATTTGTACAAGACTTGTAGAATTTATCTGAAGGCCATTTGGTCTTTTTTTTATCTTTTTTATAGGTTTGTGTTATAATTGATTAAAAGAGGTGAAAAAATGGAACACTCAATTAAAGCAGGACTTATGATTACAAGTGCCTCTGATTATAATATGGAAATATGTCGAGGAGCAAATGAAGCGTGTAAAGAACTGGGAATAGAACTTGTTATCTTTTTTGGTGGTTCAGTTGATCCAAATGTAAAGTTTGTACAATCTTCTGATTATCAAAAAGCAAATGTCTATGCTTTTGCAAATTATTTGGATTTAGATTTTTTAGTTATTCCCGCTTCAAGTATTTGTCGTACGGATCAAAAAACAAGAGAAGCTTTTCCAAAATATTTTCATATACCAATAGTTACTTTAAATTCACAAATAAAAGATTATCCTTTTGTTGTCTATAATAACAAAAAAGCTGTTTATGATGCTGTAAGTTATATGATTGAAAAAAATCATTGTCAACATATTGGAATTATTACTGGTTATGATAGTGGGGTTACTGCAAAGCAAAGACTTGCAGGCTATCAAGAAGCCTTATCAAGTCATGATATGCTTTTTGAAGAAAAGTATATTTTATCGACACCTGGTTATAATATTGATTCAGGGAATTTAATGAATAAATGGCTTCAAGAAAATCCTGAATTAGATGGAATTATGTGCGTGACGGATGATATTGCTTATTATTTATATCGTGAATTAGAAAAAATAGGAAAACGTGTAGGTAAAGATATTATGGTGTCTGGTTTTGATGATAAACCAGAATCAACACATATGGTTCCACCACTTGCTTCTTGTCATGCGGATGCTTCTTTTATTGCTTATTTAGGAATAAAACAAGGCTATGATCTTTATAAAAATGGTTCTACACAAAATCAATACATTGATGCCCATTTTATTCCTCGTCTTTCTGTTGATTGTGAAAACCATGAAGAAACTGAAATTGGTGAATTTATTCGTTTTTGTAGAGCTGAAAAAGAAAGTAATGAATATATAGCTCAAGGAATGACACAATATGTTTTTGATAATAAATTGGTTTATAGTTCCAATTATCAAAAAACTGTATGGAGTTTCTTTACTTATTTATTGGATCTTTCGGTAAAAGATTGTACGAAACATCGCGTTTATCAACAAATAGGAGATTATATTAATTTGATTTTTAATGAAGATGATATTCGTTATTTGGATTTAGAAAGACTCTTTTTATGTCTATCATTTTTAATAAATACTGAAAACTACCTCAACATGGAAGATAAAATAAAACTCCAATCTTTTAAACAATATATTTATTTACAAATGATTAGTAGTTATAATTATCTTCTTTTGTTAAAAGAAAAGCGCTATACAAGGAGAATGAGAAGTATTGGACAAGTGAATAAAGGGATGTTGTTTGAATCATTGAATGATGATATTTATGCTATTGCGGATAATATACCTTCTCTAGGTATTCATAATGCACAGCTTTATCTTTTTGAAACACCTGTTATGACTTATGAATTTAGACCATTTATCATGCCAAAAACAATGGAATTAATTATAAATGTAGAAAATGGTCAAAGACAGCCTATTAAAAATACACATGTGTTACTAAAAGATGTTTTAAATCTTGCAAAGCAACCTTATAAAATACTTACAAGCATTTACTCTAATGAAAATTTTTATGGCTTTTTGGTGACGGATTGTACATATTTTGATTTAGAAACACTTGAATATCTTTCTAATCAAATTGGGATATCTTTAAATGTCAATTCTATTGTTAGAGAACTAAATAGTATTTCTAATACAGACGAATTAACTCATATTTATAATCGACGAGGACTTATTCAAAATATTAAAGTTCTTTATAAAAAATATAAAGAACTTTCCAAAAATCTTTATTTCTTTATAGGAGATTTAGATAATTTAAAATATATTAATGATACATTTGGACATGACCAGGGAGATAAAGCAATTCAAACAGTATGTGAAATACTAAATGATATTTTTCAAACACATGCTGTTATTGGACGCTTAGGTGGCGATGAATTTGGTATTGCGTTTATTTGTAAAAATGAAGATTTTATTATTCAAATTGATTCATTAATTCAAGAAAGAACACAATACTTTAATAAAAAATATCATTTACCTTATTATGTTAGTTTATCCTATGGAATAAGTGTCTTTGACTATAATAGTCCTTTTGATTTAAATCATACCATTAGATTGGCAGATACATTAATGTATGAAAGAAAAAAGGAAAAACATATACAAAGAGGAAAAAAAGGATAAGGAGGAACTGTTTTGAAAAAAAATAAAATAAATCTTTCAAGAGAACAATTGGAAGAAGTTATTCAATTATTTAATCGAAGTATGGATGATTATTTATATCTTTTTGATATTCAAAATGATTATTATAGTATTTCAAAACATGCCGTAAGTCGTTTTTGTTTGCCAAATTATCATTTTTGTGATGCAACAAAAGCCCATAATTATTTTGTTTATGAAGACGATCTTCCTTTATTATTTGATGAGTTCAATAAAATTAAATCGGGAGAAATTACCGAGCATAGTTTACATTATCGTTGGTTAGATCGACAACATAATCCAGTTTGGGTCAATTGTCGAGGTGATGTGATTTTAGATGAATTTAATAAACCTTTATACCTTATTGGTTGTGTTAATGAAATTGGAAAAAGACAAAAAGCAGATAATATTAGTGGACTTTTAAGAGAACCAAGTTTAGAGGAGTATGTTTCTTCTAAAAGTAAAAATAATATTACAGGTTATTTTATGCAAATTGGTATTGATGATTTTGACGAAATCAATGGGCGTTTTGGTTTAAAGTGTGGAGATGAAATTTTAAAACAGTTTTCTATGTGTATGCAATCGTGTATCAATGAAAATCAAAAGATTTACGAATTGGGGAATGGCCGCTTTATAATTATGGACTTAGCAAATCACTCAAAAGAAGATATCTTAGAACTTTATGATGAATTAAAAAAATCAGTTGAGGTTGCTTTAGAAGAGAATGTATATCGCGTGGTTTATACGATTTCAGTAGGGATTGTTGAGATTGATAAAGAAATGAAAGATTATGATACACTTATTAAATATTCAGACTTTGCCTTAAACGAAGCTAAGAAAAAAGGAAAGAATAGTTGTTATTTCTTTACACAAGATAAACATAAACAATTCATTCGAAGAAGAGAAATTCGTGTTGAATTACAAAATGCAGTTGATCACAATTTTAAGAATTTTGATGTTTATTACCAACCAATTATTGATATACATACAAGAAATCTTATAGGCGCAGAAGCTTTAATGCGTTTTAAAATGAAAAGAAATGAACAAATTGAATTTATTTCACCAGCAGAATTTATTCCTATTTTAGAAGAATCTGGTTTAATTATTCCTGCTGGTCGTTGGATTTTAAGACAAGCGGTTGCTTGTTGTAAAAAGTGGCAAGAATTTATTCCTGAATTTAAGGTGAATGTTAATTTGTCCTATGTACAAATTATTAAAAGTAAGATCTTAGATGAAATTAAACAAGCTTTAAAAGATTTTAACTTAAAACCTGCTTTGTTAGGGATTGAGGTAACAGAATCAGGTTATTTAGAAAATACATATCATTATAAAAAACTTTGGTCATCATTGAAAGAAGAAGGAATTACGCTTATTTTGGATGATTATGGAACAGGTTATTCAAATGCATATCGTTTAAGTGATTTAACACCGCATTATATTAAAATAGATCGTGTTTTAACCCAAAAAGCACTTTCTTCAAATTATGAAAGAAGTATTTTGATTTATATTATTGAAATGGCACATTCTTTGAAATTGAATGTATGTATTGAAGGTGTTGAAACGGAAGAAGAACTTCAAGAAATCAAAAAATTAAATCCAGATTATATTCAAGGTTATCTTTTTGGAAAACCAGCACCAGAAGATGAGTTTTATAATCGACAAATTAAGAAAAAATAATTCTTCTTTTTTGAATTTTACATAAACTTGATAGATGGTAGATTGTTGAAAGTATAAAATGTTTTTATATTAAATAAGAAAGAGTGTATAAATTATACATTGGGGGAATAAAAATGAACGTATGCCGAGAAAATAGAGAGTTATCATGGCTTAAATTTAACGATCGTGTTTTAATGCAAGCAAAAGATCCACAAGTACCACTTGCGGAAAAGCTAAGCTTTATTTCAATTTATCAAACGAATTTAGATGAGTTTTTTATGGTACGTATAGGATCACTTTATGACCAAATGTTATTTTATCCAGATTCCAAAGACAATAAAACAGGAATGACGGGTTTAGAACAATTAAAAGCCTGTTTAAAAAAAGTCCATTATCTTAATAAAAAGAAAGATCGTATTTATGAAAATGTGATGTCAGAACTTGGACGATCAGGATGGTCAGTAATAAAATATAAAGATATTGAATGCAAGGAAGACCGTCGTTATTTTGCTGATTATTTTGAAAGAGAATTACTACCACTCATCTCACCACAAGTTATTTCTAAAAGACAACCATTTCCATTTATCAACAATCGTGAAATGTATGTCGTTGTACGCCTTGAATCGAAAAAAGGTAAAAGAAAAATGGGAATTATTTCTTGTGCTAATGCGATGGATGAAAGACTGATTGCACTTCCAAGTCAACCACAAAAATTTATTTTAGTAGAAGATATTATTTTACATTTTGTTTCACGTATTTTTTCTAAATATACTGTAAAAGAAAAAGCACTTATTCGTGTAACAAGAAGTGCGGATATTGATGAAGATGATCATTCATTAGAAGGACATGAAGATTATCGAGAAATGATGGAAAACTTAATTAAACAAAGAAGAAAACTTTCACCAATGCGTTTAGAAATGACGCCAGGATTAGGCGAACTTGAAGTACTTATGTTGATGAATTTCTTGAATTTAAAGAAAAATCAAGTTTTCATTAATAATTCACCTCTTGATTTTGGTTTTGTGGGTGAATTAAGAGAGCGTTTAAGATATATTTGTCCAAGTATGTTCTATAAACGTTTAGAAGCAAGAAATAATGCATTCGTTGAAAATAGAGTACCAATGATTAAACAAATCTTAAAAAGAGATTTATTACTTTCTTATCCGTTTGAATCTATGTCACCATTTTTAAGACTTTTAGATGAAGCAAGTAATGATAAAAATGTGGTAAGTATTAAAATGACACTTTATCGTGTAGCAAAGAATTCTAAAATCGTAAAATCTTTAATTAAAGCAGCAGAAAATGGAAAAGAAGTTGTTGTTTTAGTTGAATTAAGAGCGCGTTTTGATGAAGAAAATAATATTGGTTGGTCGAAACGTTTAGAAGAGGCCGGATGTCGTGTGATTTATGGTTTAGATGGTTTAAAAGTGCATTCTAAATTATGTTTAATCACGTATAAAAATGAAAAAGGAATTCAATATATTAGCCAAATTGGTACGGGAAATTATAATGAAAAAACATCAAGACTTTATACAGATTTATCATTAATGACTTCTAAATATGAAATCGGAGAAGAAATTAATGGAGTATTTAATCATTTATGTTTAGGTGAAACCGAAAATCATACAGATTTACTCATGGTAGCACCACATTGTATGATCAGTCATATCTTTAAGTATATCGATGAACAAATCGAACTTGCTAAACAAGGAAAAGAAGCTTATATTGGCTTTAAATGTAATTCAGTAACAAGTAAAAAGATGATTGATAAGCTTATTGAAGCAAGTCAAGCAGGGGTTCAAATTGATATGGTTGTAAGGGGAATTTGTTGTATTATTCCTGGTGTTGAAGAAGCAACGGAAAATATCCGAGTTCTATCAATTGTTGGAAGATATTTGGAACATTCTAGAATTTATATTTTCGGTAAAAATAATCCAACTGTTTATATTTCTTCAGCTGATTTAATGACACGAAATCTTGAAAGACGTGTTGAAGTGGCAGCGCCTGTATTAGATGAAAAATTAAAACATAAGTTACTAACAATGTTTGATTGTATGCTTCGTGATAATGTAAAAGCATGTTCATTAGAAAATAATGGTAAATACAAACGTATAAAAAATAAAAATAGAGAAATGAATAGTCAAGAATACTTTTTTAAAAATGATGTGAAATAGGAGGAGTTTTATGAGAGTTGGAATTCTTACAAGTGGTGGTGATTGTCAAGCACTTAATGCAACAATGCGTGGTTTAGTAAAAGCACTTTACCAACAAAGAAAAGATATTGAAATTATTGGCTTTTTAAAAGGTTATCAAGGATTGATGTATGAAAAATATAAAAAGATGTCTTTAAGTGATTTTGAAGATATTTTAAATGTTGGTGGAACGATTTTAGGTTCTTCACGTTGTCCTTTTAAAAAAATGCGTGTTATTGAAGATGGTTTTGACAAAGTTGAAGCTATGAAAAAAACATACAAGAAATTGAAACTTGATTGTCTTGTGGTTTTAGGAGGAAATGGTTCTTTAAAATCGGCTAACATGTTAGCACAAGAAGGTTTAAATGTGATAGGACTCCCTAAAACAATCGATAATGATACATGGGGTACAGATTATACTTTTGGTTTTCAAAGTGCGGTCGATATTGCAACAAACTATTTAAATGAAATTGAAACAACCGCTAAAAGTCATAGTCGAGTTTTCGTTGTAGAAATCATGGGACATAAAGTAGGACATATTTGCTTACAGGCAGGTATTGCAGCAGGAGTGGATGCGATTTTACTTCCAGAAATTCCTTATGATATTAAAGTGGTTGCGAAAAAAATTAAAGAAAATCAAAAAGCAGGAAAAGAATATACAATCATTGCTTGTGCAGAAGGAGCGATTAGTGAAGAAGATAGTCTTTTATCAAAGAAAAAATACAAAGCAAAAGTTGCAAGTCGCCAAGGACGTTCGGTTGCTTATGAAGTCGCTGAACAATTACAAGAGTTGATTCCTAATGAAATTCGTGTGGCGTTAGCTGGACATATTCAAAGAGGAGGCAATCCTTGTGGTTATGATCGTTTTATGGCAACACGCTTTGGGGTATATGGGGCAAATCTTCTTTTAAACAAAGATTTTGGAAAACTTGTTGTTTTTGATAAAAATGAAATCAAAGCAATTCCTTTAAGTGAAACAGCAGGTAAATTAAAATTTGTTGATCCTGAGTGTGAAGTTGTTTCGAGTGCTAAAAAAATGGGGATTACATTTGGCGAATAAATACCGTTTAACGGTGTTTTTTTGCATTAGTAAATAGTGTATAATAAGGCTATATTGATATGAATGAAGGTGTATTATGAGTAGTGAAATAATGAGTTTAGAAATGGATGTTTTTTGTTTATTGTTATTGATTCGAATTTTATATCAAATGTATATCAATCGTGTACAAAATGATCATTGGAACTATTTTTATTATACCATTGCTTGGGCTTGTGTTTATTTGTTTATGGATGCAATTTGGATCATGAATGTAAAACATTTTCTTACTTTTAGTAAGATTCAAAGTGGAATATTTAATAGCTTCTATTTTTGTTCACTAGCAATGCTTGTTTGTTCTTGGTATGTTTATGTCCAAAAAACACTTCATTCAGCTGTTTTGAAGCATAAAAAAATATTAGTGCTTACTTTTATTCCTCTCATCTTTTTTATAGGATCTTCTTTGCTTTCTTATTGGACACATGGATTATTTGTTATTGATCAAGCAGGAAACTATCATCGTGGCAAATTGTTACCATTCTATTTTTTAATTTTATTTGCTTATATCCTTTATCTTTCAATAAAAGCAGGATATTTATCTAAAAAAGCAAAGAATTACTTATATCAAAAGGAATATAAAGTGATTGTTCGTTTTTCTTTTCTTCCTTTTATTACTGCGTTAATTCAAATTACAGTGGATCATTTACTTATTTTTAATCTAGGACTCACATATTCAATTTTTATTGTTTATAATTATTTTCAACAAAACCTTATTTCATTAGACCCGCTTACCAAAATCAATAACCGAGAACAATTGAATATTTATTTAACAATGAAAATGAAGGAAAATCATCAAAAAAAAGATCTTTATTTATTTTTATTAGATATTGATCAATTTAAAAAGATAAATGATGAACTTGGGCATGTTGTTGGAGATCAAATCATTTTAAAGACAGCTGATATTTTAAAACAAATTGCACATTTACATAATTGTTTTATTTCACGTTATGGTGGAGATGAGTTTATCATGGTATGTGAAAGAGATAAAAATGAGGAGATAACTCCTGTATTTAATAATTTACAAAGATTATTTCAACAATCTTATGAAGGTTTACCAGATTTTAGTGTGAGTATTGGTTATGCTAAATATGATGAGTCATTAAATTATATTCCAAAATTTATTGAAAAAGCAGATCACTATATGTATCTAAATAAAAATGTGAAAAAGTGATAAAAATGAGTCATGGAAGGAGTATGTGTATGCCAAAAAGAAAAGCAAAAATATTGATTGTTGATGATGCCCAGATTAATCGAATAATTTTATGCGAATTATTGAGGAATCAATATCAAATTTTAGAAGCAGAAGATGGAAAAAAAGCTTTAGAAATGATAAAAGAAGATAAATCGATTGATTTAGTCTTATTAGACATTGTAATGCCTAATATGGATGGTTATCAAGTTCTTGAAAAGATGAAGGAACAACGTTATTTAGAATATCTTCCTGTTATTATTATTTCTTCAGAAGGAGATACGACTTCTATGGAAAAGGCTTATGAACTTGGAGCAACTGATTATATCAGGAGACCTTTTGAAAGTTATATTATTAATCGAAGAATTAAAAACACTTTAATGCTTTATGAAAAACAAAAGAAACTGGTTCATTTAGTAGAACAACAAATTCAAAAAAGAGTGAACAATAATACGACATTAATCAATGTCTTAGGGCATATCGTTGAATTTAGAAATGGCGAAAGTGGTTTACATATACAACATATTCAAACAATTACAAAAATGCTTTTATTACAAATGGGTAAAAAATCGCACGAATATAAGTTAAGTGATGCGGATATCTTACTTATTAGTACAGCTTCATCTTTACATGATATTGGAAAAATTTCAATTGATGAAAAGATTTTAAATAAACCGGGACGACTTACAAAAGATGAATTTGAAATCGTAAAACAACACTCTTTGATTGGTGCAGAAATGTTGAAAACAGTTCCTAACTACAATAATAATGATTTATTGGAGTATGCTTATCAAATATGTCGTTGGCATCATGAAAGATATGATGGACATGGTTATCCTGATGGATTAGTTGGTGATCAAATTCCTATTTCAGCACAAGTTGTTTCAATTGCGGATGTTTATGATGCTCTTACGAGTGAACGTTGCTATAAAAAAGCATATAGTCATGGACAAGCTATGAAGATGATTATTGATGGTCAATGTGGGGTTTTTAATCCCCTGTTATTAGAATGTCTTTATGATATTAGTGAAGAAATGAAAGCTTCTTTATTTGAAAATGAAAATTATGCAGATCAAGCAGTTGTTTCAAAGATGACAGATGAGCTCGTTATTAAACAATTTAGAAGTGAAATGCCTAAAGAAAAAAATAATGAGTCTCAAAACAGAAAATTTTTTCAGGAAATGACATTTGAATACGATGCATTTAAAGATGCTGTTTATATTTCTTCACAAGCAGCAAAAGATCTAGGAATTGATGAAATAATTTATCACCCAAAAAATCATGAATTTTCTTTTTTTAATAAATCAACAATTAAATTACTTAAGGATAAACTCAAAGAAACAACACATTTAAATCCAGAGGTTGATTTAAAGATTTATGCACAAGTTGGAAAACAAAAACAATGGTATCATTTACAAGCAAGTACGCGATGGAATGGAAGTATTTATAAAGGATTTGTTGGAAAACTAGTTAAAGACAACAATATTCAAGTTATACATAATATTCAAGAAAATATTTCTTTAAAATATACATATACTGAAATAAAAGATTTTATTGAATCCTTAAAAGATATTTTTACGGTTGTTCGTTTGATAGATTTTCAAAAACATCAATCCGCAAAAGCAGAGAATGATCAAATAGAAATTATTGAAGGCAATTGTTATGATTACTGGAAAAGAAAAGATGTTTGTGTCAATTGTATTTCTAAGCAAGCGTATATCAAAAAAGGGCAAGCTTTTAAATTAGAATTTGTTGATTATGACATTTATGCCATTATTGCGCAGTATGTAGAAGTGGATGAGCGTCCTTGGGTCTTAGAACTTGTTTATAAAACAAAAGAAGATATTATTTTAGGAGCTCATGGGAAAACACGATTCTTAGAAAATATCGTAACTTATAATAAAGAATACTATACAGATGTTTTGACTAATGCTTATAGTCGACGTTATTATGAAGAATACGTTCAATACATCAATGATGTATCAGCAGTAGCAATGATCGATGCCGATAATTTTAAGGCAATTAATGATCAATATGGTCATAATGCTGGCGATCAAGCAATCAAAGCTGTTTCTAAAGCTATTCAATCATGCATTCGATCTGATGATATCTTTATACGTTATGGTGGGGATGAATTTTTACTTGTTTTCCAAGATATTCATTATGATACTTTTACAACTCGGTTGTATCAAATTAGTGAATGTGTAAAACAAACAAAAGTAGATGATTATGAAGATTTATCATTATCAATTACTGTTGGGGGTATTTATGGAAATTCAAAAGTCGATGATGCAATTAAAAAAGCCGATAAATTGATGTATGAAGGAAAGAAATCAAAGCGTTCGATCGTTGTAAAGAAAACAAGTGAGGTGGATTAAGGTTCACCTTTTGTGTTTGTCAAGTGATTTTACAATACTGAAAAAAGTAAGCGCTTTTTCAAAGGATAAGCTATAATGAATTTTGAAATTTTGTATATCAAAACAAGGAGGAAGAAAAATGAGTTTTCCAAAAGGATTTTATTGGGGTGGAGCAACAGCTGCAAACCAATTAGAAGGAGGCTGGCAAGAAGGTGGTAAAGGTATTTCTTGTCCAGATATTTGTACAGGAGGAACTGCTACAAAAAGTAAAAGAATTACACCAGTATTAGAAGAAGGGACATTCTATCCAAGTCATGATGCGATTGATCATTATCATCGCTTTAAAGAAGATATTGCGTTATTTGCGGAAATGGGATTTAAAATGTATCGTTTTTCTATTGCATGGACACGTATTTTCCCAAATGGTGATGAAGATAAACCTAATGAAGCAGGTTTAAAATTCTATGAAGAATTAATTGATGAATGTTTAAAATATGGTATTGAACCACTCATTACAATTTCTCACTATGAAGTACCATTTAACTTAACAAAAAAATGGAATTCATGGGTAGATCGTCGTATGATTGATTGTTACTTAAATTTCTGTAGAGCTATTTTTACTCGCTATAAGGGAAAAGTAAAATATTGGCTAACATTTAATGAAATCAATAGTGCAACAACATCAATGGGAGCATTTTTAGGACAAGGTATTTTAAATGAGATTAAAGAAATGGAATTTATGGATCAAGTAGATGTTCCTCAAAACCGTTTCCAAGGATTACATCATCAATTTGTAGCAAGTGCTTTAGCAGTGAAAATGGCACATGAAATTGATCCAAACTATCAAGTAGGATGTATGCAAATCATGGCCACAAGTTATGGTCTTACATGTAATCCAGATGATCAAATTGAAAATCAACAAAAGAATCATTTAATGAACTGGTTCTGCAGTGATGTTCAATGCCGTGGTAAATATCCAAACTACATAAAGAGATATTTTAAAGAAAATAATATTGAAATTAAAATGGAAGAAGGAGATGAAGAAATTCTTGCAACTGGTCCAGTAGATTTCTATACATGTTCTTATTATATGTCAAACTGTCAAACTGCTGATAAAACAAAAGAAGGTGGAAAAGGAAATATCTTAGGTGGAGTTTCTAATCCATACTTAAAAGCATCTGACTGGGGATGGCAAATTGATCCAGTTGGTTTAAGATATTCACTAAATGAAATTTATGATCGTTATCAATTACCAATCTTTGTTGTAGAAAATGGGTTAGGGGCTTATGATACAATTGATGAAGATGGTAAAGTCAGAGATAGCTATCGTATTGATTATTTAAGAAGTCATATTGAACAAATGCATGAAGCTGTTTTAGATGGTGTTGATTTAAGAGGATATACACCTTGGGGATGTATTGATTTAGTTTCTGCTTCAACTGGAGAAATGGAAAAACGCTATGGATTTATCTTTGTAGAAAGATATGATGATGGTACAGGAGATTTTGCTAGAAGAAGAAAAGAATCTTTCTATTGGTATAAAAAAGTCATCGAAACAAATGGAGAAGATTTAAAATAATAGTAAAAGAGCTCAATTGAGCTCTTTTATTACTTTGTTATAAAATTAATACCACGTGCTTGCGTGTGGTAACTCTAGAGTTTTAGCGTTAAGCAAAAAACCTCAAGTGATAAACTAAAAATAGCCTGATAGCTAGAAATAGAAATAAAGAAGATAATATTTAGATAGAATTACTCTTTTTAGTAACAAACAACCATGTCATCTTTATCGAATTAATACCTTAATTTATTGGCGAAGATAGTTGTAATGCGTTAGAATCATTTTGTTTTTCATATATAAATTATATAACAAAAAAGAACAATGTTTCAGCTTTTGCTGTTTCATTGTTCTTTTTCTATTTTTGACTGTTTATTTTGTTACACAGTAAAAGCAGTGTAACTGTCAGGCTTCGGTAAGTGAAGACTTTGGGAGTACATACCGCGTCTTTTAGGCGTGGTTATTACTATTGTGGTAAAGTATCTTTGTAATCAGGATAATCATTTTTTACAACATTAGCATAAGCTTTATAAGCCTCTTCAAGTGTATTGTATTGATCTTTTCCAGTTATGTATAATTTATATTGACTAGAATTGCCACTACCGGTTGGAGCAATCGCTATATATGGTTTATGAGCACTATCTTTTCGCTTTCGTGCAGTCGTTGATGATGAAATGTAGAATTTTCCATCAGCTGTACTAATAATGACAGGAATTTGTGTGTTAGCATTGATTTTATCTGTATCAACTGAAGTCCAAAATAAATATCTTTCAGTTTTTTCTTGTGGATTTCCATAATAGGCCCATGTACCATGGTTTAATAAACTCTTATTTTCAATCTGTTCTATTAATTTTGGAACCATTGTTGAACCATCACATTTCGAATCAATTTCAAAAAAAGATTTCTTTTTAAGATCATTTTCTAATAAACCGCTATTATTTAATGCACTATGTAAATTCGATGAAAAATCAATAGTGGATTCTTCTGTTTTACTTTCTTTCCAATTAAAAACAACAGTATTCTTTTCTTTATTGTATGAGATTTCACAAACACCACCGGCTTCAGGAATTCCTTTCCAGTTATCAGTGTCAGGATCTGATTTCTTGTGCGTAATACCAGCAATAGTTACAGAATCAAAAGCTTGCCAATCATCTTTCTTTTGTGTAAGTTCTACTTTTCTTACAATATCTGTTTTATATCCTGTTTTTCCCATCGCAATGATATCTGTACAAGCAGCACGAACGTTGATGAGGTCATGCGATTCGCGACTTTCTTCAAGGTATCCTTGACAAGCTGGAATAGCGATAGCTGCAAGAATGGCGATAATTAGAAGAACTACTATTATTTCTACAAGAGTAAATCCTTTATTTTTTCTTTTCATAGGCACCCCCTTCTTTAATGAATGATTATTTTTACTTTATCATATTTTTATTAATTTGTGGGCATTTATGAGCTTTTTTTTATTTCTTCTTCTAATACTTTTAAAAAATATTGTGCAGGTTTAGAAAGAACACGATATTTTTTCCAAATAAAGGCAAGTGATGAAGTGATTTGTGGCTCAAGGGGTCTAAAACACAAAGAACTTTCATTACTTGTATCAATGAGGTTTTTTAAAGAAATCACAGCTCCATTACATTCCTTTGTTAGAATACTGGCATTATAAATTAAATTATAGGTTGCAATAATATGATACTTAGAAAAATAAGAATTGGCCCAATTTTCTATTTGTTTATATTTTAATTCTTGTGAGGAACAAAGAAGAGGAACATCAATTAAATCTTGAGGAGTAATTGATTCTTTTAAAGCAAGAGGATGATCCTTTTTTATATAGATGCCCCATAAGTCTTGATAAGGTAAAGATAAATGATTGTATTTATAAATATTAGCGGGTTCAATGATCATACCAAAATCAATCAGACCTTTTTCAAGACGATCTGTCACATCTTGTTCATTGCCACTAAATAAATGGAATTGGATACGTGGATAATCTTCTTGTACACGTTGAATGGCTTTACAAATGATTTCGATGCCTAACGTTTCACCACTACCAATACATACTTCACCACTTAAAGTTTCATCGAATAGCATAATTTCACTTTCTGTTTTTTCAACCAAACTGACAATTTCTTCAGCACGTTGGCGAAGTAAAATACCTTCTTCTGTTAAAGTGATTTTACGATTACCACGAATAAAAAGTTGTTTTCCTAAATGATCTTCAAGTTCTTTCATTTGTCTTGATAAAGTGGGCTGAGTCACGTTTAAGCTTTCAGCCGCTTTTAAAATTGTTTCCTCTCTTGCAATCGCAAGAAAATATTGTAGAAGTCTAAATTCCATGATTTCACATCCTTTATGCTTATTTTAATCATCTTTATTATGCCTTGCAAGTATAGAAATGTATTTGTTATAGGTATTTGATAATATGGAGATAAAGAATTACAATAATAAAGGAAAGTGGTGAGAGCTTTGGGAAAAGAAGTAATTGAAGAATTAATTATGAATTTAAAAGATGCAGGATGTGATGAAGAACTTATTGCAAAGTGTATTAAAAAATATAATAATGATGATTTGAAGATGTTGATAAAATCATTACAGTATCATCGTTGTTGTTTATTAGATAAATTGCATGAGGAACAAAAGAAAATAGATTGTTTAGATTATTTAATATATACGTTAAAGAAACAAATGAAGGAGGATTAAGATGGAATTAGTTAAACAAGCTTATTTAAAAGGTGAAAGAGCTTTATTTAAAAGTCATGATTTAAAAGTAGAAGATAGTATTTTTGCAGATGGAGAATCGCCTTTAAAAGAAAGTGATCATATAGATATTAGTGGAAGTATTTTTAAGTGGAAATATCCACTATGGTATTGTAATCATATCAATGTAGAAAACAGTACCTTACTTGAAACTGCTAGATCAGGTATTTGGTATACTCATCATATTAATATTAAAGATAGCGTGATTGATGCGCCTAAAACATTTAGAAGAGGGACACATATTTCTTTAGAAAATGTTAATATGGTCAATGCTCAAGAAACCTTATGGAAATGTAGTGATATTAAGTTATATAATGTGGTTGCTAAAGGTGATTACTTTGGAATGAATAGTGAAAATATTGAAATTGATGGTTTGAATTTATCAGGAAATTATTGCTTTGATGGTGGTAAGAATATTATTGTTAGAAATTCAAAACTTGTTTCAAAAGATGCTTTTTGGAATTGTGAAAATGTAACGGTTTATGATTCAGTAATTATTGGTGAATATCTTGCATGGAATACGAAAAATATTACTTTTGTGAATTGTACAATTGAAAGTTTACAAGGATTATGTTATATCGAAGGATTAAAGATGGTAAATTGTAAATTAATTAATACCACTCTAGCTTTTGAATTTTGCAAAGATATTGATGCACAAATTGTAAGTCATATTGATAGTATTACAAATCCTATTTCTGGTAAAATTAGTGCACAGAGTATTGGTGAAATGATTATTGATGATCAAATCATTGATCCAAGTCAAACAAAGATTCAATTAAAGGAGATGTAAAGATGTACGATTTTTCAAAGATGACCAATCGTTTTAATACAAATTCATATAAATGGGATGTTAAAGAAAATGAACTTCCTATGTGGGTAGCTGATATGGACTTTGAAACAGCTCCAGCTATTATAGATGCTTTACATAATAGGGTGGATCATAAAATCTTTGGTTATAATACGGTACCTGATGATTATTTTGAAGCTTATCAAAAGTGGTGGGAAAGAAGACATCATTTTCATATGGAAAAAGATTGGATGATGTTTGTTACAGGAGTTGTTCCTGCTATTTCTTCGGTAGTTAGAAAGGTGACAACAGTAGGTGAAAATGTTTTGATTATGTCACCAGTTTATAATATTTTTTATAATTCTATTTTAAATAATGGAAGACATGTTTTATCAAGTGACCTTGTTTTTGATGGAAAAGAATATCATATTGATTTTGAAGATTTAGAAAGAAAACTTTCTTTAAGTCAAACAACATTAATGATTTTCTGTAATCCCCATAATCCAATAGGTAAAATTTGGGATAAAGAAACTTTACAAAGAATTGGTGATTTATGTGCAAAACATCATGTTATTGTTTTAAGTGATGAAATTCATTGTGATATTACCAATCCTCAAAAAGAATATATCCCTTTTGCTTCCGTTTCAAAAACAAATTTAGAAAATACAATTATGTGTATTGCACCGACCAAAGCCTTTAATATGGCAGGGATGCAAACAGCCTGTATTGTTGTACCAAATGAAGTATTAAGACATAAAGTCAATCGAGGAATTAATACGGATGAAGTGGCAGAACCAAATAGTTTTGCGATTTGTGCCACAAAGGCAGCTTTTAATCAAAGTGAAGATTGGCTTAATGAATTAAATCAATATATTCAAAATAATAAAGATTATGCGATTTCATTTATTCAAAAAGAAATCAAAGATGTTTATGTAGTGCCTACAGAAGCAACTTATCTTTTATGGATCGATTGTCATAAGGTATGTTTAGATAGTGTTGAACTCACTTCTTTTATAAGAAAGAAAACAGGTCTTTATGTAAGTGATGGTCTAGAATATGGTGAAAATGGAAAAGCTTTTATTCGTATGAATGTAGCTTGCCCATTTGAAAGATTAAAAGATGGTTTAGATCGTTTTAAAGAAGGAATTTATTTGTATCAAAACAAATAAATCCTTTTTTTTAAAGAAAAACGTATGAAAAAATACAATATAAATAATAGGAGGATCAAAAGATGAAAGAGAAGATAACCATACCATTTTATAATGACCTATTATTTAAGTATTTTGTTTATGATAATGAAGATGAAGGATGCCAGTATATTCTAAAAAAGATTATTGAAGAAATAACACCTATTCGCTGTAAAGAACTTTATGTTATTAATTCAGAGTTAATGACACATCACTATCGGGAAAAAAGATCTATTTTAGATGTTAGAGTAAAAACCCAAGAAGGAGAGTATATCAATATTGAAGTGCAATCAACGGGATTATTTGAAAGTTTGCATCGAAGATTTCAATATTATGCTTTTAAAAATATTGCTTTACAAATAAAAAGTGGGGATGAATATCGAAAGTTACAACCGGTATATCAAATAATTCTATATCATGAAGAAGATAAGGAATATCATGAATTAATAAGAAAATTTAGTATTATGGATAATAAATATCATGATGATAAAGGAAGTTTAATACATATTTATTATGTGTTTTTAAAAGAAATTGAAAAAATAGTTAAAGAAAAGGGAAAAGATCATTTAAATGAATTAGAAGAGCTTTGTTATGTCATTGAAAAAGGTAATGAATGTGATAGAATAAAGATGACAAGGGTGGGACAAATCATGAAAGAAAAATATGATAAGTTTATGGAAGATATGAATTTAAGAGAAGAAGCCTGGGCTTATGAAAAGGCTGAATTTGATAAGATAGCTCATTATGTCGATGGAGAAGCTAAAGGAAAAGTAGAAAAGTCAAAATCGCATGTCATAAAATTCTATAAAATGAAATATCCAAATGAAGATATAAGTTGGTTAGAAAATCTCACAGAAAAACAATATGATGAAATCTTTGATATGTTATTAAATAATGAAGATTTAGAAGTAATAAAGAGAATAATAGGAAAGTAAGGTACGAAAAATCGTACTTTTCTTTTGCTTTAATATTGAAAAATAAATTATATTTCTTTAATATATTTTTGAAGAAAAAGGGGAGAAGTGAATGATTAAATTAATAGCAACAGATATGGATGGAACTTTTTTAGATTCTTCTAAAAGATTTTCAATGGAATTTTTTGATATTTTTGCTGAACTTAGAAAAAAAGGAATTAAGTTTGTAATTGCTTCAGGAAATCAATATTTCCGTTTATATCAAAAATTTTTACCAATTTCTAATGAAATGTATTTTATTGGTGAAAATGGGAGTTATATAGCTAAAGGAGCAAAACTTATTTCAACTAATACTTTAAAAAAGGAACAAGTACAAGCGGTTATTCAATTAGTAGAAAAACATCCTGAATTGAATATGATTTTATGTGGTGTAAAAAGTGCGTATTGTTTAAGTGAATTTAAACATTTAGAATCAGTTGTTCGTACATATTATTGTAATTATCAATTTGTAGAAAGTTATGATGAAATTGATGACGAAATTATGAAAATAGCAATCTATGATCCTAGTCAACAAATTATCCGTTATGCTGATGATATTGCTAGAGGATTAGATAAAGGTGTTAAGGCAACAACTTCAGGTAATGAATGGATCGATATTCAAAATGAAGATATTAATAAAGGGGTAGCTATCAAGTTATTACAAAAAAAATTAAATATCAAACCGGAAGAATGTATGGCGTTTGGTGATCAAATGAATGATTATACTTTACTTAAAGCGGTAAAATATAGTTATGCTATGGCCAATGCTGTTCCACGTATTAAAGATATTGCTTATGGCATTGCTAAAAGTAATGATCATCAAGGTGTTTTAGAGGTGATTAAACAAGAAGTATTGAACGAATTATAGAGTGTAAACTCTTACATTGAAAAATAATTCTTGACATAAAAAATAAATAATGACAATTCAAATTATTATGATATAATGAGGAAGTTATCGAAGGGAGAGTAGCGTATGAATATTAGAAATATAGCGATTATTGCCCATGTAGACCATGGAAAAACAACATTAGTAGACCAATTATTAAAGCTATCTGGAACATTAGAAGACCGTGAACAAATTAGTGAACGTGCGATGGATAGCAATGCCCTTGAAAGAGAAAGAGGAATTACAATTCTTGCTAAAAATACAGCAATTAATTATAAAGATTATCGAATCAATATCATGGATACACCAGGCCATGCTGACTTTGGTGGAGAAGTAGAACGTATCATGAACATGGTAGATGGTGTTTTATTAGTAGTAGATGCTTATGAAGGAACAATGCCACAAACACGTTTCGTTTTAAAGAAAGCTTTAGCTGCTAGAGTAAAACCTATCGTAGTTATTAATAAAGTAGATAGACCTGTAACACGTATTGATGAAGTTATGGATGAAGTCTTAGAATTATTTATGGAATTAGGCGCAGATGATGACCAATTAGAATTCCCAACAATCTATACTTCAGCTTTACAAGGAACATCAAGTTTAGATCCTGATATTTCAACACAAGTACCAAATATGGATTGTTTATTTGATATGATTATCAAAGAAATTCCTGAACCATTAGTAGATGTTGATGGACCTTTACAATTCCAACCAGCTTTATTAGACTATAATGATTATGTAGGACGTATTGGAATCGGACGTATTCAAAGAGGTAAGATTCATGTTAATGAATCAGTCACTTGTGTAAGAGCTGATGGAAGCCATAGTCAATTTAGAATTCAAAAATTATATGGATTTATTGGATTACACCGTATTGAAATTGAAGAAGCAAGTGCAGGAGATATCGTTGCTATTGCTGGTCTTGCTGATATTGGTGTTGGTGAAACAGTATGTACAACTGGTCAAGAAGAAGCTTTACCATTATTACATGTTGATGAACCAACAATTCAAATGGTTTTTGGAACAAATACTTCACCATTTGCTGGTCAAGATGGTAAATTTGTGACTGCTAGACAAATTGAAGAAAGATTATTTAAAGAAACAAATAGAGACGTTTCATTAAAAATTGAAAGAATTCAAAATAGAGAAGAATGGATCGTTTCTGGACGTGGAGAATTACACTTATCTATTTTAATTGAAAATATGAGACGTGAAGGTTATGAATTACAAGTTTCTAAACCTAAAGCAATCATGAAAGAAATCGATGGTGTTTTATGTGAACCATATGAAGAAGTAACTATTGAAGCACCTGATGATTGTATTGGAGCGGTTATTGAATCACTTGGATATCGTCGAGGTGTCTTAGAAACAATGGATTCTCGTGATGGACAAACACGTGTTGTTTATACAATTCCATCAAGAGGTTTATTTGGATTTATGACAAACTTCTTAACAATGACAAAAGGATATGGAATTATCTCTCACTCATTTATTGATTACCGTCCAATGGAAGGTGAAACAGTTGGTAAGAGAAACTTAGGAGTTTTAATTTCAATTGATAGTGGACAAACTACAGCTTATTCACTTGGAAGTGTTGAAGATCGTGGAGTTATGTTCGTTGGTCCTGGTGTGGATGTTTATGAAGGTATGATTGTTGGTGAACACAGTAGAGATAATGATTTAACTGTTAATGTTACTAAAGGTAAACAAATGACAAATACACGTTCATCATCAAAAGATTCTACAGTTGTTTTAAAAAGACCTCGTCAATTTAATCTAGAATCTTGTTTAGATTATATTAATGAAGATGAACTTGTAGAAGTAACACCAAATAATATTCGTTTAAGAAAACGCTATTTAACTGAAAACGAAAGAAGACAACAATATAGAAAAAATAACGGATAAGAAAGAGCTCATTCGAGCTCTTTTTTAAATTTGACACTAATTTGTGTAATATAATTTTGTGGATTTGCTTCAGTAAGTTCATCAATTAAACTTTCATCATAAGCAATATCATCTAATACTAGATGATTTTTTTTAGCATAATCTAAAAAAAGATGATAGGATTGATAAGATGTTTCATAAGTTCCTTTATGATAAATAACTAAATAGTTACCAGAAGGTATAATATCATAATTTTCATCTTCTAGTTGATTATCTAAAATTGTGTAATAATATTGATAAAATGTTTTCTTTCTTTTTGACTTTAACATTTTTTTCCATTCAACCATTCCACTAATAGCATGTCCTAAGGAATGGTTTTGTTTTTTTCTATATTTAATATGTTCTCCTAAAATTTTATACTGATTGATTTCTTTACTATTAAAAGGAATATAATCACTTTTAATAATTTTAATCTCATCTCGATATTCGATATATACCATATCTGTCAATATTTGATTAGCTTTGGTAATAAGTTGACATTTTGTTTCCATCATATTGATCATTTTATGATAGGTAGTAATAATCTCTTTTAAAGTATTAATCTTATTAGAAAATAATTCATACGTACTTTGAGCATTACGATGCTCAATATAATCTTTGATTTCTTCTAAAGAAAGTCCTATCTTTTGAAGAGACTGTATAGTAGCTATAATGTCTAATTGAGACATTAAATAAAATCTATAGCCTTTTTCGTTTTTATATGCAGGTAAAAAGATACCTTTTTTTTCATAAAAAATTAAAGTTTGACGACTCACTCCTGAAATACTTGCAAATTCTGTTGGTGAAACATAAAAATTATCCATTTTTTAGCCAATCCTTTCCTAAATTAAAAAATTCACAAATAACACTTGATTGTATAGTTACAATATAGCATAAAATAAACGTAGAGTTAAGAAACAGGAGGAAAATATGTTAGAAGTCAATAATTTTTTTCATGGAACACGTATTGTAGAAGGATATGGTGTTTTAAATGAAACAGGGAATGAAGTAAAAACATTAGGATTTAAGAAAGTGTTGATTGTTACAGATGATTTTTTATCTAAATCAGCTCATTATCAAGTATTAAAAGAAAGTTTAGAAAAAGAAGGAATTGAATATTTATTAGAAACAAACGTAAAACCTAATCCAAGAGCAGAAGATTGTGATGCAATGGCAAAAGTTGCTATTGAAGAAAAGGTAGATGCCATCATTGCTTTAGGTGGAGGGTCAGCAATGGACCAAGCAAAAGCAGTTGCTGCAATTGTTACAAACGGAAAAACAACTGTTGAATGGGGAGATGTAGAATTAGAACATTCAATTTTACCACTTATTTGTATTCCTTCAACTGCTGGAACAGGAAGTGAAGTTACATGGTGTGCAGTCATTACAGATACAGCAAGAATGTATAAAATGACAGTTGGGGATCCTATTCATATGATTCCAACACTTGCAATTTGTGATCCAACAATTACTTTAGATTTACCACAATCACTGACAGCATCTTGTGGAGTGGATGCTTTAACACATTGTATAGAAGCTTACACAGTTAAAGTTCATCAACCAATTACAGATGCGCTTGCTTTAAAAGGAATTTCATTAATTGCTCAAAATTTAGAAAAAGCTTATGTAAATGGTCATGATAAAGAAGCAAGAAGAAATATGATGATAGCAAGTACAATAGGAGGTATGTCATTTATTAGCTCTAATGTTGGTGCTGTTCATGCCTTTGCTGAAACAGTTGGTGCATGGTTTGATACACCACATGGTGTCGCTAATTCTTTATTTTTACCATATATTATGGAATACAACATTCCTGCATGTTTAGATAGATTTGTAGATATTGCTGATGCTTTAGGTATTGAAAGAAATGGTATGAATGATCAAGAGTATGCATATAGTGCAGTTCAATATGTAAAAGATTTAAATAGAAGATTAAATATTCCTAAAATTAAAGAAATAAAAGGGATTACTGAAGATAAGTTTGATGCAATTGCTCAAAGATCAGCAGATAATGTTTTATCAAATGATAATGCAAGAGAAATTCATAAAGAAGATTACTTAGAATTATTAAAAAAAGCTTATAAAGATGAAGGAGAAAAAGAAAATGCATAAGATTAAAAAAATTGTTGATTTATCATGGGAATTTACAGCTGATACACCAATTTATCCAGGAGATCCTGAACCATCAGTTACTGTAGCAACAACTTTAGAAAATGAAGGTTATAATTTATCAACATTAGTAATGGGAACACAAACAGGTTCACATGTAGATGCCCCTTATCATTTTTCTAATGAAGGAGCAACAATTGATCAAATGGAGTTAGATTTCTTTTTAGGAGATGCTATTGTTGTAAGAGTCACTGATAAAAAAGCTGAAGAAGCAATTACAATGGAAGATATTGAACCTTATAAAGAACAAATTACACCTGGTAAAATTGTTTTATTTAATACAAATTGGTATAAAAAAAGAGGAACAGAAGAATTTTTCCATCATCCTTATGTTAATGGAGAAGTTGCTCATTATTTAGTAGAACAAGGTGTTAGATTTATTGGAATTGATACAATTAATGCTGATCAAACAGGTGGAACAGAATTCCCAGTTCATGATTTATTTTCTGAAAAACGCTTAATGATTGGAGAAAACTGGGCTTATTTTGATCGAATTGATTTTGAAAATCCTTATATTATTGCTATTCCAATGAAAGTTGTAGGTTGTGATGGTTCACCAGTAAGAGCAATTGCTGTTGAGTGGGAGGATTAATGATGGATAAAAAGATTATTCTAGGATATACACGTAGATTACTTGCAATTATTCCTTCTATTTTCTTTTGTGCTCTAGGGGTCGCTTTGCTTGTTTCACCAGAATGGGGAAGCGATCCTCTTACTACTTTTGAAATAGGACTATCTAATGTTTTTCATGTTCAATTAGGAACAGCAGCACTTGTTTTTGAAGGAATTGTTTTCTTTGTATTTTTAATTATTAGAAGAGATTTAGTACATTTAGGAACATTAGCTTGGTGCTTTTTAATAGGTCCATTTGAAAATGTTTGGTTAGATTTTTTAGCACCAATATTACCACCTGTAGATGCGATGTCATTTGGTTTAAAAGTAGGTTGTATTATTGCTGGATCTTTAATCATTATCCTTACTCTGGCCTACTATATTCCTATTGGTCTTGGATATCAATCAAGTGATATTTTTGCTTTTGCAATGGCTGATTTATTACATAAGAGTTATGGTATAGGTTTATCAGTTTCTTATTGTATTTTATTTGCCTTGGGAGTTTTTATGGGAGCTTCTTGGGGGATAGGAACACTGATTGCAGTTTTTGTTTATGGACCAGTTATTGATCGCTTATTACCTTATTTTAAACCTTATACTTATAAGATAGCTGGGATAACAGATGAAAAAGATGACTAAAAAACAAATGTATTTGTATGGCTTACCTGGTCTTGCAACATTGTTTACATTTACAATGTTTACGACTTATGGTTTATATTTCTTTACAGATGTTGTAGGACTTTCAGGAAGTTTTGCAGGTTTTATTATGACTATTGGGACTGTTTGGGATGCCATTACAGATCCTCTAGTAGGAATGATTTCTGATGCAAGAGATCCTCAAAAAGGACGAAGAAGACCATTTTTAATTGCTTTTGCCATTCCTTTTGGAATTGTTACATGGCTTTTATTTACGTCATGGAATTTTGTAGAAACCACACAAAAGATTTATTTTATTGTTGTTGCCATTTTATTTTATACATTTCAAACATTAATAGATATTCCTTATACATCTTTAAGTGGTGAAGTTACAAATGATTATGATACAAGAAGTCGATTAGCCACTATTAGAACATTTTGGGCTATCGTAGGGGTTGCTTTAGGAAGTGGTATCATGGCATATACTTCTTTTTTAGCTCCTTTTGTAGGAAGTATAAAGAATGCTTGGTCTGTTTGTTTTGCTATTTTTGGTTTTATTTGTACAATCAGTATTTTAATTGGTTGGAAAGTTTCTAAAGGTTATGAAAATCAAGAAGTCATCATTAAAGAAAAAGTAACTTTTAAAGATTTATTAAATGGACCATTAAGAAATAAAGCTTTTTTACATTTAACAGCAGAATTTATTTTTGCTATTTTAGCACAAGCTGTATTTTTAGGCGTATTAGTTTATTACCTTACTTATAATTTACAATTAAGTAATATGCAAGTGTCGATGGTCAATATTATTATGTGGATTGTTGCTTTGTTTTGGGTGTTTCCTATTAATAAATGGTCCATCAAATATTCTAAAGCTAAAGCTTGGTGTATTTCGATGGGGATTTGGTTTGTATGTATGATTGTATTTCCTCTATTTATCTTAAAACCAAAATCAGCTATTGGTCCTGTTATCATGACAAGTATTTTAGTAGTTGGACTTAATGCTTTATATCAAGTGATTTATGCAATGATTAGTGATTGCGTAGAAGTTGATTGTTTGATAAATAAGGTTAGAAAAGATGGTATTTTTTATTCAATGGCTACTGTTTCACAAAAAATAGCAGCAGCTATTGGGGTAAGTATCTTAGGAAACTGTATGGATAAAATTGGTTATAATGGTCAATTAGCAACCCAAAGTTTAGCAACACAACATGGAATTGCTCTTTTATTTATAGGTGTGACGTGTATATGTTTACTTTTATCTATTATTTGTATGATGACAAATCCACTTACGAAAAAAAGATATCAAGATGTTTTAGAAGCTTTAAAGAAAAAAGAACAAGGTCAAGAAATTAATATTGAAGAATTTAAAGATTTGTTAATAATAAAGATGAAAAGATAGATTTTGAATAAAAATCTATCTTTTCTTTATAAAATAGAAAACATCAAGTATAATATGTTTGAAGAAAGTAGGGGATAAAATGATAGCAGGTATAGAAGTTAATCTATCATTAATTTTAAACATTATTCGTACAATTATTGATTTATTATTAGTGTGGTATATTTTATATTTAGGAATTAGTATGTTTAAACAAAATATGAGAACGATGCAGTTATTTAAAGGGGTTCTCATTATTTTGTTAATTAAATTAGTAACAAGTGTTTTAGGACTTTCAACAATGTCTTATTTAGTAGATACGGTTTTGACTTGGGGAATTATTGCGGTAATTGTAATCTTTCAACCAGAAATTCGTTCATTACTTGAAAAAATGGGACAAACTAAAAGAGATTATCATATGGAACGTTTATCAAATGATCAAAAGGAACATTTGTTAGATGAAATTGTTGATTCAGTGACAAAGTTATCAGAAACACAAACAGGGGCCTTGATTACTTTTGAAAGAGGACAATCTTTAATAGATTATATTAATACAGGAACTAAAATCAATGCCGATATTAAATCAGAATTATTTAATACGATCTTTTGGGAAGGAACACCTTTACATGATGGGGCAGTTATTATTAAAGATGACCGTGTTGTTTGTGCAGCTGCCTTTTTCCCACCAACTCAAAAGGATCTTTCACCTATTTATGGGGCAAGACATCGTGCTGCTTTAGGAATAAGTGAAATTACTGATTCATTAACAGTTGTAGTTTCTGAAGAAACAGGGACGATTTCTTTTGCTATCAAAGGAGAACTTATTAAAATTCCAAGAAAGGAATTAAGAGCAAGCTTAGTTAATGAACTAGGTTGGTTTAAATCAGAAGATGAAGAAGGTGATGAAGATGAGTAAAAATAATCAAGAACATCGTGATTCAACAACTGATTTTTTCTTAAATTTTATTTCAAAAGAAAAAGAAAAACCAAAAACAGAAGAAAAACATATCACTCCTCAATCTATTAATGATGAAATAGATTTAAGGGGAAGAGCTTTTGTAAATGGTGCTATTAAAGTGATGAATTTTATTAATTCTACTTTAGATAGAATGTTACAATCAGGATTATCTTTAAAAATATTATCATTTATTTTAGCAACGATTTTACTATTTACAGTTAATGGAGGTAATTTTGAAAATTTATTTTCAACACCTAATTCAGGAGATTATATTCAACAAGTCCCTGTGAAAATAGAAAATTTACAAGATGATTTTGTTGTTGCTGGAATGCCAGAGACTGTAAGTGTAGGCTTAGTTGGTCCTTCTATTGATATTTATAATGCTAAATTGATGAAAAATTATGAAATATATGCTGATTTTTCGGGAATAGGGGAAGGTGAACAGACAGTAGAATTGAAATCAAGAAATTTCTCTAATGATTTAGAAGTTCTCATTGTTCCTCAAACAGTAACGGTAACAGTTTCACAAAAGGTAACTAAAACGTTTAGTTTAGGATATCGTTTTAAAAATGAAGATAGCTTAAAGGATAAACATTCTGTTTCAGTAGATAGTATTGAACATAGTGAAGTAGAAGTAAGGGGTTCACAAGATAATATTGATAATGTTTATTCTGTTGAAGCAATTATTGATTTAAAGGGAGTGACAGATTCGTTTACTCAAGAATGTAAAGTAAAGGCTTTTGATCGAAGTGGAAAAGCTTTAAATGTAAGTGTTATTCCTTCAATTGTTAAAGTGGATTGTTCATTGTCTAATTATAGTAAGACAGTTCCACTTGTACCTGAATATACAGGAAATGTGGCTAATGGATATGCAATAGATCAAATGACTTTTTCAAAAGATAAAGTAAAGATTTATGGTGATGAAAGTAAATTAAAGGATATTAATAATATTAAAGTTAAAGTGGATGTAAGTGATTTGGAAGAAGGTCGTACATTTAAAGACTTAAAATTGTTAAGTGTTTCAGGAGTTAATAAGATGTCATTTACTAAAGTGGATGGAACAATTACGCTTGTTCCTTCTGAACAAAGACAATTTACGGATATACCAATTCAAATAAAAAATGGCAAAGAAAGCAATGTTTCTATGTCAAGCGATACATGCAATTTAACAGTTATTGGTACAAGTGATCGTATTAATGCTCTTACAAATGATGACATTAAGGTCTATGTAGATGTCGTTGGGTTAAAAAAGGGTCGACATAATGTGAAATTAGAAGTAGAATTAAGTGACGAAACTTTAACATATCGTTTAGATAGCGATGAACAGATTCGCGTAAATATAAAGAAATAGGAGAGATTTAAAATGGGAAAATATTTCGGAACAGATGGCTTTCGTGGGGAAGCTAATAAAGATTTAACAGTTGAACATGCTTATAAAGTAGGAAGATACATTGGGTGGTATTTTGGAAGAAATAAAGATCATGCTCAAGTTGTTATTGGGAAAGATACAAGAAGAAGTTCTTATATGTTAGAATATGCACTTGTTGCTGGACTTACAGCAAGTGGTGCTGATGTTTCTTTAATGCATGTAACAACAACACCAAGTGTTGCTTATATTACAAGAACAGATGTTTTTGATTGTGGAATTATGATTTCTGCTTCACATAATCCATATTATGATAATGGAATTAAAGTTTTAGATTGTAATGGTCATAAAATGGATGCGAAGGTTGAAAATTTAATTGAACAATACATTGATGGTGAAGTAGATGAAATTCCGTTTGCTACAAAAGATGAAATTGGATGTGCAACAGATTATTCAGTAGGTAGAAATAGATATTTAGGATATTTAATGTCTATTCCTACACGTGCTTTTAAAAATATTCGTGTTGGTTTAGATTGTGCTAATGGTGCTAGTTCTAATCTTGCTAAAAGTGTTTTCGATGCTTTAGGAGCAAAAACTTATGTGATTCATAGTGAACCAGATGGTTTAAATATTAATACAAACTGTGGTTCTACACATATTGAATCATTACAAGAACTAGTAAAATCTAAAGGATTAGATATTGGTTTTGCTTATGATGGTGATGCTGATCGTTGTTTAGCTGTTGATGAGTTTGGAAGAGTTATTGATGGTGATTTAATTCTTTATGTTTGTGGTAAATATTTAAAAGAACATGGTGAATTATCTAATGATACAATTGTTACAACAGTTATGTCTAACTTAGGTTTATATAAAGCGTTAGATAAAGAAGGTATTAAATATGAAAAAACAGCTGTTGGAGATAAATATGTTAATGAAAACATGGTGAAAAATGGTCATTGTATTGGTGGAGAACAATCAGGACATATCATTTTCTCTAAACATGCCACAACAGGAGATGGTATTTTAACATCTTTAAAAATTATGGAAGCAGTTATTGAAAGCAAAAAAACATTAGCTCAATTAGTTGAACCTGTAACAATTTATCCTCAATTAATGAAAAATGTATATGTAAGAGATAAAAAAGAAGCTCAAAATGATGTTGAAGTACAAAAAGTCATTAAAGAAGTTGAAGATAAGTTAGGTGACGAAGGACGTGTTCTTGTTCGTGAATCAGGAACTGAACCGGTTGTACGTGTTATGGTTGAAGCGGATACAAATGAAAAATGTTTACAATCTGTAGATTATATCATTTCTAAAATGAAAGAACGCGGATTTGTTATTGAAAGATAAAATCACATATTATCACAAAATATTGCCATATATTATGGCAATATTTTAACTATAATAGGTCATAATAGAATAGGATACAAATGAGGTGAAGAAGATGTTATTTAAAATTAATATTATAGATGATGAAAAAAATCTAAATGATTTGGTAAGAACTTATTTAGAAAAAGAAGGCTATAGTGTTTGCTCATTTTATACGTATGATGAAGCTTTACTTCATAAAGATGATGATGTACATCTATGGCTTATAGATATTATGTTAGATAAGGCAAGTGGTTTTGAATTGTTTAATGAAATAAAGGCAAGTAAGCCTAAAATGCCAATTATATTTATGTCAGCTAGAGATCAAGAATTTGATCGTATTATTGGTTTAGAAAAAGGCTCAGATGACTATATTACAAAACCATTTAATATTAAAGAAGTTATTTTAAGAATTAATAATTTATTAAAACGTGCTTATGATAATCCATCTAAGATACAAATAGATGGTTATGATATTGATTTAGAAAAAAGAAGAGTCTTCTATAACAATAATGAAATCATTTTAACAACAAAAGAATATGATCTACTTGTTTACTTTTTAAATAACAAAGGATTAGCTATTTCAAGAGAACAAGTTTTATCAAAAGTATGGGACGAAAATTATTTTGGTAGTGATCGTGTCGTTGATGATACACTTCGAAGATTGCGTAAAAAAATGCCAGAAATTAATATTCGTACGATTTATGGATTTGGATATCGTTTAGATTAATGCTTACGAAATATTCTTTACAAAAACAACTTGTTATTATTTTTTCAATTATTGCGATAGGTGTTTTAGCAATTCTATTGCCTATTATTGATAACAACTTAACACATGTTATTGATAATGAAATGTATGATGTTTTGACACGCTCACAAAATGATTTTTACTCATATGATTTTTCTCCTGATTATGCAGGTTCAGATAAACAAATTTATCATTTTACTTATAACATTAATGAAGATACGCTTACAACAGCGCAAAATATTTCTGCTAAGAAATATCAAATATTAGATTATGTTTTTCAAAATGATCTTTATAAGATGGTTAAGAAAAATAAAAAGAAATTACAAGAAAAGGTTAAAATGCAAGACCAAACAGTATATTATCAAATTGTAAAAGCGGATGATTCTAATTATATTATTTCACTTGTTTATAGTGATTATTCTAAAACATTGATTAATAATCTAAAGGATCAAGTTATTGATATCTTTTATATTACTTTTTTAATTATTGGACTTGCTTTGTTTATTTGGGTTTCATCTTTAATAAAACCATTAAAACTTATTAAAAATTATATAGATGATATAAAAAATGATAAAGAAAGTGAATTGCATATTCAAAGAGAAGATGAGATAGGTGTTTTATCTTCTTCATTAATAGAAATGAAAGAAGAGATAGATCGACAAAATGAAATTAAAGAAGAAATGATTCATAACATTTCTCATGATTTAAAAACACCCATTGCTTTAATTCAAACATATGCTCAAAGTATTAAGGATGATATTTATCCTTATGGAGATAAAGATTCATCAGTGGATGTTATTTTAGAAAATACAGATCGGTTAGAAAAGAAAGTAAAAAGTTTACTATATTTAAATCGATTAGATTACATAAGTGGACAAATTGGAGATGAAACATGTTCAATGAAAGAATTGATTGAACATATTGTTTTCCAATTAACAGCTATGCATCCACAAATAGAAATTATTACAGATTTACAAGATTCATCTTTTAAAGGAAAAGATGATTATTGGCGTATTTGTATTGAAAATATTATAGAAAATGCTGCTCGTTATGTACACCATGAAATTAAAATTATTTTAAAAGATCAATATTTAGAAATATTTAATGATGGTGAACCTATAGATAATTCAAATCCTGAATCTTTATTTCAACCTTATGAAATAGGTCATAAAGGACAATTTGGTTTAGGATTATCTATTGTTTATAAAACAGTAACAATGTATGGATATAAAGTTGAAGCTGTTAATAGAGTTGATGGTGTAAGTTTTATTATTCAAAATAAAGATTAGTCGAATGATTAATCTTTTTTTTAAAAAGTGTTGCTTTTTTTGATAAAGAGTGGCACTATTTTAGAGTTATCAATTCTCAAAAATAGAGAAAAAGAGTATAATAAACTTTAAGGAGCTAACTATATAAAATTCAAGTGATTTTATGAAAAAGTTTGAAAATATTTA
>OLNI01000064.1_pt1 | contig 104010 bp, 94 predicted proteins | sample 1672921 | NCBI WGS metagenome assembly OLNI01 (sample SAMEA3136737, study PRJEB25190) | human gut metagenome | biome: human gut; feature: human-associated habitat; material: faeces | place: Austria | collected 2013 | reverse complement strand
AAACGGTCAATAAGAGTAGTAAAAGTATGATTGCTATATAGACTCTGACATATATTATCCTGATTCTGATTTCATGTAAATATGAGGGTTTTCATATTATATGTGCAATGAAAACATAATCTGGAAAAATGATCTAAGCAGGTTTACGGTTTTGTATCGGCCTGCTTTTTTTGTGCAGATAAAGGAACTGGAAATGGAGAAGCAATGAACAGAAGTCGTTTTAAACTAGACCAGAATCACGCACCAATTCATGAAGCTCTGGAAAAATTCCTGCGTATGAGGGTGGTACCCTTCGATGTGCCGGGACATAAAAGAGGAAGAGGGAATCCTGAGCTTACTGAATTTCTGGGACAAAAATGTGTAGGTGTGGATGTAAACAGCATGAAGCCGCTCGATAATCTCTGTCATCCCGTATCTGTGATCCGTGAAGCAGAAGAGCTGGCAGCAGATGCCTTTGGAGCCGCTCATGCATTTCTTATGGTTGGAGGAACTACAAGCTCAGTACAGACTATGGTGCTAACTGCCTGTAAGAGGGGAGATGAGATCATTCTTCCCCGTAATGTCCATAGAAGTGTGCTGAATGCGCTGGTTCTGTGCGGAGCAATCCCGGTCTATGTGAATCCGGAGGTGGATCAGAGACTTGGGATTTCCCTTGGAATGCAACGTGAACAGGTGGCAAAAGCAATTAAGGAGCATCCGAATGCGGTGGCTGTGCTGGTCAACAATCCCACCTATTATGGAATCTGCAGTGATCTTCGCGCGATTGTGCGTATGGCTCATGAAGCGGGAATGCTGTGTCTGGCAGATGAAGCACATGGGACTCATTTTTATTTTGGCGGAGGTCTGCCGGTTTCGGCAATGGCAGCTGGTGCAGATATGGCGTCTGTATCTATGCATAAAAGCGGTGGAAGCCTGACCCAGTCAAGTCTTCTTCTTACAGGACCGGGTGTCCATGCAGGTTATGTTCGTCAGATCATCAATCTGACCCAGACCACCTCCGGCAGCTATCTTCTGATGTCAAGTCTTGATATTTCACGTCGGAATCTTGCACAGCGGGGACGCCAGATTTTCCATCAGGTAGCAGATATGGCAGAGTATGCAAGGGAAGAGATCAATGCTATTGGCGGCTATTACGCATTTGGAAAGGAACTGGTGAATGGAGATTCGGTTTTTGATTTTGACATTACGAAATTAAGTGTACATACCCTGGATATCGGACTTGCAGGAATCGAGGTTTACGACATACTGAGAGATGAATATGACATTCAGATCGAATTTGGTGATATCGGAAATATTCTGGCTTATCTGTCGATCGGCGACCGTGCCCAGGAAATAGAACGGCTGGTAAGTGCTCTTGCGGAGATCCGCAGGCGATTCCAGAAGGATAAATCAGGATTACTGGATCAGGAATATATCGATCCGCAGGTAGTGACAAGTCCCCAGGAAGCTTTTTATGCTGAAAAATGCAGCCTTCCTCTCAGAGAAACAGAAGGCAAGGTATGCAGCGAATTTGTAATGTGTTATCCTCCTGGAATCCCGATTTTGGCTCCAGGGGAACGAATCACCCCGGAAATCCTGGATTATATTGAATATGCCAAGGCAAAAGGATGCAATATGACAGGGCCGGAAGATCCGGATATATTGCGTTTAAACGTACTGGCAGGGAGGTAAATAAATGGAAATGTGGTTTTCGGAATTTCATACACCGGATGTGAAGCATAGTATCCGGGTAAACCGTCAGCTTTACTCAAAGCAGAGCGACTATCAGAGAATTGATATTTTTGAGACACCGGAATTTGGCAGGGTGCTCACACTGGACGGCAATGTAATGCTCACAGAGCGTGACGAATTTATTTATGACGAGATGATCACTCATGTACCTATGGCTATTCATAAAGAAGCTAAGGATATTCTTGTGATCGGAGCAGGAGACGGCGGAGTTGTACGTGAACTGACCAGATATGACCGTGTCAACCATATTGATCTGGTAGAGATGGATCCTATGGTAGTAGAGGCCTGTCGCGCATATCTTCCGGGAAATGCCTGCAGGCTGGATGACAGAAGAGTGCATCTTCATTATGAAAATGCGTTGAAATATATACGCAGCTGTGAAAACAAATATGACCTTATTATTGTGGATTCCTCTGACCCCTTTGGCCCGTCAGAGGGATTGTTCACCCGTGAATTTTACGGAAACTGCTATAATGCGCTGAAGGCAGATGGAATCATGGTTAATCAGCAGGGAAGTCCTTTTTATTCAGAGGATGCCCATGCCATGCAGCGCAGTCACAAAAGAATTGCCAGCACTTTCCAGATCAGTCGTGTTTACCAGGCACATATTCCTACCTTTGCTGCCGGATACTGGCTGTTTGGCTTTGCAAGCAAAAGATACCATCCTGTGGATGATCTGGATTCGGAGGCATGGAATGCACTGAATCTTCGCACCCGTTACTATACGACAAGGCTTCACAGAGGCGCTTTTTATCTTCCGGCTTTTCTGGAGGAAATGCTTCAGGAGGTGGAGGGCTGACTTATGATCTTACCAAATATTGAAAATTTTATCGGTTGTGACAGCAGCTTTGAGGAAGCGGAAATCGTTCTTTACGGAGCTCCCTTTGATTCAACCACAAGCTTTCGTCCGGGAGCAAGGTTCGGTCCTTCTGCTATTCGCCATGAAAGCTTTGGACTGGAAACCTACAGCCCTTATCAGGATCGTGACCTTATGGATATCCATGTATTTGACAGTGGAGATCTGGAGCTTTGCTTCGGCAGCAGTGAAAAGGCGCTTGCTGATATACAGGATCGTGCAGAGGAAATCCTAAAGTCAGGAAAAATGCCTCTGCTTCTGGGGGGAGAGCATCTGGTGACACTGGCTGCTGTGAGAGCTGCCGCAGAGAGATATCCGGGACTTCATGTTATTCATTTTGATGCTCACGCAGATTTAAGAGACGATTATCTTGGTGCCCGTTTAAGCCATGCGTGTGTTATCCGCAGATGCTACGATATTCTTGGAGATGGACGGATACATCAGTTTTGTATTCGAAGTGGGGAAAGAGAAGAATTCCGGTTTGCAAAGGAGCATACAGATTTTCATCCCTTTACTTTTGAAGGTCTGGAAGAAACAGTAGAGGAACTGGCCAGGAAGCAGGTTCCGGTATATTTTACCATTGATCTGGACTGCCTGGATCCGTCTGTATTTCCGGGAACCGGTACACCGGAGGCAGGAGGCGTAAGCTTTCTTGAATTGCTCGCTGCCATCCGGAAGGTATCAGAATTAAATATTGTGGCAGCAGATGTCAATGAACTGGCGCCTATGTTGGATCCGAGCGGTGTTTCCACTGCTACAGCATGTAAGGTAGTCAGGGAACTGCTGCTGGCATTGGCAAAATAAAAACAGTTAACCAGTTAATTATAAAAAAGGAGACAAAAAAACATGAGCAGAGTACTTGTAATCGGCTGCGGTGGAGTAGCCAGTGTAGCAATTCAGAAATGTTGTCAGGCAGATACTGTATTTACAGAACTGTGTATAGCAAGCAGGACAAAAGAAAAATGTGATGCACTTGCCCTGAAGCTGGAGGGAAAAACAAAAACAGTTATTACCACCGCAAGGGTGGATGCAGATGATGTAAACCAGCTGATCCAACTGATTAATAATTACAAACCGGATCTGGTAATGAATATTGCACTTCCGTATCAGGATCTGACCATTATGGATGCATGCCTGGCATGTGGCGTAAACTATATGGATACGGCAAACTATGAGCCAGAAGATACTGATGATCCCAAATGGCGTGCTATTTATGAAAAACGCTGCAAGGAAGCAGGATTTTCCGCATATTTTGATTATTCCTGGCAGTGGGCATACAGGAAGAAATTTGAGGAAGCAGGACTTACTGCACTTCTTGGCTGCGGCTTTGACCCGGGTGTTACCCAGGCATATTGTGCATATGCATTAAAGCATGAGTTTGACCAGATCGATACTATTGATATTCTGGACTGCAATGGAGGAGACCACGGATACGCATTTGCAACAAACTTTAATCCGGAAATCAATCTTCGTGAGGTAAGCGCACCCGGAAGCTACTGGGAGAATGGACACTGGGTGGAAATTCCTCCGATGGCTATCAAGAGGGAATATGATTTTGATCAGGTTGGTGATAAAGATATGTATCTTCTGCATCACGAGGAAATCGAGTCCCTTGCCCAGACAATTCCGGGAGTAAAAAGAATCCGTTTCTTTATGACCTTCGGACAGAGCTATCTGGATCACATGCGCTGTCTGGAGGATGTTGGAATGCTTTCCACTACTCCGATCAACTATAATGGACAGGAAATTGTTCCTATTCAGTTTTTGAAGGCTCTTCTCCCGGATCCGGCAAGCCTTGGCCCCCGTACCAAAGGAAAAACAAATATTGGCTGCATTTTCACCGGGGTAAAGGATGGAAAAGAGAAAACCTATTATATTTATAATGTTTGCGACCACCAGGAATGCTATAAGGAGGTCGGAAGTCAGGCGATCAGCTATACTACAGGCGTTCCGGCTATGTGTGGGGCACTGATGATGCTTACCGGAAAATGGATCCGCCCGGGAGTGTACACGGTAGAAGAATTTGATCCGGATCCGTTCCTGGAAGCACTTGACAAATATGGACTTCCACGCAGCGAAAATCATGATCCGGAGCTGGTGGATTGATGGAAAGAACAGATATAAGACCACCCTTTACAGCGTCCGGCGGAGTTATTCCGCCGGAATTCCGGAAGATCAAAACACCTTGTTATGTTCTTGATGAAAAGGCAATTATAAAAAATGCAGAATTAATGGGAGATATTGCAAAAAGAACAGGCTGCAAAATGCTCCTGGCGCAAAAGGCTTTCAGCAATTATGACTGCTATCATCTTTTGGAACCTTATCTGACAGGAACGGAAGCAAGCGGACTGTACGAAGCCAAGCTTGGTGCCCAGGAGATGCCAGGAAAAGAGGTACATGTATTTTGTGCCGGATATCGTGAGGATGAATTTGATGAGCTGCTTTGCTTTGCAGATCATATAGTTTTTAATTCACCTTCCCAGCTCCTTCGCTTTGGAAAAAGAGCGAAGGAGGCCGGGAAAAGTGCAGGGCTTCGGATCAATCCGGAATGCTCTACCCAGGAGGGACATGCTATTTATGATCCCTGTGCCCCGGGAAGCCGCATGGGTACCACAAGAGCGCAGTGGGAAGCTGCTGTGAAAAAGCATCCGGAGCTGATCGGATTATTGGATGGTATTCATTTTCACACTCTTTGTGAACAGGACTCCTCTGATCTGGAAACTACTCTTGCAGCAGTGAAAATGAAATTCGGAGATCTGATTTCTCAGGTAAAATGGCTGAATCTGGGAGGAGGACATCATATTACAAGACCAGGCTATGATATTGCACGGCTTGAGAAGTGCATCAGGGCAGCAAAGGAAGAATGGAAGGTGGATGTTTACCTGGAACCGGGAGAGGCATGGGCCTTAAATGCCGGATTCTTTTTGACGACTGTTCTGGATGTGCTGCAAAATGGTGATACCCGGCTTGCAATTCTGGATGGAAGTGCTGCCTGTCATATGCCGGATGTACTGGAAATGCCTTACCGTCCTCCACTTCTTGGAGCTGATGAACCAGGAAAAAATGTAGTCACAGTCCGCCTCGGAGGACCAACCTGCCTGTCAGGAGATATTATAGGAGATTACAGCTTTCCGGAGCCGTTGGCGTACGGAGATATTCTCATGTTCGGTGATATGGCCATTTATACAACCTGCAAAAACAATACCTTTAATGGAATGCCTTTGCCTGATATATGGCTTAGACATGGTGATAAAACTATGGAGCGTCTGACAGATTTTGGGTATGAAGATTTTAAATGCAGACTTGGACGCCGCAGGAAATAATTTGTTACTGTTCACTGGCAATATACCGCGAGGTGTTTTTTGTGAGCAGGGCATAGCTTTCTGGATTTTGTATCTTTTTCATTTCTGTGATATACTTGGAAAAGACTAAATATACAGGAGAATTTCATATGAATCAATTACTTGAAGAAATCAGACAAAAAGACTCATCTGCATTCACTCACAGTGGCAAATTCCATGCAGATGATGTTTTTTCTGCCGCACTGCTTTTATATCTGAATCCTGAGATCACAATCATCCGCGGAAATAAGGTTCCCGATGATTACAAAGGACTTGTTTTTGATATTGGAAGAGGTCAGTATGATCACCACCAGAAAGACAGCCGGGTACGTGAAAACGGAGTGCCTTATGCAGCATTTGGTCTTCTCTGGGAAGCACTTGGAGCAGAGATCCTGGGAGCGGAACTGGCAGAGAAATTTGACGAATCGTTTGTCCAGCCGCTGGATAATAACGATAACACAGGGGAGAAAAACGAGCTCGCCACACTGATCGGGAATTTTAATCCTGGCTGGGATTCCAAAGGCAGCAATGACCAGGCGTTTTTCCAGGCGGTCAGTGTTGCAGGAATGATCCTGGAAAACAAATTCGAGCGGTATCGCGGTAATGAACGGGCTGATAAACGTGTGGAAAAGGTTCTTGAAGAACACCAGAGAGCCCTGAAAACCGGAGATACACCGGCCGAAAATACCAATATCCTTGTACTCCCGGAATTTATCCCCTGCCAGAAAAGACTTTCCGAGACCAGCATTGCGTTCGTAATTTTTCCATCCAACCGCGGCGGCTACTGCATCCAGCCTCAGAAAAAAGAATACTCCATGAACTATAAATGCAGCTTTCCTTCTCAGTGGCTGGGTCTTGAAGGTGAGGAGCTTATTGCTGCCACAGGTCTTGAAAGCGCGGTCTTCTGTCATAAAGGTGGGTTTCTTATGACCTGTGGCACATTGGAGGATTCTTTGCGTGCATGTAGAAGTAGTCTTGCAGCATTTCACGAGGAAGCTGTGATCGTAAGCCTTGGTGGAAGCGCAGAAACTGATTATCTGTTGCAGGATCTGCCTGATCTTAGTTGTGCCAAAATTATTCATCTGACTGTCCCGGAACTGCCGGAATTAACCATGGAGGGCAGCTATTGCGAAATAGCCATGGAGAAATCCCGGTGGAAAAGCCATATCAAAGATCAGATAAAACAGATCCTCAAATACAAGCCAGAAGCTGTTTTTGCAGGTGATGACATGTTTTCCCTGTACCCAATCGTACATGCGCTGCGAAAAAAGCATGTTCCGGTTCTTACAGCAATAGAAAAAGACGGTCGGAAACTGCTGATTCGAATTCCCTCTGGTTCCTGACTGCATAATATAAATCATTTCAAACTATAAAATACAGAAAGAAGGTTTTATATATGCGTGAAGAAAAATTCAAAATGGAACGTCAGGGGCTGATTCAGGTAGGAGATAAGGTTAAAATTTCCGAATTTTTGTCAGCCACCAATTACAGTTACATCATCGAACCGGCTGTTGCCATGTCCGGCTGCTATAAGAATGCAGACCGTATCCAATCCTCAGAAGGAATCATCAAAAGTATCGAACATACTCCCCGTGGCTTTATTGTAACAGCAGAATTTGATGAATAAATGTCTTAAAATCCGGCAATCGACAATCTGCCGGATTTTTCATTGAAAAACTATCTAATTGTTTCTGGATTATTTGGTGAAAATCTGGTATTATAAAGAAGATATTTGTGCAATTTCTCTAATTATCAGGAAATTGTAAATTTTTAAAACAGAGGTGTAATATTATGAGCTGGTACAACGAAGCAATCTTCTATCATATTTATCCACTTGGACTCACAGGCGCCCCGAAGGAAAACGATTACGGAACCCCTGTACATCGACTGAACACACTGCTGCCGTGGATCGACCACATCAGGGAAATCGGCTGTACTGCCTTATATATTGGTCCGCTTTTTGAGAGTGTAGGACATGGCTATGAGACAACAGACTACAAGAAACTGGACTCCCGTCTTGGAACCAATGAAGATCTTACAAACTTTGTGAAAGCATGTCATGACAAAGGCATCCGTGTAATCTTTGACGGCGTATTCAACCATACAGGCCATGATTTCTTTGCATTCAAGGATATCCAGAAGAACCGTGAACATTCTCCGTATGTAAACTGGTATTGCAATGTCAATTTTGGTGGAAACACCGAGTACAACGATGGTTTCTCCTACGAAAACTGGGGCGGATACAACCTTCTTGTTAAGCTGAACCAGCGTAATCCGGAGGTACAGAATTATATCTGTGATGTGATCCGTTTCTGGGTTTCTGAATTTGATATTGACGGAATCCGTCTTGATGCTGCGGATGTCCTTGATTTTGATTTCATGCGCATTCTGCGTCACACTGCTGACGAAGTAAAAAAGGATTTCTGGCTGATGGGAGAAGTTATCCACGGAGATTACAGTCGCTGGGTAAACGGCCAGACCCTTCACAGCGTAACAAATTATGCCCTTCATAAAGCTCTTTACAGCGGACATAATGACCACAACTATTTTGAAATCGCCCACACAGTAAAATATCTTCAGAATATGGGTGATCTGGATCTCTACAATTTTGTGGACAACCATGATGTAGAGAGAATATATACAAAGCTTCAGAACAAAGCACATTTTGCTCCGGTACATGTGCTGCTTTATACATTACCCGGAGTCCCAAGTATTTACTACGGATCAGAATTCGGCATTGACGGAAAGAAAGAAAAATTCTCCGATGCCAGCTTAAGACCTGCTCTGAACCTTGATAATTACGCAGATTCCACTACAAAGAATCCATGTACAGCACTGATCGCAGCTCTTGGAAAAGTCCGTCAGGGAACTCCTGCATTAAGCTATGGTTCCTATGCAGAGCTGGCTCTTACAAACCGCCAGTTTGCTTTTGCAAGAGATCTGGATGGCATGCGTGTGATCGTCACAGTAAATAACGATGACAGCGATGCAGAAATGAATCTTCCAACAGGAAGCGCACCGGAATACGTAGGCGCACTCACCGGCCAGAAAGTTTCCGCCCAGGGTGGACGGATCCGTGTCCGTGTTGCAGCAAACAGCGGTGAGATCTGGCTTCCTGCAGGAGATATGCCGGAATATAAGCCGGTTCAGACTAATGTTCCGGAAACTGCCGCAGCAAAAGAGAACGAAAACGCTGCATCTGAGGCAGAAGAGGAGCAGGCGGCTGAAAACAGCACTGTAACAGAAGCTGCCCCGGAAAAAGAAGTTTCAAACGCTGAAAATACAAATAAAGCTTCTGACAATACAGCAAACTCAGCGGATGTTCCGTCAACTCCTGAAGCAGAATCCTCCAATCCACAGGAAACGGAAACGGTCACTGCGCCAAATCCGCACAAAACACCAGAAGAAATGACAGTAGGCGAACTTCAGGCTGCTATCCTTGCAAAAATGGCAGGAAACGGCCCTGTAGATGACCAGATGAAAAAGACCGTATACGACAACATCTGGCATGATTCTCTTGTAAACTGGCTGAAGAGCTTCCGATAGGAAAAGAATAATATATTAACATTCCATAAAAAAACAAGGCAATCCGATCTCATGCGGTGAGCCTTGTTTTTTTATGAAAGCAGCCATTTATCTTACATAATATATATTATGTAAATCTATAATCCTGCTTTTTTGTAATCTGAGAGAACAAAAAACAGCAGAGCTTCCACCTTAAATAAGACAGAAATCCCCACTGCTTTTATCATACTGTTTATTATCTCTCATCAAAAGGTACAAAATCTGCATGATGCCCCACATACTTATAAGCAGGACGGATAATCTTATTGGCACTGATCAGCTCTTCCAGACGATGTGCACTCCAGCCAGGCATACGTGCGATGGCAAAGATCGGAGTAAAAAGTTCTTCCGGAATACCAAGCATTGAGTAAACGAAGCCACTGTAGAAGTCAACATTTGCGCAAACATTTTTGAACAGCTTTCTGTGTTCCATGACCAGTTTTCCGGCAATACCCTCAACCTTATCATAGAGCTTAAATTCATCTATCATTCCTTTTTCCTCTGCAAGAGCCTGTGCAAAACGTTTCAGGATCACTTCTCGCGGATCGGAGAGTGTATAAACTGCATGTCCCATACCATAGATCAGACCTGCATGATCAAATGCTTCTTTATTCAGTATTTTCTGCAGATATGCTGTGATCTCCTCATCACTTTCCCAGTCCTTTACATTGGCCTTCAGATCTGTAAACATGTTCTGGACCTTCAGGTTGGCGCCACCATGACGCGGTCCCTTCAGTGAACCGATGGATGCAGAGGTAGAAGAGTAGCTGTCTGTTCCGGAAGATGTTACTACATGTGTGGTAAAAGTAGAGTTATTACCACCGCCGTGCTCTGCATGAAGTACAAGTGCGATATCAAGGACCTTGGCCTCAAGCTCTGTATAATTGCCGTCCGGACGAAGCATCAGAAGGATATTCTCGGCAAGTGAAAGCCCTTTCTGCGGATTGCGGATAAAAAGTGTCTCGTCTTTACGGAAATGACGGTATGCATGATAGGAGTAAACGGCAATCTCAGGGAGCTTGGCGATCAGTTCCAGAGACTGACGGAGTACATTCTCCACAGAAATATCTTCCGGGTTATCATCATATGTATAGAGAGCAAGTACGCAGCGCTCCATAGCATTCATAATATTGGCATTGGTTCCCTTCATGACAACGTCACGGACAAAACGTCCTCCCAGATCCTCCATGTCAGAAAGAAGCTCAAGAAATCTGGAAAGCTCTTCCTTGCTGGGAAGCTTACCGAAAATCAGAAGATAGATCGTCTCCTCAAAACCAAAACGTCTGTCCTTCAGTCCGTTTACGATATCCTGCACATCGATTCCCCGGTAATACAATGCACCGTCTGCAGGAATACGTCTGCCATTGACCAGCTTATAGCCGGTAACATCGGAAATCTCAGTAAGACCTGTGAGAACACCTTTACCTGCGGAATCACGAAGTCCTCTTTTTACATCGTATTCCACATAAAGGTTGGGATCGATGTGATGATTCTCTACCAGTTCCTTTTCAAAGAATTTCATTCTGCCTTTCAGCTGTTCGGAGTCCTCCAGACTCATCATTTCATGCTTTTTTTCCATAATTTTTTCCTCGTTTCCCCATTGTATATTAAAAAACACTGATACAGTTAAGATTGGTTACATCTTTGTAATCAGTGTTCGGGTATGGCATACATTTGTGTTTACCTGGTTAATAATTCTACAGTAAAAGTTTCGAAAATGCAAGAGGGTATTTCTTTTTTTCGTGTATAAATATTCATAATATGACCTAATTCATCTATTATTACATTTATTCATCAAAATCCGTCTGGTTTCCACAACGAATCTATGTTATGATTATTCCGTAATTTTTCTTATAATAGTAGTTTGTTTCACATCGGACTGCTGCCGCCTATCTCTTTCACTTGCTGTCGGAATCGGATTCACCGCAGCAAGTGAGAGCGGGATCTGGGATATTTTCCTGTCGATCATACAGTCCGTTTTTGCGCAAAATATAGTTGCTGTTGTATTTATCATATCCATTGTTTTAAGCTGTATCCTGCCTGAAAACATGGACATTGAAAAGATCAAGGAATAGGGAGGTAAAATGTTTAAAATTCTCATTGCGGAAGATGACCTGGAACTCCGTCAGCTTTTCCGGCATGTCCTCTTAAAAAACGGTTATACAGTAAAAGGGGTCTCTGACGGGCAGGAAGCGCTGGATGCCCTGGAAAAAGATTATTACGATCTGATCATTTCGGACATAATGATGCCCAACATGGATGGCTATGAACTGGTCCGCTCACTCAGAGATGCCGGAGATTCCATTCCTGTACTTATGGTCACTGCCAAAGATGCTTTTGATGATATGCGTATGGGATTTCTGTCCGGTACCGATGATTATATGGTGAAACCGGTCAATATCAATGAACTGGTTTTGCGGGTAGGTGCACTTCTCCGCAGAGCACAGATGATCAATGAGCGGAAACAGCGAATCGGAGATACCATTTTGGAGTGCGATTCCCTGACGGTCTCCACCTCCTCGGAAAGTATGGTACTTCCTCAGAAAGAATTCATGCTCTTATATAAGATGGTTTCTTTTCCGGGAAAAATCTTTACCCGGCAACAGCTTATGGATGATATCTGGGGATATGATTCCGCAAGCGATGCCCACACAGTAGATGTCCACATCGGAAGGCTTCGGGAACGCTTCCGCGATAATCCGGATTTTAAGATCGTGACGATCCGTGGAGTTGGATATAAGGTGGTAAAGGCATGAAAAAGAAACCCTTCATAAATTTAAGCATTCGTTTACGTTTTATCTTTATGATCATGTTGGAGCTTGTCTGTGTATCTCTGATATCCTGGCTTGTTATGGATGTGCTGCATATTTCAGACGTTCCGAACATCGTATGGATCATCCTGGCCAGCGTGACCGCAGGGGGTGTCCTTAACAACTTCCTCAGTATCCGGTATTTCGGTCCTGTACTAAAGCTGAAAAAAGCCATGCAACAGGTTGCTGAAGGTGATTTTTCCGTCCGACTGGAAACGGAAAAGCAAATGAAGGAAATCCGAGATATTTATTCTAATTTCAATCTGATGGTCCAGGAACTGGAAGCAACGGAGATTCTGCAGACAGACTTTGTTTCCAATGTTTCCCACGAATTCAAAACTCCCATCAGTGCCATTGAAGGTTATGCAACTCTGCTGCAGGATGATGACATGCCTATATCAGAAGAGCAGGAGCAGTACATCAACAAAATCCTTTTTAACACCAGAAGGCTTTCCCACCTGGCAGGAAATATCCTGCTGCTGTCCAAAATCGAACACCAGTCGATCCAGCCCCGTCAGAACTGGTATCGTCTGGATGAGCAGATCCGACAATCCATTGTTATGATGGAACCGAAATGGTCAGAAAAAGAAATTGAATTTGATGTGGACATGATGGATGTGGAGTATCTTGGAAACGAAAATCTCATCTGTCATGTATGGGACAATCTGCTTTCCAATGCTATCAAATTCAGTCCCTGTGGTGGTACGATCTATATCCGGATGATGCCGGAAGGAGAAAAGATCCGTTTTTCCATAGAAAACGAAGGCCCCCAGATCAGTGAATACTCCATGAAACATATTTTTGACAAATTTTACCAGGGCGACAGTTCCCATAAACAGGAGGGAAACGGTCTTGGACTTGCCCTTGTAAAACAGATCCTGAACCTGTGTATGGGAACCGTTTCCGTGGAAAATATTCCCGGAAGCGGCTGTCGTTTTACTGTTATACTGTAAAACAAATATCTTACACATATCCATAAAACCCAAAAACAGCGGACACCTTATTTTTCATGAGGTTCTTCCGTTGTTTTTTATTTTATATAAACTTTTTCATAAACTTCAACAATTGTTGAGAAACAGTTGATGTTAAGTTGCAGATCATCTTTTAAAGTATAGGATAGTTATTTATGAAAAAATACAGGAGATATGGAATATGTTATTAAAAAAAGCACCTGCCTACCGGAAAGCAGAAAAGGAAGATTTTTCAATGATCCGGGAATTTATCCGAAGAAATTATAAAGACCGCTGGGAGTTTGAGGAAACACATACCGAAAAACGTCTGACCAGACTTTTCTTTTACACCTATATGATATACAGAGATAGCGTTACCGTGGCAACCTACCGTGATCAGGTAGTTGGGGTGCTCATTACCGGTAAAGAACCTCATGGCCATTTTGCCCCGGTTTTCCGTTTGAAAAAAGGCTATCATTTCCTGCGCCTGAAGTTTACTAAGGAAGGCCGGAAGAATCTGGAGCATTTTAACAAACTTCAGGATATGAAAAAACAATTGACTGTTTCCCCGGAGAAACCGACTCCCGGAAATATCCTCTTTCTTTATGTAAGCAAAGATTACCGCAGAAACGGAATCGGTACCGGGCTTCTCAAACAGATTTCAACAGAGAAGGATACGGATTATTCCATATATATGGACCAAATGGATCAAAGAACCTTTATGGAAAGTCATGGTTTCGTAAAGAAAAACGAGGTTTCCCAGATGCGGGAGCTGAACAAAAAACGCTTCCGGGAAAGTGTAGCTCTTTATAAAAAAGAGCCGCATTGCGAAACACATTCATAAATTACGCAGGAGATAAATGGAAAATGAAAAAAATTGGAATCATGGCTGACAGCCACAGTGGCATTTTAAAACAAGAAGCAGAGGAACTGGATATTCATGTCCTTCCCATGCCTTTTTATCTGAATGGAGAACTGTTTCATGAAGACCTGGATTTTTCCAGAACAGGATTTTATGAGAAGCTGCGTGAAGGAGCAGATGTTTCAACTTCACAGCCTTCCCCACAGGAAGTTATGGAAATGTGGGACGAAATGCTTTTATCTTATGATCAGATCCTCTACATTCCGTTGAGCAGTAGTTTAAGCGGTTCCTGTATGACTGCTGCCGCCTTGTCTCAAGAACCGCAATATAAAAACAAGGTGTTTGTAGTAGATAACGGGCGTGTTTCCACACCCCTTCACCGTTCCGTTCTGGATGCGATAGACCTTGTGGAAGATGGATATACAGCACAGCAGATCAAGGATATTCTGGAAGCTTCCCGTGAAAAAACCGTGATCTATGTCGGCTTAAGCACACTGGAATATCTGAAAAAAGGAGGCCGTATCAATACCACCACAGCACTTGCAGCAAACCTTCTCAATATCAAACCGGTTATGAAATTTGGAACCGGTAAACTGGATGTTTTCCAGAAATGCAGAGGTATGAAAAAATCAAGAAAAGCTATGATTGATGCCATGCACAGAGAACTGGAAACAACTTTCAAAAAAGAATATGACGCCGGAAAAGTATATCTTATGGCTGCATCCAGCAGCACTGCGGAAGTTACCGCAGACTGGATCTCTCAGATCCGTGAAAGCTTTCCGGGAATGGATGTGATGTGTGACGATCTTTCTCTTGGACTTTCCTGCCATATTGGCCCGGACGGACTTGGAATCGGATGTTCCTGCATGCCTTTATAAAAAGAACTCAACACATTATAAGACAACATTAAACCACATTTAAATCACATGATATTATTATTGCTTCTTGTGTTATCTGTTCTTTTATATCTGTTACACATGTGGTTTGTTGAATATTTACATAGTTTTTTATACTTTGCATGTGGATTTATTAACATTTTTCCAAAAAAAGTCTTTACAAACCACATCATCAGTCATATAATAAAGCCATAAACAACAAGAAACCATATTATTGCAATTGTAATTCAACAACAAACCACATAGAACACGGAGGGAACATATTATGAAAATTCTTGAGTCTAAATTCGTACAGGGCTTTATCAAAATGGCAGATGATGGATATAAGCAGGGATGGCATGAGAGAAATGGTGGAAACTTAAGCTATCGTCTGAAAGCAGAAGAAGTAGAGATGATCCGTCCACGACTGAACGCACCAGGAGAATGGACACCCATCGGTGTTGAGGTTCCGGGACTCGCAGGAGAATTTTTCCTGGTAACAGGAAGCGGCAAATATTTCCGTAATATCATCGTTGACCCTGAAGTATGTCTTGCGATCATTGAGCTTGACGAGACAGGAACCAACTACCGCATCCGCTGGGGACTTGTAGAGGGTGGAAGACCGACCAGCGAGCTCCCGACACATCTTATGAACCATGAAGTAAAGAAAAAGCTTACCAACGGCAAACATCGTGTTATTTACCATGCACATACGACCAATACCATTGCACTTACCTTTGTTCTTCCCCTTGATGATAAAGTATTTACCCGTGAACTCTGGGAATCCGCAACTGAGTGTCCGGTAGTATTTCCGGATGGTGTAGGTGTCATCGGATGGATGGTTCCAGGTGGAAGAGAAATCGCAATCAAAACCGCTGAACTGATGAAAAAATATGATGTGGTTATCTGGGCGCATCATGGTATGTTCTGCTCAGGCGAGGATTTCGACCTGACCTTCGGACTCCTTCATACCGTTGAAAAATCCGCAGAGATCCTGGTTAAGATCTTATCTATGGCTCCACAGAAGCTGCAGACTATCACACCGAATGACTTCCGCGCACTTGCAAAGGATTTCAAAGTAACTCTGCCGGAAGAATTCCTCTACGAGAAGAAATAAATTCTTCGGTTATAGTATTATATAACTGTATTCCTATCTGAAGCTTTATCGGAAACAACCAAATATTTGCTGATTTTTGCTGATAAATCTGTTATGATAAAAACATATCTGGTTTATCAGCAAATTAATTTCAGTAGAAAGGATATGGATAAAGGATGGAAGAATTATATAAAGCAATTGAAGAGAAGATTAAGGCAAGCGGTTATCCGCGAAAGATTTCCGGTGAGGAAGTTTACGATGACATCTGCGATCAGATCGATGGGAAAGAGAACGGAAGCTATGTGCTGCTTTCCAAGTTTGATGATGATGTGATCTTTGAATATCATATCACAATTATGGACAGTGAATTTAATCTGGGTGTTCTTACCATGCGTACTCCGGAGGGAGTATTTGAAACAGATTTTGATAAATAAATACCTGTTTTGATCGTAAATATAATTATAAAAATATAGAGGTAATTTACATAAAATATGTTATGTAAATTACCTCTATGCTATTTTTCTCAGTCCTCGCGAAGCCGTACTGCCTTAGCTGCCTGGCGCCGTCTGGCATCATCAAGGGCAGCGTAATGCTTCTTAGTAGTATTTACATCTTTATGTCCCAAAACATCTGCTACAAGATAAATATCACCCGTTTCCTGATATAGTGCTGTACCGTAGGTACTACGAAGCTTATGCGGGGTGATCTTTTTGGTGGTTGTGATCTCTCTGGCATATTTTTTGACCAGATTCTCGATAGCCTGAACACCGATCCGGCGACGTTGGGTAGAATAGAAGAGAGCGTGCTCATGGCCGGCCAGAGGAGTAATATTCTCCCTGACTTCCAGATATTTCTTCAATGCTTTTTCTACTTCAGGGCCAAAGTATACCACCATTTCATTTCCGCCTTTTCGGGTAACTTTGATTCCGTTGTTTTTGAAATCTACATCTTCAACATCCAGCCCGACACATTCAGATACTCGGATCCCGGTACCAAGAAGGAGAGTGACAATAGCAAGATCTCTGTCCTTCGTTTTTTCATGATACATCCGTTTCTGCCCGGTCAGCGTATCTCCGCAGTGTTCAATATAATCCAGCAGCATGGCAACCTCATCAGTATCCAGACGAATAATATTCTTATCATGGATCTTGGGCACATCGATCAGAACAGACGGGTTGGTGGTGATCATTTCATGTTTATAATAGTAAGCATAAAAACTTCTTAAAGCAGAAATTTTTCGTTTGACACCACGTTCACCATTTGTTTCCGTTTTGGAAGAGTCCGCGGATTTATAAACTTTGAGAAATTCTTCATATTCCTCAAGATCAACAGCTTTGATCTGATCCAGAACATCAACTGTAAAATCCGACATATTTTTGTCTTTAAACATTGGATTCTGATCTAACAGAAACTGAAAAAATATACGAATGTCATATGCATAGGAAATTCTGGTTTTGGTTGTCGTCGTTGCATCAATCGCCCGGAAATAATCTCTGCAGAACGGAGGAAGTGTTTTTAAAACTTCTCGGAGTTTTAAAGTATTGTCAATGTCATTTTGTTCATGGTAAGTAATTTTGTTATCCATAAAAACTCCTTTATATGATGATTTAATACATAATTCGCAGGAAACACCTGAAATACCGGTTTAAAAGGTCAAAAGAAGTGGTTTCATCCCCATCTATATCTATACGACAAACCCGAGTTTTTCAAATAGATGGATAGTGAAAAAGCCACTTCTCACAGATTTCGCTGTTTTTCAGCCTTTAAGATGCTCATCAAAAATAACTGTAAATGGTCCGTCATTTTCTAATGAAACTTTCATGTCTGCTCCAAAAATTCCATGTTCTACGACCGATACCTGTTTTTTTGCTTCAGAAATAATATACTCATATAAACGATTTGCTTCATCCGGTGCTCCGGCTTCAATAAAACTTGGACGGTTTCCCTTTCGGCAGTTCGCGTACAATGTAAACTGTGAAACAAGAAGCAATTCACCATTTACATCAGCCAGGGATAAATTGGTTTTTCCGTTTTCATCCTCAAAAATGCGTAAACCAAGAAGTTTTTTCAGGTACCAGTCAGCATCTTCTTTGGTATCTTCACGGCCAACGCCTATGAGAACCAGAAATCCTTTCCCAATTTTTCCAACTGTTTCGCCGTCTACTTTAACCTCTGCGTGGTTCACACGCTGGATCACAAATTTCATATCTTCCTTTTCCTCCGTTTATCTTTCTGCTTTGACCGGAATCCTGCATATTTAGCCTGAATAAATTTGACCAGATATGCAAACATGCGTTTGATCTCGATCCATGCGCCTGACCAGAAGCTGTTATTCTCTCTGCTTACTGCAACTGCCTGCACCTTCGCTTTTGCTGCTGATTCCCTTACTGGCATGGGAAGTGCTTTTCCGGAAACCGGATCAACACAGTCGATATCCCTGTAAAACTCTACATTTGCAGACATCTCTTTTTCATCAAGACTACGTCCGATCAATTTCCATACTGCAGCATTCAAAACTGCAAAAATCGGTACACCAACGATCATGCCGGGAACTCGGAACAGTCCGCCTCCGATCATAATTGCAACGATTACCATAAAACTTGATAATCCTGTAGATTCTCCTAGAATTTTCGGTCCCAGGATATTTCCGTCAAACTGCTGAAGAACCAGTATAAAAATCACGAAGTATAAACTCTGCAGGGGATCTACCAGTAAAATAAGAAGTGTACATGGAACAGCTCCCAAATATGGTCCGAAAAACGGAATAATATTAGTTACACCTACGATCACACTGACCAGGACCGCATATGGTGTTCCGATAATGGATGTTCCCACATAACATAATACGCCAATGATGGCTGAATCCAGAATCTTGCCACTGATAAAACCGCCAAATGTCTTATGTGTAAATCGCATGGCATGAACAAGAAAAGTTGCCCATTTTGCTGGAAGAACTGCATACGTGGCCATTTTTGCTTTGGCAATAAATCCCTCCTTATCTGCAAGGATGTAAAGCGATACGATTGCTCCGATCAGGAAATTCTTCAGGAAAACAAGAAGATCCAGAAAGCTTGCAGATATGTTCTTCATCATAGACTGCATCTGGGGAAGCAAAGTGTTCGTCAGATATTCCTGAAGTCTGCTGGAATACTGGTTGATCTGATTGATCATATCCGGATTCAGCTTCCACCCTTTTTCAACAATGGAATTCAGCCAGTCTTCCACTACATTCACATAATGAGGAAAACTGTAGATGATATTCACAATGCTTCGGATCAGCTGAGGAAGGATCATCATGACAAGGGCATAAATCACCAGAAACATAAAAAAAACGGATAAAAGAACGCATATCCACCGAATTACCTTTTTGCCTTTTTTCTGGAGAGGCTTCTTACGTTTTCTAAATATCGGAAAAAATATCTTCCTCTCCAGGAAGTTGACGATCGGTGTAAGAAGGTATGCAATCGCTGCTCCGTAGATGATCGGAGCCATAATACCGAAAAATGTCTTGATTCCGGAAACCAGGGATTTCATATGAAAAATCCCGTAATAAAAAAGAATACTGGCTGCAATAACCAGAAATGCAGTCACACCTAACTGCACATAGCGATGATTCCAACGAATTTTCATAATAATACCTCCACTATGTGAATTATAACATAGCCTCTCTGATTTGTGTCTAAAAAAAGCATTAAAAATAAAAAACACCCCACCTTAAAATGGCAGGGTGTCACAGATTCAATGCTTATTTTTTCAGGCTGTCATAAATATTGATAGCTTCGATGATCGCCTTCGCTGTTCCGTCTATACCAAGCTTGCTGCTATCCAGGCAGAGATTATAACTGTCTGCAGAACCCCATTTCTTATTGGTATAGTAATTATAATAACTGGAACGGCTCTTATCCGTCTTATTGATCATATCTTTCGCTTCTTTGGCGTTCTTGTTGTATTTCTCAGAAATACGGTTGATACGCCAGTCCAGATTCGCATGGATAAATATGCTGAAGCAGTCTTTATTATCAGCCAGTGCGTAATCAGCACATCTTCCGACCATAACACATGGCCCTTCCTCAGCCAGTTTCTTAATAGCTTCAAACTGTGCAAGGAAAATCTTATGATTCATAGGCATATCTGTAAATCCGGCAGATGAATACCCGAAAGAATAGGTATCCATTACAAGAGAATAGAGAAAACTGTTCGTAGGCTTCTCATCATGGTGCTCGAACAGTTCCTTGCAGATTCCACTGTCATTGGCTGCGTGCTCCAGCAGCTCTTTGTCATAGCATTTAATTCCAAAATATTTGGCAACTTCCTGTCCGATCTGTCTTCCGGCGCTGCCATACTTACGACCAATTGTAATAATAGAACTTGTTGTATTGTTACTCATAACAGCCACATCCTTTCTGCTTATGATCCGGCAAATCTGTGATAAATCTCCTGCCTGATCTTTAATATAGCTATTATATAATATATTTCACAATTTTTCCAGTTATTTTCGCAATTTTGACAGCAATTTAACAAAATACTCTGGAAGCGGTGCTGTGAATTCCATATATTCACCTGTTCTCGGATGTACAAATCCCAGGATCATTGCATGAAGTGCCTGTCCTTCCAGATGATAGGGATTCCTGGATGAACCGTAAACGGTATCTCCAAGAAGCGGATGTCCAATACTTGCCATATGCACACGGATCTGATGCGTACGCCCCGTTTCCAGACGACATTCCACATAAGTTGCCTGTCCAAAACGTTCCAGGACTTTATAATGTGTTACTGCATCTTTTCCGTTTTTATGGTTAATAGCCATTTTTTTACGGTCCGTGGGATGACGTCCGATAGGCCCTTCAATGGTTCCCTCGTCATCTTTCAGATTCCCCTGCACCACAGCACGGTAACGGCGGCGGATACTGTGGCATTTCAGCTGTTCTGCCAGATCTCTGTGCGCGGTATCATTCTTACATACAAGAAGTGCTCCTGTAGTATCCTTATCGATCCTGTGGACGATTCCGGGGCGCATTACTCCATTGATACCGGAAAGACTGTCCCCACAGTGCGCCATCACTGCATTAACAAGGGTTCCCTGATAATGGCCGGCAGCAGGGTGGACCACCATCCCTTTCGGTTTATTGACGATCAGCACATCCTCGTCCTCATAAAGAATATCCAACGGAATATCTTCCGGAACAATATCCGGCTCACTGGAATCCGGAACTTCCAGATGGATGCTGTCATCTTCCCTGACTTTATAGTTGGATTTAGCAGACTTTCCCCCAACTGTAACCTGACCATCTTTTAATAGCTTCTGAATAAAAGACCTGGAAAAACCGCTGTCCTTTTCTGCAAGATAGCGGTCAATTCGTGTGCCGGATTCATTTTTTTCTACTGTATAATCATATCTTTCCATTTCTTATCTCCTGCAAAACATCTCACGGCTTCCTGTTCAGAAATGAAAAATCATCATCTCTGTATTTGGTGCAAACAAACAGGATCAGCAGGATCCCGCTCACTACAACATACACATCTGCCAGGTTGAAAACCGGAAAATCGATCAGTGAGAAATAAATAAAATCAATTACATATCCCCTGAAAAAACGGTCGATAAAATTCCCAAGTGCTCCGGAAGCCAGAACAGCAGCAATGGTAAGCAATGGCAGATAAAAACGTTCTTTTGGAATTCGCATCCAGGCATATATAAGCACCAGAAGGAACAAAATGCTCACAACTGCAAAAAACAGCACACTTCCCTGAAACATTCCAAAAGCAATCCCCCGGTTCTCCGGATATAGATAATGAAGCTCCAGAACTCCCGGTATCAGAGGTACAGACGGCTGATTCTTAAGATATACATAAGCCAGTTTTTTTGCAGCCTGGTCAGCAATAACAAGAAAGAGCACCAGAAAGAGATCAACAGCCAGACATCTGACCGTTGAAATCTTCTGGTGAGTATTCGTTCTGTTGATCATAAAGTGATCTCCTGAATGCAGGAAAGCATCTCTGCATCTGTCACCGTCTTGTCAATAAAGCTCTTTCCAATTCCATCCATCAGGATAAATTTGATATGTCCCTGTTCCATTTTTTTATCTTTTTTGGTTGCGGCAAGAACATCTCGTGGGATAAGCCCATCCACATGGATTGGAAGGTCATAGTCTGCACATCCCCTGCAGATCTCCTGGTATTCCTGTTCGTTAAGAAGACCTCGTTTCATGGAAAGATACGCTGCAGCCACAAGACCTACTCCTACACACTGTCCATGAAGAAGTGTAAAGTTCTTCAGTTTTTCTACAGCATGTCCCACCGTATGTCCAAGATTCAATAACGCACGCTCTCCCTGTTCCTTAGGATCACGCTCTACAACGCCGGCTTTGATCTCGCAGCATCTGCGAACCATTGCAACAATCAGTTTCATATCCAGAGCTTTAATACTCTCCTGTTCACGGCATACAAAACGGAAAAATTCTCCGTCACAGATCAGACCTGTTTTCAGTATCTCACCCATTCCGCAGGCAAACTGTTCAGCTGGCAGTGTGGTAAGAGTGCTTAAGTTCATATATACAAGTCTTGGCTGATGGAAAGCTCCAACCATATTCTTATACTGCTGGAAATCAACACCTGTTTTGCCGCCTACACTGCTGTCTACCTGCGCCAGCAAAGTAGTCGGAATCTGAATAAAATCAATTCCGCGAAGATAAGTAGCTGCCCCAAAACCAGTGAGGTCTCCCACAACACCACCGCCTAATGCAACAAGAAGACTTTTTCGGTCCAGGCCGTTCTGTATCAGTTCCTGATACAGAGATGAAACCGTATCCAGGTTCTTATTCTTCTCACCGGCTTCAAATGTAAAAACAGAAATATCAGAGCTTACCTTTCGTAAGGCTTCTTCCACTGCACTTTCATATAAAGGTCCTACATTGGAATCTGTTACAATACAGATTTTCCTGTCCATAAGTCCTTCTTCTCGTATCGCCTGTGCCAGATTGGAAAAATTTTCTTCAAAACAGATGGGATAATGAAAATCTCCCTCACGTTTAACGAGTAATTTTGTTTCAGTCATTGGGTTTTCCTCCTTACTGTTCAGATGTAAAGGAGAATACGCACGCCAAGACGTCCTTTTTTCGTCTGACGGGTCACTCCATCAAAAATAAAACGTCCTTTCTTACGGACGGATATAATATCTCCCTCTTTCGGCTCGTAGCCATTGGAAGTTATAAGCCTGCCATTTACAAAAACAAGCCCTTCTTCAATACAATGCACGATACTGCTCCTGGATGTCCCAAAAGCCAGTGCGATCAGAGAATCCAGGCGCACAGATGCACATGTTCCGGTAATCAGATTCAGTTTCGGCTCGGGAATATCTCCTGGATCTTTGATTTTCGATGCAACAACCGTTGTATGTCTTACCCTGCACAGATTCTCCAGAAAAAAATCTGTCATTCTGCGAAGACAGAAAAAACTGGCTGCATGATCCTCGATCAGAATATCCCCTACAACACTTCTGTCTACGCCCAGATTCAGAATGGCCCCCAGATAATCTCGGTGTGTCAGTTCCTCTGAAAACTTCACCGCCTTCGGTTCAAGTCGGATGCAGTCAATGGGGTATTCCCATGTAAAAGCAAGAGCATCAGGATGAAAGGCTACCATCTGACGCTCTGCATTCTCATACCCGCCAAAACCTTCCACTGTAACACCCAGTTTATGAAGGTTCTGACTGTTTAAAATATTTTGTTCATTTAAATTAAGAAAATCTGTAAACGTGGTGATGTCTCTCTGATAAGCAATGTTTGCCAGTTCACGGACTCTCTTAATGAAAAGTTCTTCCTTATCCATAGGATTAATAGCCGACCCTTACAGACGGTACAGATCCACCGAGGATATTCTGAAGATCACCTGTAATATCTACATTATATGGTCCCAGTACAAAAATGTAGCTGGATACCTGCTGAAGGCTTCCACCCAGAGAATAACATGCTCCGGAAGTAAAATCAATGATTCTTTGTGCAAGTTCCACATCAATACCCTCCAGATTCAGGATCACTGTAGAATTATCAACCAATGTATCAGCTATTTCTCTGGCCTCTTCCATGGTAGTAGGTTTGATCACACATACTTCCATATTTACAGCCTGAGAAGATCTTTTGCTGCCTGACCGCATCGGTGTGATCTTGGAAGACGATGCCGGTCTGGAAACACGTTCCTGTCTTGCAGGTGCCTTGGCAGCAGCTGTCTTCGCAGATACCTTGGCAGGTGCCGATTTAACAGGCTCTTTCTCTGGCTCTTCGTCATCCAGATAATCTTCTTCCTCATCGGTCTTCTTCTTTGAAAATTTCTCAAAGAATTTCTTCTTAGGTTTCTCTTCCATATCATCGTCATCATCGAGGAAATCGTCGTCATAATCGTCTTCTTCCTCAAGGATGCTATCATCTAATAACTCATCATCGTCATAATCGTCGTTCAATTTGATGGCATCTAAAAACTTGTCTAAAACGCCCATTTTAAATCTCCAATCTTATTAGTCTTATACCGCGTAGTTTCTCGCACCAAAAATTCCGGTACCTACGCGCACCATTGTTGCGCCTTCCTGTACGGCAACCATATAATCTCCGGTCATTCCCATACTCAGAACACTCATAGTAACATTATTAATGTTTTTAGCTGCAATGTCAACACTTAATTTCTTAAGTTCACGGAAAATTTCACGATTTTCCTCAGCATTTTCAACATATGGTGCAATCGTCATAAGTCCTTTTATCTGAATGTGAGAAAAATCTGCGATTTCTTCAATAAATGGAAGAACCTCTTCAGGCTTCAGGCCATATTTGCTCTCTTCCTGTGCCACATTGACCTCGATAAGAATCGGTACTGTCACATTTTTCTTTGCTGCTTCTTTCTCAATCGTCTCAGCAAGACGAAAAGAATCTACAGAATGGATCATTGCCACCTTGTCAACAATATATTTAACTTTGTTTCGCTGAAGATGTCCGATCATATGCCATTTCACATCAGAGGGCATATGATCGTATTTATCTACGATCTCCTGGACTTTGTTCTCTCCGAAAACACGGGCACCGGCATCATAAGCCTCTCGCAGCATTTCCACCGGTTTGGTCTTGCTAACAGCTATCAGTGTAACCTCACCGGGATCCCTGTTTACATTCCCACAGGACTCCTCAATATTCTTCTGAACCTGTGCCAAATTTTCTGCTACCATTACAAAAAGCCTCCTTTAGTAAAGTATATCCTGTTCACTAACTTTGTCCGCATTTTTTACAATGCGGTCATATCTGACAAGTCCGTTGTATGTTTCTTTTGAAACAACAGCGTATTCCTCATTCTCATCTAAGATCTCGATCCGGCGAAATACAGCGTACCCCTGGTTGATACAGTAAACACCTTCCAGAACTTCTGTATCGCCGATCACAAATTTCTCTCCATCATCCGTATTGACAATGGCGTCGCCTTCTTTGAATTTACTTTTATCAATATAATAAATGTAGCTTGTCTTCTGCGTTTTTTCATCTGTGACTTCATCTCGTCCGTAAATTCCAGCCTTTACAAAAGTCGTTGTGCTGTTGCCTTTTTTATTCCGGCCAGAAAGCATGAAACCAGACTGCTGTGTTTCCTTGTCAGTTGTAAAGTATTTGGAAGGAATTGCATAAAACTCCTTTGTAGCAACGGAGGAAAGAGGTATCTTCAGACCAGTTACATTGTTGGTGACAAGTTCAATCTCCAGAAAACGGTCGGATGCATAACGGATCAGGCCTTTATTAAAATCAATCTGTCCATACTTCGAACCATCGATCTCTTTAATGGAAAAATCACCTGTCTGAGTCAGGTTATCCTTTAGAAATTTCACACGTATGGATGTCCGATCTTTCAGATTAGCCGCCTGTTTCTCACTTAACGGGATCAGAAGACTCCATCTCTCATCTGTAATGAGTGTATAAATATCATCCCCTGACTTTACCTGTCCTTCTGTTTTCAGATCTGTTTCCTGATAGGAATTCTGATCAAAATCAGCAGATGAAACGTTATCTACTGTCTTAGATTCATAGCCATCTTTGGAATAAAGTACAATACCATCTGTCTCTGCGCGGCGAATATTGGGATCACTGGAAACGGCAGTCGTGGTTGTAACTTCTTCTCCATCTTCATTTGTTGTCGTCACTGTAGAAACTGAGGAACTATCTGAGGCATACTGCAGGATACTTCCGTTTAACTGATATTTAAAACTGTAGGTACTGTTGAATTTACTTGGGTCGAATCCCTTGGAAAAGCTCTGCATATTGCTTCGGATATCTGACAGCTCCTCCTTGCTTAAAGAAGCGTTATTATCTGCAGATTTTGACGTATTCAGACTATATACAGCACCATTAGCATTGATCTTGGTGCCTTCTCTTGCATAATACGTAATATATCCACCGGCATCTGACTGTACAACCTTCTCTGTCATGATCGCCAGTCCTGTATAAGTTTCATTCATGGACAGCGGACCGGAAGGAACCTGGTAGGACTCCATATGTGAAGCCGTCAGATAAAGGATCACACTAAAGATCATATAGATTAAAATAGCCCCAAACATCACCGTTCCAATGTTCAGGCCAAAAATTTTACGTAGTTTTGCCAGAATTCCAGGTGTCCTCCCGGAACGTACATTATTATCAGGCAAAGGAATGCCTCCTTTACATCTTTCATCTCTTAAAGTTCGTTTTATTTTAACATTTTCTTTCTTCGAATACAAGCTTTAAAAGACAAGAACATATTTTCTGAACGTACTTTCCGAATATCTGTTTGCTATTTTTTCGAAAGTATGATATACTTTTATAAATATATTTTCGTGACGCTGTCATATTATGTCGGCAGCAGATTAATTTTCAACCCAGGGAGGTAAACACATATGACATATGGCAGAATCAGCAAGAAACAGCAGGAAATCCTTGATTATATGAAGAATGAGATTTTAAACAGAGGTTTTCCACCATCTGTACGTGAGATCTGCGAGGCGGTAAACCTTAAATCCACATCTTCTGTTCACTCCCATCTGGAAGCACTTGAGAAAAACGGATACATCCGTAGGGATGCAACCAAGCCACGTGCTATCGAGATCATTGATGATAATTTCAATCTGGTACGCCGTGAGGTCGTAAATGTTCCTCTGGTAGGAACAGTTGCCGCAGGACAGCCTGTTCTGGCCGTAGAGAATATTGAAGCTTATTTCCCGATTCCTGCAGAATACATGCCTAATGAGCAAAGCTTTATGCTCAGAGTAAAGGGTGACAGCATGATCAACGCCGGTATATTTGACGGAGATCAGGTACTGGTAAAACAGCAGGCAACTGCTGAGAATGGTGATATGGTAGTGGCTCTTGTTGATGACTCTGCTACTGTAAAGACTTTCTATAAAGAGAATGGCTATTACCGTCTCCAGCCGGAGAATGATAATATGGATCCGATCATTGTTACCGGTAATCTTCAGATCCTTGGTAAAGTATTCGGTGTGTTTCGTTTCTTTCAGTAAATCATGAATTAAGTGAATATAATTATACCATTCACCTAATTCAATAAATAAAAATGCGATATCTTCTTTTCCATTTTCAGAAGATATCGCATTTTTATTATTGTATGCTATCTGGTTATTTTAGTTATCATTATTTGAGTTTACATAATATTTTTATCATAAACCAATAAGCATTACTCTCCATCAGCAAGGAATTCCTGTACATCAAGGATCTTTCCATCTCTCCAGATTCTCTCCAGATCATAGAAAAGTCTGTTCTCCTCATCAAAGATATGAATGATCATATCGCCGTAATCCATAAGAACCCAGCTGGAGTTTCTTGTTCCTTCGATCTGTTTTGCCTCATATCCTGCACGGCCAAGCATCTCATCAGCGTTATCTACCATAGCCTGTACCTGATTCTGATTGGAAGCACTTGCGATCACAAAATAATCTGCGATCACAGATACTTCATGGATATCAATAACCTTGATATCCTTTGCTTTTTTATCATCCAGTGCCTTGCAGGCGATCCGGACCATCTCTTTTTCGATACTCATAGAATTTTAATCCTCCTGTCTGTTGGCTACATCCTGCATTTTTCTGTCATGGAGTTCTTTATAATAAACATAAGCATCCCTGGTCGTACTATCGATTTCCTTGGGATTTTCCTCCAGATATTCCAGTGTATCCTTTAAAATTTCATACATACACTCATCCAGATCTTCAAAAGCAATCTTGCGCACCTTAGCAAGATTTGGAGCTTTATCACGCATTGGTTCAATATAATCTGAAATGTATACGATTTTCTCAAGAAGACTCATACCTGGTCTTCCTGTTGTATGATAAGTGATCGCTGTCAGGATCTCTTCGTCTTTAATATCATATTTACAGCTGGCCACATAAGCCCCCAGTTTAGCATGAAGAAGAAACGGATGATCCTTTTCAAAATCTGATACCGGAATATCATGCTGGCTGCACAGTTTCAGTTTCTTCTTATTAGGAATACACTTTGCACTGTCATGAAGAAGTCCTGCAGCCTGTGCATCCTCCAGATCATAATCATAAACCATGGCAAGCGCAGCACAAGTGTACATAACCCCCATTGTATGCTCAAATCTGGCCTCATCCAGATATTTGGAAAGTTTCTTTTTTATCTTGATAAAATCATATTTTCCCATCTGAATCATTTCCTTTATAGATATCGTTTTTCTCAATATAGGAAATCACAGGCTGGGGAACATAATAGCGAAGACTCTGCCCGCTTTCATGCCAGGAACGGAGCAGCTCACTGGAAACATCAATATTCATGGTATCCAGTCGAATAAAATTCCCGTTATACTTCTGTGACAGAAGTTGCATCTGCTGATCAAGTTCCTTCAATGGAGTATGATCTCTGGTTGCCACTACCAGTACTGCTTCCTGACAAATGCGTTCCGGTTCCATCCAGGTATCAAAATTAAAAAGCGAATCTGCACCGATGATAAAATAATACTCTGTGTCCGGATTCGCTTTATTCAGCTGTTCCAGAGTCCGGTAAGTGTACGTATAGCCTTCCTCATGCATTTCGATCAGAGACAGCTCAAAATGAGGATTATCCTCTATGGCAAGACGGACCATTTCCGCACGTTGTTCATCAGTAGCCCTGCCTTTCCGGTTCCGTTTATGAGGGGGATTTCCGCAAGGCATAAACAAAACCTTATCAAGACCAAGCTGTTCATAGGCTTTTTCTCCCAGAATCAGATGCCCCATATGAATGGGATCAAAAGTACCTCCCATGATTCCTATTTTCTTTGTTGCTTTGCTCATTTATAACCTCCCGAAATTACGGAAGAATGATTTTTTTCTTGTCCTTTTTACCTTCTCTGTAGAGAACGATCTTTTTACCGATCACCTGTACTACCTGAGATCTTGTTCTCTCTGCAAGAACCTGCGCCATTTCACGGGGATCCTCCAGACAGTTCTGAAGAACGCTGATCTTGATCAGCTCTCTTGCTGCAAGAGCTTCCTCAACGGCAGCGGTATTTTCAGGAGTAAGACCACCTTTGCCAAGCTGAAGGATTGGATCCATTGTCATGGCAAGGCCTTTTAAATATGCTCTCTGCTTACTTGTCATTGTCATACCTCTTATTTATAATAATCAAAATCAAAGCCATACATACGTACAGTATCGCCTTCCTGGATACCGGCTTTTTCCAGTTCTTCCAGGATACCGCCCTCTTTCAGGAATTTCTGGAAGAAGGCAAAGCCCTTCTCGGAATCCAGATTTGTATAGCCAAGCATTTTTTCAATCTTAGGACCTTCTACAAGGAATATCTCCGGATCTTCTTCGCTGCGTTCTACTGTAAACGGAAGATTCTCATTCACAAGAACATCCTCAGGGAAGAATTCCTGTTCAAATACCACCGGTTTCATAGGGCTCTTATCCAAAAGTTCTTTCACATGGAAAAGAAGCTCTCTGACACCCTGACCGGTAACTGCTGAAATCGGATATACGGAAATGCCCTGCGGCTCAAATTCTGCTTTCAGGCGATCGATAGGGCTTTCTTCTCCATCATCAAAAATACAGTCGATCTTGTTAGCTGCAATCACCTGTGGTCTGGCTGCAATCTCCGGATTGTATGCTTCCAGCTCTTTATTGATCTTGTGGATATCCTCCACCGGATCACGGCCTTCTACGGAAGCGGCATCTACAATGTGGATGATAACTCGTGTACGCTCAATATGACGGAGGAATTCATGTCCAAGTCCCACACCTTCTGATGCACCCTCGATCAGTCCCGGGATATCAGCGATAACAAAACCGCCGTTATCTGTATCTACAACGCCAAGATTCGGACTCAACGTTGTGAAATGATAGTTGGCAATCTTCGGCTGTGCATTTGTCACACGAGAAAGGAAGGTAGATTTACCTACATTCGGAAAGCCGACCAGACCAACATCCGCAATCACTTTAAGCTCAAGGAGAACCTCAAGCTCCTGAGCCGGCTGTCCAGGCTGGGCATATTTCGGTACCTGCATGGTAGCTGTTGCATAGTGCTGATTGCCTTTTCCGCCACGACCGCCCTTTAATACGATCTGTCTGCGATTCTCACCGGACATATCCGCGATGACCTTGCCGGATTCCGCATCCATGATCACCGTTCCCTCCGGAACCTTCAGGACAACATCTTTACCGTCTGCACCATGGCAGCGTTTTTTACCGCCTTCCTGGCCATCCTCAGCTTTATATTTTCTTCTGTGTCTGTAGTCTCCGAGAGTATTCTGACCCTCGTCGATCTCAAAAATCACATCACCGCCGCGGCCGCCATCTCCGCCGTCCGGACCGCCGTTCGGGACATACAGCTCACGGCGGAAGCTTACATGTCCGTCGCCGCCTTTACCGGAGCGGATAATGATCCTTGCTCTATCTGCAAACATATTACACCTCTATTCCAAAAAAAGGCTCCAAACCGGATCGATTTGAAGCCTTTTACCTATTTCATTACTCTGCGTCTACAGGAACGATAGAAACCTGTTTCTTATCGCGACCTTTTCTTGTGAATCTTACGACTCCGTCTGTAAGTGCAAATAAAGTATAGTCTTTACCGCAGCCTACGTTTTCACCTGGGTGAATCTTGGTTCCGCGCTGTCTGTAAAGAATGTTTCCGGCTTTTACAAACTGTCCGTCTGCTCTTTTCGCACCTAATCTCTTAGACTCGGAATCACGACCGTTCTTTGTAGAACCAACTCCCTTTTTATGTGCGAATAACTGAAGGTTCATCTTCATCATTGTTGTTACACCTCCTTGACTTTTACTGTCAAATATCGATTGTTATAACTACCAGCAATTTCCGTCAGACCGAGAAGTAAGGAATCCATAAGGAGCATCCCTCGTTCAGAAAGATTATTTCTGAAATGAATGGAAACAAATCCATCATTTTCCTTCACATCAAACTTATCATCTGTAAATCTCTCAAGAGAATTCACAGTGGTGATGATCAGTGCAGACACAGCAGCACAGACAATATCTTGCCCTGCTTCCGCATAACCGGCATGTCCCTTTGAAATAAATTCTTCGTAAGATCCGTCTTTCTTTCTGACTTTAATTGTAATCATGATGACACCAGATTAACCGTTAATCTTTTCGATCTTAACTTTGGTGTACTGCTGTCTGTGTCCGTTTTTCTTGTGATATCCAGTTTTGCGTTTGTATTTGTAAACGATGACCTTGCGATTCTTACCGTTTTCAACTACAGAAGCGGTAACACTGGCATCTTTTACATCCTCGCCAACCTTTAATCCGTCATTGCTGACTGCGATCACGTTGTCAAATGTTACGGTTTCACCAGCTTCTACACCGAGCTTTTCAACTTTAATTACGTCACCCTCGGCAACCTTGTACTGTTTACCACCTGTTGCAATAATTGCGTACATCTGTGGCACCTCCTAATTATTTACTCGCCAAATTCGGTGGCTTCTGTTCTGAAACCGAAGCTCTTTAACCTCTTTGTGCGGCATACTCGATTATCATAACAGTGACATGCTGTTATGTCAATAGTTTTTTTGACATTTTTATTATTTTTTTATGAGTTCCCGAATGTCTTCGATCACCGGACGTCTTACTTTCTTTCTGGTCATTTCCAGGATATGCAATGGTGTGATATCAATGGCTCTGCTCTTTATCGGATCCTTTCTGAGAAGCTTCTGTAAAACATGAAAGAGTTCATCTCTGTGATCCGGATTTTCCATGTTGATAAAATCGATCAGAATAATACCGGAGAGATTACGAAGCCTTAGCTGCCGGCTGATTTCCGCTGCCGCTTCCAGATTGATCTTGCGGAAGGTTTCTTCCATTTTCTTCTTTCCGGTATATTTTCCACTGTTTACATCAATGGACACAAATGCCTCCGTCTGCTGGATCACCAGAAATCCACCGCTGTTCAGCCATACTTTTTCTTTCTGGATCGCATCCAGTGCAGTTTCCACACGATACAGCTTATAAAGTGGAAGGAGTTTATCCTGATAAAAACGAAGTTTCTCTTTAAGTTCCGGGCTGATCTCTTCCAGATATCCCCGGATCATTTCCCCGATTTCCGGCACGTCGGTAATGATCTCATCCAGGTCACGGCCATAAGCATCTCTTACAGCCGCCACATAAAATGGTTCTGTCTCCAGTACAAGACTGAAGCAGGTACGGTTCCGTCCCTGGACCACGGCTTTATGGTAGCGGCTCTTCAGCCATTCCAGTTCCTTCAGGATCTCTTCTTTGGAAGCATCTACGGCATTGGTCCGGACAATGATCCCGAATTCCTTATCCGGACGCTCTGCCTCTTCCCTAAGCCATCCGCTGAGACGATGGCGGTCTTCCTGAGATAGTTTGGAGGACAGACCAAATTTCTTATCTCCAGTTGTAAGAACAAGATATCTTCCTGTGAAATTCAGATTGGATGTCAGTGCAGGAAGTTTTCCCTTCATTGCATCCCTGCTTACCTGAACCAGAAGCTCATCCCCAGGCCGCAACGGTCCGTTTCCTTTTCTTCCTGCGGAAAAAACAGCTCTCTGTGCTTCCGCAAGAGGATAATAGCATCTCTTTCCCGGTTCGATCTGCACAAAAGCCGCCTGGATATTTGATGCGATATTTTCAACCTGCCCGGTGTATATATTTCCAAGAATGGATTTTCCCTGATCGGATTCCAGTCGGATTTCAACGATCCGTTCCTCTTCTGAAAGAGCCGCTACTGTACAGGGCACACCATGAATCTCCATTCTTGTTATGATCAGTTTACTCAATTTCCTCACCTAATGATTCCAGAGTCACAAAACGTGGGCTTGCATTTTCTCCTTCATCTGCATACATTTCCAGACGTTTCACTGTGAAGGCAAATTCCGAAAGTTCTTCTCCAAGCCAATCAAAAAATGTGTTTGTTACTAGCTCCGGCTTTGTATAATTAGAGCTTGCAGATGCCAGCATATAAAAGAACCCATTCTCTCTTACTTCCATTTTATAGATATTCGAACGAAGATCGATCTCCTTTTCGCTGCGCTTGGTCTGCTTGACCACTTTGATCTCCGACTGTGCCAGAAACTCTTTCACACGGCTTTTCCAGTCAATAGAAGGCTCTTTGCCCGGACGGAACTCCACAAGATAATCTGCTGCTGCCACCAGCGCCATCGCCTTACCCGCTTTTCCATCCTCTACCTTGCGGACGCTAACGATATGCATCCCCTCTGCCATCTGTTCCTCCAGACAGGCTGCGATCTCTGCAGTCGGCATATCTTCTGCCATTTCCAGGTCAAAATAATCTCCAAGACTTTCCATTCCCACACCAAGTGGAACTGCAAAAGACATGATCATATGTGGGCTGTATCCGCCGGAAAAAGCTACCGGAAGCTCTGCCCGACGAAGTGCTTTTTGGAAATAACGCATGGTATCCAGATGTCCCACAAACTTCATAGGGCCCTCTTTGCTGAATTTAATTCTTACCTTCAAGGCAGACACCTCCTTTAAATTTCATAGCTCCACATGCGGAACATTTCTGACGGCAGTTTTCTGTCACAACGCCTTCTTTTGCACGCTGCCATTCACGTTCCAGGAATTTACGGCTGACACCGGTATCAATGAAATCCCACGGCAGGATCTCATCCAGGCTTCTCTCTCGAAGTGTGTAGAATGTCATATCCACGCCACATTCAGCCATAGCTTCCTTCCAGATATCATAATCAAAATTTTCTGTCCAGGCGTCATAAAGAGCACCTTTTTCATAAGCTTTCAGGATTACATCCGCGCATCGTCTGTCCCCACGTGCGAGAAATCCTTCCAGAGCTGTTACATCCGGTTCATGCCAGTTATAACGGATACTTCTCTGATTCAGCTGGGCGCGAACTTCATTTTTAACCACTTTGGCTTTTTCCACAAAATCCTGCTCTGTATACATTGGTGCCCACTGAAATGGGGTAAACGGCTTCGGTACAAAGAAAGAAGTGCTGACGTTGATCTGTACCTTGCCTTTACGCTGTTCTTTCGGAACCACCTCATAATAGGTCTCTGCGATCTTCTGTGCCAGATGGGCAATTCCCTTCATATCGTCTTCTGTTTCTGTTGGAAGACCAAGCATAAAGTAAAGCTTCACCTGATTCCAGCCGCCCTTGAATGCTTCGCCTGCACCATGAAGGATCACTTCCTCTGTCAGACCTTTGTTGATAACGTCACGAAGTCGCTGAGAACCAGCTTCCGGAGCAAAAGTCAGGCTGCTTTTCTTTACATCCTGCACTTTGCTCATAACATCCAGCGCAAAAGCATCAATTCGAAGAGACGGCAGGGAAATGTTGATTGCTTTTCCGTGGAATTCCTCGATCAGGAAATTCACCAGTTCTTTCAGCTGGGAATAGTCACTGGAACTCAAAGAACTGAGGGAAATCTCCTCATGACCTGTATTTTTCAGCATAATACGCGCAGATTCTTTCAGAGTTTCCACATCACGTTCACGGGTCGGACGGTAGATCATACCTGCCTGACAGAAACGACAGCCTCGAATGCATCCTCTCTGGATCTCAAGAGTTACACGATCCTGTGTTGCCTTAATGTGAGGAACAACCGGTGCCTCCACAGCACGATATTCTTTCTCCATATCAATGATCAGCTGTTTCTGAACCTTCTCAGGAACATCATCCACCGTCGGTGCAAAGGATGCGATCGTACCATCTTCTTTATAGGTAACTTCATAGAGAGACGGAACATAAATTCCAGGAATCTTAGCTGCTGCCAGAAGAAAATCCTTCCTGCTGCCTCCAGCCTTTTTATTGGCCTTGTAAGCATCAAAAAGTGCATCATAAACAGTTTCTCCCTCTCCAATATAGAACAGGTCAAAAAAAGGTGCCAGTGGCTCCGGATTATACGCACAGGCACCGCCACCGATCACAATAGGGAAATCCTCACCACGGTCTGCGCTCTTCAACGGGATACCACTGAGATCCAGTACCTGGAGGATATTGGTGTAGCACATTTCGTACCCAATCGTAATTCCAAGAAAATCAAAATCCCGGATCGGTTCCTGGGACTCCAGTGCAAACAACGGGATCTTCTTCTCCCTCATCACCTTATCCAGATCCGGCCATGGCGAAAAGAGACGTTCACACCATACGTCCTCTCGCTGGTTGAACATGTTATAGAGGATCATCATGCCCAGGTTTGACATGCCGATCTCGTAAACATCCGGGAAGCACATTGCAAAACGGATATCTACCTCATTTTTATCTTTCATTACAGAGTTGACTTCACCGCCGATATAGCGGGCAGCTTTGTCAACCTTAAGTAATATTTCATCACTTAATGCTAATCTTCTCATTCTGTCCCTTTCTAAAATCAGTAATATTTCACAAATAACTTAAAAGTAAAAAACTCAGTGAAACTTCAAAAATGTTTATATTTGTAAGTCAATTCTTGTGTAAAAAATTGCTATAAAATGGTGCCAAAACCCCCGCTTGGTCAAAAATGGGCATTTTGTACCTTCAAATACAATACCAAATGTCACTAATAGCACAAAATCGACATACCTTTCCCTATTATAATCACCTATGGCTAGGATTTCAAGAAAATTGTGTTCTTAACTGTATTTGGCAATGCCTTTAGCTGAACTCGTGAAATTAACTTAGCAGAGCAATCAGTTCAAAATTTATGTTCATTATACTTCCTTCTTATGTCCGTACTTTTATAGTTTATTTTTATAATGACTTTTTTTTTAATTACTGTTATACTTATACACAGTTTTTAAAAAGGAGTTTTATCGAAATGAAAAAAAGGATTTTTCTCTTTGATAATCTGAAGTTTTTGCTGATGACAACTGTAGTAATTGGACATCTTTCTGATTGCCTGGTAAAATCTTCAGATATTATGAAAAGCACATATGTTTTTATTTATGCCTTTCATATGCCGTTGTTCATATATTTATCCGGATTATTTCACAGTAATCGAAATGTAAAAAATCGCTGTATTTCTTTTATTTTTATGGGCTTTTCCATGAAAGTGCTTTTATATCTGTCAAAATTGATATTTTTTCATAAGACAGATTTTTTATTGCTGTCTGATGATGGAATTCCCTGGTTTATGTTCGCACTGGCAATGTTTACTGCATGTTCTTATTTCCTGCGGGATATTGATTTAAAAATCATTTTTCTGCTGTCAATTATTCTTGCCTGTATTGTAGGATATGATAAATCTATCGGGGATTACCTTTATCTGTCGCGTTTTGTAGTATTTTATCCATTTTATCTGCTGGGACAGATGAGTGACAGAAATCGGGTTCAGGAACTAAACCATAGCAAAATATTAAAAGTTTTTAGTCTTGGTGGAATTGCAATCTGGGGTTATTTATCTATCCGAAAACTGGATCTGATATATATATTGCGTCCGCTTTTTACAGGAAGAAATTCTTTTGACATTAATCCAGCATTTGAAGTCTACGGTCCCCTTTACCGGATTTTATGTATTCTTATAACATTGCTGACGTGTATATGTTTGCTTAGCTTGGTTCCCAACAAGCGGATTCCCTTTATTTCAAGCGCTGGACAGCGGACACTGCAGGTATATTTTTGGCATTATCCTGCCATACATTTAATGCAATATTTCAAAGTTGATGATATACTTGTAAATACTGCTTGGGGACAAGCTCTATGGGTTTCGTTAGGAATATTTCTGACTATTATTTTCAGTACGAAATTTTTTGCATTTCCTGTTGTACATATTCAAAAAGCATTTTCGCATATTCCATCCCGAAATGAATGAGCATTTCAAAAGGGGCTGTCAGGAAATAGACAGCCCCTTTTGAAAGAAGTTTTGACATTAAAATGGTGGGGGATTTCACGGGAAAATCGGTTAGTTTACCTAATTCATCGTATATACTTTTTCTTCATCTGCAGGATCTCCAGCAGCACTTCATATACTGCCATATTCTCCCGTACCACCAGGGCAAGGCTCTCTTTTGCCTGATTCAGAAGATGAAAAAGACTTCGTACATTAGAATATCCTCCCGTAGAACACCAGGATCTTAGATATCCGTTTTCATCATAATAATATTGTTCATCCAGCAATACGACGATCTTCTCCTCAGCTCTCACTGCCTGGACACCAAGCTGCCCGGAAGCCTCTTCTGTCCGCTCCTTAAATCCCTGTCTCACAAGATCATTCAGAAGCTTTTCCGCCTCACCATCATTGTTGGCATACATCACCACAATATGCGGATACCATCTGGAGCTTCTTTTTTCCGGCAGATGTACCATGTTCTGGATAAAAGAGGACAGCTCCGCATTGGTACGGATCCGGTTTGTCAGATGGAATTTCTGAATCCCCGGAAGCTTTCCCAGTCCCTCCACAATACTTCGATCCAACTCCTCCGGTGATATCACATCTTCGGAATCACTGGAAAAGATCACAGGCCGGCGCTCACTCCAGGTAAGCAGAACAGACAATTTTTCCGAAGAAAGAAGATGTGATTCATCTACCAGAATACTGCTGTAACAACCAAGATCCGTTGACTCTCCCAGCTGATCATCTGCCAGAAAATCTATCCTCCTCAGACGCTCATGAAGAAGCTTCCATTCTTTTCCCGCCTCCTTGCAGTGAATGATACAAACTTTCTGACGCACAGACAGCCTCATTGCAATATCATAAAGCAGCAGGGTTTTTCCGGTTCCAGGAAGACCGCTGAACCAGAAATATCCATTCCTTTCTCCCCGGATCCTCTTCAGGATCTGTCGTTCGATATCCCTCTGCTGCGAAGTAAGGAAATACTCCTTTTTGAGAAAGCGTTCCGGTTCTGTCAGTGGAGAGATCAGATACAGCTCTGCCTGAAACAGAGCTTCAATATCACCACCATAATCCTGGCCTTTTTTCTCCAGCGCAGCACAAAGCTTTTCCCATTCCCCATCCACGATGTGATCATGATTGGTCAGCCGTACCAGACGGTCTTCACTGCTGATATAGGTATATGACAGGATCGGTTTCCCAAAAACAGACAGATAATACCTGTTCTGGATCAGCTGTCTTCGAATGGCCTCATCCGATACACTGCCACTTTTAAGTTCAATATTTACAATCTGATCATCCTTAATCTGAAGAAGATCAAATTCCTTTCCAAGCTTCGGGATCTGGAACGAATAAAAAAGGCGGAGCTTATATACCTCCTCCATATGTAATTCCAGATGCTTCACAAGAGCTTTCATACTTTCCAGTTCCCACTCTTTGATCCTGAGAAAAAAATCTCTGCCCGAAAGCTGGCGTTCCAGTTTCTGGATACATTCCATATTCTGATTTCTTGTAAGTGCATAAATTGATATTGCTTTCATATTTCAATCCTTACCAGCTGTTTATTTCCTTATCCGCAGTGTCCTGAGATAGTCCTTCTGTTCCTTCGTGATCCGATAACTTTCAATGGATTTCTGGATCGTCTTGTTATGAGTCCAGATGTCCATTCTCTGTTCTTCCAAAAATGGCAGGATCTTCTCATACTGTTTTGTCAGTGCTGTTGCAAAATACCAGGCCCGCATCATATTTACATAGTATTCTTCCGAGCGGATGGATGCCACTTTCTCAGCATATTCCGGTTTAAATTCTTCATCCAGATAATGACGCATCAGCATACTGATCCCGAACCGGATGGTATAAGGCTTATCCGATCCCATCCAGCGATAAATCTCCCGGATAAATATATCACGGTGTTTTTTCATCATATGGAGCGCCAACAGATCACAGGTCGCCCAGTTATCAATATACGGAAGAAAACGCTCCAGTTCTTTCAGACATTTATCATAATCTCTGATCTGCTCGATCAGCAGGCCATGGAGATTATTTTCCTCATAATACTGATGGGGAAGAGCTTTCAGAAACATTTCAGATTCTTCTGTTTTTCCAAACTCTTTTGCAAATTTCCGGATCATCGGTGTCCGGATACCGATAATTTTTTCTTTTTTCACAGTCGGAATCAGCCTTGCATGAAAATCCCGATATCCTGTATCCCGCATTTCGAACAGTCTTTTCTGAACATCTCTGGTCATTTCTTCCTGATTCATTTATCATCCCCGCCTTTTACGCCAAAGATCGCGATCAGAGAACTCACAAGCAGAAGCATAGGATAAAACAGTTTCGGCATGATCTGAAAAGCAGAAAGTTCAAATCCCAGTTCCTTTGCCGCTGAAATGGCAACCAGCATCTGGGCTCCGTATGGGATCACCCCCTGGAAAATACAGGAAAATGTATCCAGAATGGAAGCTGTCTTTCTGGAAGTGATCTTATATTCCAGCGCCATTTCCTTTGCAATGGGGTTGGCCATAACAATAGCTACCGTATTATTGGCTGTTGCGATATCCATGGCTCCAACCAGAAGTCCCATACCAAGAAGTCCGCCTTTTTTCCCTTTAAAAACTCTCTGTATTCCGGAAAGCAGCGCTTCAAAGCCTCCATGCTCCCGGATCAGCGCACACATGGCTGCTACAAGGATAGCCACCATACATGTCTCAAACATCCCGGAAACACCGGAGCCAATATTTGTCAGAAGCTCCACTGGCGTGATATGTCCTCCAAGAAGCATAATAAACGCTCCGGAGACAATTCCGATCAGAAGTACCACAAATACATTGATGCCGATAATCCCGCCGATCAGCACCAGAACATACGGAAGGATCTGCACAAGATGATAATCCTGTACCACTCTTCCCTGAATCTCTGTCTGAAAAGACAGAATAAGGATCAGGAGCAGTGTAACAATAGCTGCCGGAAATGCAATCCAGAAGTTTTCCCGGAATTTATCCTTCATCTGACAGCCCTGACCGTTGCAGGCTGCAATCGTAGTATCAGAAATAAAAGAAAGGTTGTCTCCAAACATGGCTCCTCCCATCACCGATGCCACACAAAATGCCATATCAAAACCGGAAGCTTTTGAAACTGCTACCGCAATAGGGGTAAGAAGCGTGATGGTCCCAACAGAAGTTCCCATAGCCACAGATACGAAGCAGGCAACTACAAACAATACCGCAACGGAAAAACGTGCAGGTATCAGAGAAAGCATACAGTAGGCCACACTTTCTGCACTGCTGCGCCCCACAACACCCACAAAAGATCCGGCAGTCAGAAAAATCAGAAGCATGGTGATGATATTTTTATCTCCTACTCCTTTTGCCATAAGCTCCAGCTTTCTGTCAAAACTGATCGTTCTGTTCTGAACACATGCCACCAGGATCGCAGCCAGAAAGGCAACAACAATCGGTACATTATAAAATCCCATGGGAATCTCCATCACATACTCAAACAAAATCCCAAGTCCCAGATACAGGGCCAGAAAAACCCCGATAGGCAGCAGTGCGATCACATTTCCTTTTTTCTTCATTTCATCCATAAAACAATTCCCTTCATCACTCATTGTATTCCCGGTATTTTTTTCCGGGTGATCTGTGTCTATCATACCATATTTCCTTATCCCTGTCCTGCTGCCGTCATAAACTTCTTTACATTTTTGACACAATCCTGTTATCTTTGATATTTTTTACCTTATTTAACAAGATTTTCACTAATTAAATCACTCCATCCGTTGAAATTCAGAGTTTTTTTCAGTATAATTGGCTGTAGACAATTGTGAAAAAGATATCCAACATATTTATGGTGATATCTCGGATCACAGTCATTAAAGGAGGAATATGATTATGGCAACATGGAAAAATCTGGATACTCTTGCATCTTACAGCGAGCTTAAGGATCTGAAAGATCATGTAAACATTGCCGAGGCAATGTCCGGTGAGCAGGGTGCAGAACGTGTAAAGAAGTACAGCACACCGATGGCAGCAGGTCTGGCTTACAATTACGCAGCCAAGGAAGTGGACGAGACTGTTCTTGACGCACTTTCCAAACTGGCTGACGAGGCAGAGCTGGTTGAGAAATTTAAGGAATTATACAACGGTGCAGTGATCAACACAGGCGAGAAACGTATGGTTCTTCACCATCTTGCACGTACACAGCTTGGAAATCCAGTTGTTGTTGACGGCGTGGACAAGCGTGAGTTTTACCTTGCACAGCAGAAAAAAGCTGCTGATTTTGCAGATAAAGTACATTCCGGTGAGATCACAAATGAAAACGGTGAGAAATTCACAACTGTTGTACAGATCGGTATCGGCGGAAGTGACCTTGGACCACGTGCATTATATATCGCACTTGAGAACTGGGCAAAAGCTAACAACACATTCAAGATGGAAGCAAAATTCATCAGCAATGTAGACCCTGATGATGCAGCTGCTGTTCTTGCATCTGTAGATCTTGCTCATTCCCTTTTCATCGTTGTATCCAAATCCGGTACAACACTTGAGACTCTGACAAACGAAGCATTTGTAAAAGATGCCCTCACAAAGGCAGGTCTTAACCCATCCAGACATATGCTTGCAGTAACAAGTGAGACATCTCCTCTTGCCAAGAGTGATGAATACCTTACAGCTATTTTCATGGATGACTATATTGGCGGACGTTACTCTTCTGTTTCCGGTGTAGGCGGAGCGATCCTTTCCCTTGCATTCGGACCGGACGTTTTCGCAGCAATCCTTGACGGAGCTGCTGAGGAAGATAAACTTGCAACAAACAAGAACATTCTTGAGAACCCGGATATGCTGGACGCCCTGATCGGTGTTTACGAGAGAAACGTACAGGAATATCCTTCTACTGCTGTTTTACCGTACTCCCAGGCATTAAGCCGTTTTCCTGCACATCTTCAGCAGTGTGATATGGAGTCCAACGGTAAATCCGTAAACCGTTACGGTGAACCTGTTGATTATGTAACAGGACCTGTCATCTTCGGTGAGCCAGGAACAAACGGACAGCACTCTTTCTATCAGCTTCTCCACCAGGGAACCAACATCGTTCCGCTTCAGTTCATCGGCTTTAAGAAGAGTCAGCTCGGCGTTGATGTTGATATAGAGAACAGCACAAGCCAGCAGAAACTTTGCGCAAATGTTGCTGCTCAGATCGTAGCTTTTGCCTGCGGCAAGAAAGATGAGAACCTGAACAAAAACTTCAAGGGCGGCCGTCCTTCCAGTATCATCGTTGGTGAGGAGCTTACACCGAAGGCTCTTGGTGCCCTTCTTGCTCACTTCGAAAACAAGATCATGTTCCAGGGATTCGTATGGAACCTGAACAGCTTTGATCAGGAAGGCGTACAGCTTGGTAAAGTCCTTGCAAAACGTGTTCTTGCTCATGATACAGACGGAGCACTGAAGGTTTACAGTGATCTTCTTGACATCTGATAAGCAGATAAGTACCGTCCCGAGATTTTTTTCGGGACGGTTTTTCTGTATATGTGACCTTAACCATGAAAGGAATTCTTAAATATGCAGCAGATAAAAATGATTGGTCTTGATCTGGACGGAACTCTTCTGAATACAAAAAAAGAACTCACAGAAAATACCAGACGTGTTCTAAGGGAAGCTATTGATGCAGGGATCCTTGTTCTGATGGCTACCGGCCGGCCGTATACCGGCATTCCCGAGGAACTGAGAAATTTTCCGGGGATCCACTACGCCCTCACCTCCAACGGAGCCAGAGTCCTTGATACAGACCATAATAAACTTCTTATCGAGCAGCTTCTTCCTATGGAAAGTGCAAAAAAAGCTCTTCGTATCTTCGAAAAATACGATACATTAAGTGAGATCTATTTTGACGGGCAAGGATATACAGACGCTGCCAAGCTTGACAATGTGGGAAAATATCATCATGATCCCAATATGTGGGATTATGTTAGATCCACCCGTATTGCAGTTCCTGACATCTGGGATGTGATTGCTAAAGAGCACCGCAATATGGATAAGGTGCAGGCACTTTTTGCCAACCTGGATGAGCGTGCAGCTGCCTGGAAGGAATTAAGCGAACTTAAGGAACTGGAGCTTGTCGGTTCCTTAAGCTATAATATTGAGATTAATGCAGCAGGTGTCAATAAAGGAACTGCCCTTGTTGCTCTAGGTAAAATCCTGGGAATTCCAAGAGAATCTATTATGGCATGCGGAGACGGAGACAACGATGTCCATCTTCTCCGGGAGGTTGGCTTCGGCGTAGCCATGGCCAATGCACAGTCACAGGTGAAGGAAGCAGCCGATTATATTACTACTTCCAATGACGAAGACGGTGTAGCACGTGCTATTGCAAAATTTGCGCTGCACCGATGAGATATTCTATTATGTATGCAAAAAGAACCGACAGTTTTTACGCTGTCGGTTCCTTTTTTATATAGAATGGATTGAATGGTAAAGCATTCACATTCGATCAATATTCATATTTCCCTGCCGGTTGTTTGATCCTGGTAAGAAGATCATGCCAGGACTGATCCCAGATATACCATTTTCCGGTTTTGGAGTGCTTATATGTACAGATCCATCTGGAGCTGTCACTACCTGCAAAATCAGTAAATGATCTGTAGATCGCAGGAGTGGTCTGGGTCGGTTCAAAATACGGGATATTCTCACTAATGGAATTTCCCTTACCCGGAAGTGTGTCCTGTCTTAGCGTAATGGAAATCGGTTTAGACGGGGTATAATTATTGGCCGGAGTTGCTCCATTCAGATAAGAATTGCCAAGATATTTATATCCGTTATCCGCTTTCATACGATCTCTCAAAAAGTTTTTGTAATACTGGGTCATCTCTTTATTATTAAGATAAGAAAGCATCTCCTCGCAGTCCGTTGGATTGGTCGGTGTCCAGGTACGATATGCAAGGATCAGAAGCGCCATAGTCTTATATCGTCCGTCTGATGTTGTGATATCATACTGTTTCAGCTCTGCCGCATTGGTAGGGATCGTGGTAAAGGTGTAAGTATAGGTATTTATCGTTACATCAATGACTTCTTTCTGTCCTTTATTATTTGTAATCTCTTTTTTCGCAGATTTAGTTCCTTTTTTAAGAACCGGTTCCACCTGCTTCTTTACTGTTTGTGTAACGCGAACAGTACAGCTGCCTCTCCAGGTGCTCTTATCCCTAACCCGGATTTTTGTTGTTCCCAAATTCACCGCCGTTACTTTACCTTTGCTGTCTACGGTTGCAACAGACGGATCATCACTGGTCCATACAAGGATCTCTTTATAATTTTTTACCTGAAGCTGTTTTACCGTCCCCTTATTCATGGTTAAGGTTGTTGCGCTCAATGACGGTTTCGGTGCTTCAGTCGGCTTTGGCGTTGCAGTTGGCTTTGGTGTTACAGTTGGCTTTGGTTTCGGTGCTGTCTTTACTGTAACTTTACATTTAAATTTTTTAGTATTAGCCTTCACAGTGATTACAGCTGAACCTTTTTTTACAGCTGTGATTTTCCCCTTGGAATTTACACGTACAATTTGGGGATTAGAAGATACATAAGTTACCTTCACTGTTGTACCATTTAATTTAATTGAAGATGTTTTCTTTTCTGTAAGGGTCAAAGAGGTTTTGCTGAGTTTCGGATCTTCTACTTTTACTACGCACTTATAGGATTTTTTATTTACTTTCGCTGTAATCGTCGCAGATCCTTTCTTTTTTGCCAAAACCTGACCTTTACTGGTAACTGTTGCAATATTTTTCTTTGAGGAACTCCATGTTACCTTCTTTTTGGTTCCTGTAACTTTAAGTGTTATTTTTTCCCCTTTCAGAAGCGTGACTTTTGTCTTACTCAGTTTTGGTGCTGCCGCACTTACAGATACATTTCCCAATGCCATGGTAAAAACCAGAGCCACTACAATAAAAAAACTGAGTATTCTTTTTTTCTTTTTCATTCTGAATCCCCCCTTCTTACCTAGATTTTAGGAGGATTTTCCCAAAAAATCACTATCACTTATGATAGTATTATTCTTTTAATGTTGTCACGATCAGCTTGCTTTCCAGGGCTGCTGCAAGCAACTCTTCTTTGCAGGAAAATCCTGCTTTTGCAATCATATCCTGAAAATTCCATCTCACTCCTGCTGTACTACAGTTCATTTTCTGCCCGATTTCTCCATAAGAAAATCCCTTAATATAAAGCCGCAGCATCTCCAGCTGTCTTGGACTTAATTTGCTGCTATCAATATTGTTGATTTCTACAGACGGGGCAGAATCCGGAAATATTTTTTCTCCCAGAAGAACTCTTTTTAATACAGACAGTATCTCCTCTTCACTGTAATCTTTATACCAGAGACCATCTGCTTTGGAATCTCTGGATTTTACAAGAATTTCCGGATCGATCAGTGAGGTAATGATCACCACCTTGATCCATGGATATTTTTCTTTGATGATCTTTGCAGCCGTCAGACCACTGTTATTATGTAATGTCTGTACATCCATCAGCACAAGATCTACCTGGTTTCCAGCACAGCAGGCTGCTGCCTGTGATGCATCCCGAATCGTTTTTATGTGACAGAATTCTCTCTCTCCCGCTATAATTTCCTCAAAATGTTTCTGCATGATCTTCTGATCTTCCACGATCAACACACGTGTAACCATTGCTTTTTCTCCTACGTTATTTCACTTGACCGGTTCATCTGGTATCGTAAGCTTCATCACAAATTCCGGCTGCCACAGAAGCTTCATGGTTCCTCCTGCGATCACTACGCTTTGGCGAAGCGCGGAAAGCCCGGTTCCTTCCTGGATTTTTTTAGCAGGGGGAATCCCATTGTTCCTGATCTGCACATGATATTCCTCATTTTCTTTTCGAATCTGTATATGAAGACGATTTCCTTTTGCATGGCGTAAACAGTTTGTAGCACATTCCAAAATACTGTTTCGGATCACAGTACATGCAATCCCTCTGTCTGGAATATCTCCATCTATATCTGCTTTTACTCCAAGTCGTGAGATCTTTTCCAATATTTCCGGGAATGTTTCTTCTTCCCTGGTTTCTTCCATACTTCCCATCATGATATTTACCGCCTTTTTTAATCCGTTCAGCTGTTCTGGTATTTCCATCTCCCTGCTTCCAGCCAGAAGTTTTCGTATATAAAGCAGACTGCTCCCAAAATCATCGTGGATCTTCCGTTTCATTGCAAGTGTTTCCTGTTCCCGGACACTGTCACTGATCCGCTCATACATGGAGCGCAGTTTCCTGTTTACCTCCATAAGATTTTCATTTTCTCTTTGCAGTTCCCTGGCATTTTCATACAAATTTGTTACATCAACTGCTGTCATCTCCGTAATATTTTTCCCATCTGATCCTAAAAAATTATACCACTGGAATTTCCAGACACGACCATCCGAAAACTGATATAGTTCCTGTTCTTCCGGCAAAAATATTTTTCTGACAGTGGTTTCTTTTTCCAATGCCTCTATGAAAAAGCCAAGATGCTGAAGATAATCACCTGCTGCCATCTGACAAAGTTCATGCATTTGCAGATTACACAAAAGAATCCTCCCGTTTTCATCCGAAAAACAAACACCACACGGAAGCTGATCCATTGCCTGACGGATAGAGTTTTCATTCAGTATCTGGCTACGTTTCTTTTTTTGCCTGTAAAGTCCCCAAATTGCATAAATCATAGCCAAAAACCCTAACAGATAAAATCCTATGATCAGCCATTCTTTTTTATTTTCCTGGATCAGGAACCCGGAAACCAGCAAAATCATCAGAAATAATACTGCCACATCTTCTGCCCATTTCCAGACTGGTTCTTCATTTGTGATCTGCGAAAAAACATATGCAGTCTCCAGGATCATACTGATAAAGAAAAGTATTACTGCAATCTCAGAAACCATTCGCCTTCTTCCTCCTGTTCCGCATAAATATCCGGATATTTTTTCAGTAACTGCTCTGGCTTTTCCGGAATTCTAATAGAAATAGTGGCGCGGACCTGATTCTCTCTCTCCACGATCCGTATAAAAAACCAGCTCAGTTTTCTTTCATAACAGCTTATCATATATTCCAAAACATCAAGATATTTTACTGCTTTCCAAAGCGGAAGCCAACTAGTCTGTGTATGTATATAAAACTGTCCCTGCAGACGGTTCGAAGGAATACTGGAACAGAACTCTTTCAAAGCAAGATATATTTCAAGCTCCGGTATCTTCCCGTTTTCATCTGCCGTCAAAACCAGATTATTTCTGCGTTTCAGATATGTTCCTGTTACAATGATATTTTCCATCAGACTTTCATATTCTTCTGCATTTTTCACATTTCCTATCTGTTTCATATACATAGACAGTTTCTGCATCTGATCCGCAGTCTGAAACTGCATCAGATCATACAATCTGTTTTTTTCCTCGATACGTTTTCGTTCGGATTCTTTTTTATATTCTGCATGCAAAAGTTTATTTCTCTCATAAAGTTCTTCCTGAACTTCAAGAAGCTCTTTTTTCAGCTGGTGCAGACGGGCTGAATCTTCTGTCCAGTATACATAACCTCCATTTACCGGCATGGAATTCAGCTTATTTCCATTTTTCAGATACACAGTCTGACCAGTTGTAGGAAGTATCTCTTCAGGAAAATCGGGAAATCCATCACCGGAAACATAGCAGATTTTGTTTTCTTTATTTATCAGCTCCATGGATATGCCTGTACACCGGTCAAAAAGTTCCGGATACCTGACATTGGTCTGTATCAATCCGCATTGTACACAGCACTCAAAAGTTATTGCTGTAAACAGACAGATAAATGCTGTCATATCACCTGCAAAAACTTTAAGAAAAGGCGCACGGATCATATTAAGAATACACCACAGAAAAATACATCCAACCGGTACTAACGGCAGATACAGCATTTTTCTTTCTGGGATACGGCATCTGCGAATCAAAATAAAAATCGTTAAAAGCATGCAGCCCCCGATCCAGAACATGATCAGAGGAAACAGAATGCCATAGGAATTATCCGCATCTGAAAAAGGTTTGCCTGCCGGAAACGTAAAAATAAGCTGATGAAGATCATTAGTCAGTACCAGACCGATCAAAACAATTGCTGTTCCCCAGAAAAATTTATCCTGTGTCCTGATTTTTTCTTCTCCTACTTTGCCAAAAAACCGGGCAGTTGAAAAGCTTAAACCCGGTATCAGAATAAAAGGAACGTAATAAAGATACCAGCACCACCGCATAAGTACGATATCATAAAAAACAGAATATTTCAAAGTTCGTATCAAAAACCAGAACACCATACAGCCAGCAGTAAGCTCAAGATAGAAAAGTGCCCGTTTGTGGATGATACGTCTTTTCAGGTAAAAACCCCATCCTGTAAAAAGTCCGATATAAATAAAAGACCTGACTATTACTGACAGTTTATCCAAAAACAGATTTCCTGTATCCACCTGCCTGCACAGCATTGCTGCCAAAACTGCCAGAATTGCAGCAAACCAGCTGATCTTTGGATCCTTTTTCATCATAAATTCCTCACTCTTTTCTTCCTGCAACAAAAAAGCTCCCGGAATGGATACATGTCCATCTCCAGGAGTACTTTTTATTTCTTCGGGATCCCCATAATGATACAGTCACGGATCATCGCCAGTGCATGTGCAGTGGTCTGCTCGCGGATCCGCATACGGTTTCCTGTGAAGTGGAACTCTTTTGCGATGGCCTTGCCCTCATAGCAACAGCCCATAAATACAGTTCCAACCGGAGTTTCTTCTGTTCCGCCTCCTGGTCCTGCAAGACCTGTTACGGAAATACTGATATCTGCTCCGGATGCTTTGCAGGCACCCTTTGCCATTTCTCTGGCACATTTGGCCGAAACTGCCCCATGCTCCTTCAGAGTGCTCTTCTTCACTCCAAGACACTTATGCTTAGCCTTGTTACTGTAAGTCACAAAGCCATAACCAAATACCTCAGACGCACCGGATACATTAACAATACGCTGGGCGATCATACCGCCGGTCAGAGATTCTGCCAGGGAAAGCTTAAGGTCTTTTTCTTTCAGAAGATCGATCACTGCCTCTTCCAGTGTCTTGCTCTCATCTGTTGCAAAAACATTCTCACCGAAGCGTTTCTTCAGTTCTTTTACAACAGGTTTGATCAGTTTTTTGCAGGCTTTTTCATTCTCTGCACTCGCTGTTACACGAAGATGTACTTCACCGGTTTTGGCATAAGGTGCAATGGTTGGATTGGTCTGGCTTTCAATCAGATCCTGGATCTCCTCTGCTACCTGACTTTCCCCGATACCGCTGATCTTCACCATCTGGGACACTATGATCTCTGGCTGATTCTTCTGAAGATACGGAACGATGTATTCCTCGAACATGGGCTTCATCTCATTCGGAGGGCCCGGAAGAAGAATCGCTATCTTTCCTTTCTTCTCCAGGATCAGTCCTGGTGCAGTTCCATTATGATTGTCAAGAACAATTGCTCCTTTGGGAACCATAGCCTGTTTGTAATTATTCTTTGTGATACGTCTCTGAGGATTGTTTTTCTCATATTCCTTCAGATATTTATCAATCAGTTTTCTTGAGTGGGGATCTTCTTCAAGCGGCATTTCCATCAGATCAGCAGTCACTTCTTTGGTGATATCATCTTCAGTCGGCCCAAGCCCTCCTGTAAGGATCACAACGTCGGAACGATCCAGTGCGGTCTTGATCACATCCCGCATACGTCCCTCATTATCACCTACTACATCCTGATAATAAACACTTAACCCAAGCAGTGCACATTTCTCAGAAAGATAGGCACTGTTGGTATTTACGATATTTCCCAGAAGGATCTCTGTTCCTACGGATACCAGTTCTGTGATCATAAAAAGAAACTCCTTTCGTATACCTGAAGCCCTACTCCTGCATGGAAAGAACTTTCCGGTTCTGCATGATATAAGTCAGCAGGGAGATAACAGTCAGTGCAACAGACAGCCAGATAAACACTTCTGTCAGTATTGCAAAAAATCCTCCAAAATCCACGATCAGAAGTATGATCATGATCATCTGGGAAACTGTTTTAAATTTTCCCCAGTAATTTGCGGCAATGACAACTCCGTTCTCAGCTGCGATCAGACGGAATCCACTGATGATAAACTCACGTCCGATAATAATGATCACAACCCAGGCCGGAAGTCTGTCAAGCTCGATCATGCAGATCATGGCAGAGCATACAAGAAGCTTATCTGCCAGAGGATCCATAAATTTTCCAAAATTAGTAATCAGGTTATATTTTCTGGCAAGATGGCCGTCGAACCAGTCTGTCACACTTGCTGCAACAAAAATCGCAAGACAGATCCAGCGGTTGGCTTCTCTGCCCCATCCTGTCAACATAAAAATTACGAGAAACGGTACAAGTATCATTCTTGCAACTGTTAGTTTATTCGGTGTATTCATCGCCAAGCACTCCTATCAAATCATACTCAAGCGCGCCCGTTACACGTACCTTTGCAAAATCACCTGTCATAAGCAGTTCGCCTGTCTGAACGAAAATGTAACCGTCAACCTTCGGTGCATCCCCGTAGGTACGTCCGATATAGGCACTTTCATCTGCAACTTTACCCTCAATCATCACAAGAAGCTCCTGACCGATACGGTCCTGCCCCCTGTCATAAGAGATCTCCTGCTGAAGTTCCATCAGCTCGTCTCTTCGTTCTTCCTTCACTTCCTCCGGAATCTGATCTGTCATCTCCGCTGCCGGAGTATCTTCTTCCGGTGAATAAGTGAAAACACCAAGACGGTCAAATTCCATCGCATCTACGAACTCTTTCAGTTCTTCATGGTCCTCCTCTGTCTCGCCCGGAAATCCGGTGATCAGCGTTGTACGCAGTACGATATCCGGGATTTCTTTGCGAAGCTTTCCGACAATGTCGATCAGCTCCTGTTTGGATGTGCGACGACCCATTCTCTTAAGAATACGATCCGAAGCATGCTGGATCGGAATATCCAGATAATGACAGATTTTCTTCTCATCGCGGATAGTTTCGATCAGCTCATCATAGATTTCTTCCGGATAACAGTAGAGAACACGGATCCACCGGATACCTTTGATCTCACAGAGTTTCTGTAAAAGAATATGAAGAGATTTTTTTCCATAGAGGTCTTTACCATAAACGGTGGTCTCCTGGGCTACCAGGATCAGCTCCTTCACACCCTGCTCTGCCATATCCTCTGCCTGGGCGATCAGACGCTCCATGGGAACACTTCGGAATTTTCCGCGAAGCTTCGGGATAATACAGTAAGTACAGTGCTTGTCACATCCTTCTGCGATCTTCAGATATCCGAAATGACCTCCGGTTGTAAGAACACGTTTGCTTCCTGTATCCGGAAGATAATCGATATCACGGTATTCCTCAAAATGATTACCAGCTGCTGCCTCTTCCAGAGCCTTTACGATGTCGCCGTAGGATGTGGTTCCAAGAACAGCATCTACCTCCGGAACCTCTTCGATGATCTCTTTCTGGTATCGCTGTGCCATGCAGCCGGTAACGATCAGTGCATGGCAACTTCCTGTTTTTTTGTACTCTGCCATTTCAAGAATGGTTTCCACACTCTCTTCCTTGGCATCCTTGATAAAACAACAGGTATTGATCACGATAGCATCTGCCTTTGTTTCATCATCTGTGATCTCATGACCTCCGGCTGTAAGAAGTCCCAGCATTTCCTCGGAGTCCGCCAGGTTCTTATCACAGCCAAGAGAGATGAATAATATTTTCATAAAATTACTCCGCTTCTGTCTGAACTGCTTCAGCAGTCTCAGCGCCCTCTGCGGTCTCGCCCTCAGCTGCCTCAAGAGCCTCTTTCTCTGCTTCCAGAGCTTCAATCTCTTCCTCTTCTTCCTGTCCCGGAAGGATCTTAACTTTACCTTTGTAAAGCTCGTCAATCGCAACGGAAAGAGGTTTCTTACCTGCTGCGTCAGGTACAAGCGGCTCTGCTCCGGCAATCAGCTGACGGGCACGTTTGCTTGCTGCAAGGACAAGAGAATAACGGCTGTTCAGCACGAGAGCCTCATCATCGTCCTCGTTGTTTGTGTTGATAGCCTCAATTAATTCTGAATAAGATGGATGTATCATATCTTTTCTCCCTTCTGTAACGGCAGGGCCGTATTTAACTTGTTAATTGATATTTATAAAAAAGCTTCTGCTTCTTTCTGAATCCTGGATACAAAATCATGGTTCCTGGATGCGCGCATACGCTCGCACCGGATGGTCTCATGAAGTGTATCAACACATTCCTCCAGATCATCATTGATCAGAAGGTAATCATATTTATCCATTCCTTTGGATTCCTCAACAGCTCTTCTAAGACGTCCATTGATCACATCCAGAGTCTCGGTTCCTCTTCCAACAAGACGCTTCTTCAGCTCTTCCATAGATGGCGGGCAGACGAATACAAGCAATGTATCCGGGAATTTCTCACGGATCTTCATAGCTCCCTGAATCTCAATCTCAAGGATCACATCCTTGCCGGATGCAAGCTGTTCTTCCACATATTTACGCGGAGTACCGTAATAATTTTCTACATACTGTGCGTACTCGATCAGGCCGTCTTCACTGATCATCTGCTCAAATTCTTCTTTTGTGCGGAAGAAGTAAGCTTCTCCATCCTTCTCGCCTGGTCTTGGATTTCTGGTAGTGACAGAAACGGATAATGCATAATTGTCATATTTCTCCATCAGCCGTTTCATGACGGTACCTTTTCCGGAACCGGAAAAACCCGAAACAACAACTAAAATCCCTTTACTCATTTCCTTCCTCCCTTTCTTCCTCTCCATACGCTTCCGAAAATCTCTTCGCAATAGTCTCCGGCTGCAGAGCGGAAAGAACAATATGATCATCTGATGTAATGATCACTGCCTTGGTTTTTCTTCCCTGCGTGGCATCAATGAGGGTACGTGTTCCCTTAACGCTCTGGACCATGCGCTTCACAGGTGCGGCATCCGGACTTACCACTGCCACGATCCTGCCTGAATTTACAACATTTCCAAAACCTACATTGATCAGTTTTGCCATTTCCGCTCTCCTTTTCTGCCGGTTCTTATTTCTGAGTGGTTATTCAATATTCTGGATCTGCTCACGGATCTTCTCGATCTCGGTCTTCAGATCTATGGCCGCGTTGGACACGGTAAGATCATTGGACTTGGACAGGATAGTGTTCGCCTCGCGGTTCATTTCCTGTGCCATAAAATCCATCTTACGTCCTACGCCTTCGTTCTCATCCAGAATCTTTCTCATTCCGTGGATATGGCTTCGAAGACGTACCGTCTCCTCGTCATTGCAGATCTTATCTGAAAAAAGTATCACTTCTGCGGCAATCCTGGAATCATCAATCTGGTTATCCTCAAGAAGTTCGTGCATCTTGGCTTCCAGTTTCTCTCTGTAAGCTTTCACAACCTCCGGGGATCGTTTCTCTACGACATCGACTTTCGCTTCAAGGCCTTTAAGCTTCTCCAGAAGATCACGTTTCAGATTCACGCCTTCACGCTCACGGGTCTCCACAAATTTCCGGCATGCCTCGTGAAGAGGACCTTCCAGAAAACTCCACAGCGCTTCTTCATCCGGTGCTTGTTCTTCCATGGTAAATACATCCGGATATCTGGAAAGTGTGGAAACGCAGATATCATTCTCGATTCCCAGTTCCTCACTCATCTGGTTTAAATATCCCAGATATTCTTTTGCAAGCTCTGAATTATATTTCAGAGCCATTCCGCCCATTGTATAATCTTCGTAGGTGATGAATACATCTACCTTGCCGCGGCGGATATAGGTCTTCATCACATTTCGGATCTCTCCCTCAAAATAGCTGAGTCTTTTCGGCATTTTGATGTTCAGATCCAGATATCTGTGATTGACGGATTTCAGCTCAACAGAAACCTTTCTCTCCTTGGATACTGCTTCCGCTCTGCCAAAGCCGGTCATACTTTTTATCATGTTGTCCTCCAATACTGCCTTTCAGGTTTATCGGCCGCTGATAAATACAGCCAATGATTGCATACGGATTTATTATAGTTCATTCCAAAACCCTAGTCAAACTCTTTTTTTACTGTTATAATGATTGATGATGAAATGGAGGTAAAAATCATGGCATTTGACGGAATTACAGTTTCTGCTCTCGTAGCAGAAATCGATGATAATTTTAAAGGCGGACGCATCAACAAGATCGCACAGCCTGAAAATGACGAACTTCTGATCACCGGGAAAGGTGCACATGGACAGCGCAGACTTCTTTTAAGTGCAAGTGCATCACTTCCTCTGATCTATTTTACAGATAAAAATCGTATCAGTCCTTTAACTGCACCAAACTTCTGCATGCTTCTCAGAAAGCACATCGGAAGTGCACGTATTCTGGATGTGAAGCAGCCGGGAATGGAGCGTGTGGTGGAATTTGAGCTGGAGCATCTTAATGAGCTGGGTGATCCCTGCAGAAAGCGTCTGATCATGGAACTGATGGGCAAGCACAGCAACATCATTTTCTGTGACGAAAAGGGAATGATCCTGGACAGCATCAAGCATGTCTCTTCCCATATGAGTTCTGTCCGTGAAGTTCTTCCCGGAAGAGAATATTTCATTCCCAATACCCGGGATAAAGAGAACCCGCTCACTGTTTCCGAGGAGGAATTTACACAGCATATCTGCAAAAAACCTCAGAACATTTCCAAGGCTCTCTACACGTCTCTTACTGGTATGAGCCCGGTAATGGCTGAGGAAATCTGCTACCGTGCTTCTATTGACGGAAGTGATGCAGCGCAGTCTCTGGATGAAACCGCATGTACCCATCTTTATCACACATTCCTCAGACTGATGGAACAGGTACAGAACAGAGAATTCACACCGAATATTATTTACCGCGGCGAGGAACCTGTTGAGTATGGAGTTTTTCCATATCAGCAGTTCGGCAGTGAATACCACAGTGAAACTTTTGACAGCGTTTCCACCATGCTGGAAACTTATTATGCAACCAGGAGTCTGCTGACACGCATCCACCAGAAATCTTCTGATCTTCGGCGTGTGGTACAGACTGCTCTGGAACGTAACCGTAAAAAATATAACATCCAGAAAAAACAGCTGAATGATACTGCCAAAAAAGATAAATTCAAGGTTTACGGTGAACTGATCAACACCTACGGATACGGGCTTGAGGAAGGCTGCAGATCCTTTAAGGCACTGAACTATTACACCAACGAAGAGATCACTATTCCTCTTGATCCGACACTGACACCGGCGCAGAATTCCAAGAAATATTTTGATAAATACGGGAAGCTGAAGCGTACAGAGGAAGCCGTCACAGAACAGCTCGCAGATACGGAAAGTGAGATCTCTCATCTGGAATCTATCTCCAATGCTCTGGATATCGCCAGATCTGAAAGTGACCTTTCCCAGATCAAGGAAGAGCTGACTGAATACGGCTATATCAAACGTCACTATACAAACAAAAAAGGCCAGAAAGCACAGCCGAAATCCAGGCCGCTTCACTATATATCCAGTGATGGTTTTGATATCTATGTCGGAAAAAACAATTTCCAGAATGATGAACTGACCTTTAAGTTCGCAACCGGAAATGACTGGTGGTTCCATGCAAAAAAAATGGCCGGCTCCCATGTGATCGTCCGCACCAAAGACGGCGAGCTGCCGGACCGTACCTTCGAAGAAGCAGGCCGCCTGGCAGCCTGGTATTCCAAAGGACACTCTGCTCCCAAGGTAGAGATTGATTACATCCAGAAAAAACATGTCAAGAAACCTGCCGGTGCAAAACCTGGTTTTGTTGTTTATTACACCAACTATTCTCTGATGGCTTCTCCGGATATTTCAGATCTGAAGGAGATTACGGAGTAATAACTATTCAATAAAAAACCTTCCTGTGTCTGATGCATCTCTAAGATAATGCAGATATATTTCTTTAATCTGTAATTATCTGTTATGAGAAAGCTCTTCAGATACAGGAAGGTTTTTATTTTGTAAACAGTTAATAAAACAGATATTCTTAATCTACATTCACTGCTTATTTATAACCGAATATCTGCCTTATAGTTATTCAGTTATATTTCCAGTTTTTTCTTCACTGCCGGAGCAATAGACATATCTGCCTTATGATACGGGATCAGTGTTGACTGCAACGCATGATACAGATCGGATTTCCCCGGCCATACTGTTCCTTTCAGATGATTCTTTTCATCCAGCTGATGGAACCAGGAACCTTTTTCATGATCCAAGACCACTTCATCCAGGTACTTCATAAACTCAGCATAATCTTTCGCATATTTATCCTTACCGGTCACATGGTAAAGAACTGCGGAGGTATTGATCGCTTCCGCAAGAGTCCAGTGCATACGGTCATGTACCACCGGTTTGCCATTCCAGTCTGTCGTGTATACAATTCCCGGTGCACCATCTGCATTCCAGCCATCTTTTATTGCTGTTGTGTAAAGTTTCTCTGCTGCCTGGAGATATTTTTCCAGTTTTTCTTTCTCTTCCCCACAGTTTGCAAGCGCCCACTGTGTGATCAGTCTTGCCCACTCGATTCCATGTCCCGGTGTTGCGCCGTATGGCTTAAACGGATCATCCGGACGGTCACGGTTACAGTCAAGATCTGCCACCCATTCTTTCGTAAAATGTTCCGGGATCCTCCAGGAGTTATCTTCTGCCCACTGGATCACATGATCAATGATCCTGCCTGCACGAATGTGATATTTTTTATCTCCGGTGACATCTCCTGCTGCCAGAAAAGCTTCTACCGTATGCATATTGGCATTTAATCCACGGTAATCATCCAGCACAGTAAATTCCGTATTCCAGGTATCACAGGCCAGCCCTTCCTCTTCATTCCAGAAATGTCGGTCATAAACAGCCAATGCCTCTTCAAGGAGCTCTTTCGCCCCAGGTCTTCCGGCTGTCAGTGCGGAAGATGCAGCCAGGATCACAAAGGCATGTGCATAACACTGTTTATTGGGAACAATGCCACCCTCCTGTGTCACACCTGCATACCAGCCGCCGTTTTTTTCATCGTGAAGCTCTCCCCTAAGACCTTTCAGCGCCGCATCCACAAGTTCTCCGCTTCCTTCATGTCCAAGCATCAGCCCCAGACTGTATACATGTGCCATGCGGCAGGTGATCCAGGTTTCCCGGTTTCTGTCCTTCCATGGTGTTCCGTCATCCCCCAGATAATAGGAACCTCCATTCGGTGAAGGAAACCGATGTCCAAAATTCAAAAGATCCTCACAGGATGCTTTCAGGAATTCCCGGTTTTCTTTTGTGTTAATCTCATATTTGCTGTTCATTTCAACCACCCCATCTGTTTTTCTTTAGGATATCATTCTTTTTGGGGAACTTCAATTCTTTTGGAGCATTTTGACATATTGATGAAAAAAGGAGAATGCCTTATATGCATTCTCCTCATATCAGATTTCTTAATTCCATTACCGTAACGGTCACAGACATCCCTGTATTAATCTACAAAACAGGTGATCACATAACGGTCATTTTCCATGATCACGTCAGAAACATTATCTCTGTCCCAGATCGCATCACTGATGATATCTTTCAGCTTATCATCCATAACGATATTAAAATTCTCCTCGATCACCTGAAACGGAACTCCCTCATTCTCCTGTGCATACTCCATGATAAAATCAAGAATCTTCTCTTCCATACCTCAAAATCTGCCTTTCTGTAAATACTAACGTTTAATATATTACATCAGATTTCTGTGAATGTCCAGATTATTTTCCTGCTATATCCATGCGGTTTTCCATAAGATATTACACCTGTATACACACGCCTCTTCAAATTTCGCCCTATATCAGAACCTGGTATGCCGGTTCACATATTTTGCTTTATATTTGGAGTACACAATGGTCTGATCCTTATAAAGACCATAATATCCCGATGCAGCATAGCTGATAGATACTGCGATCAGATAGAAAGATACCCCTTTAAATCCAAACATTTCAAAAGCGATCAGGATCGACGTGATCGGACAGTTGGTTACACCGCAGAAAACTGCTGCCATTCCACAGGCTGCACAGATTGACGGAGAAATCCCCATAAGATTTCCCATCACACAGCCAAAGGTGGCTCCAATGCAGAAAGAAGGTACAATCTCTCCCCCACGGAATCCTGCGCGCATAGTCAGTGCAGTAAGCACCATTTTCCAGAAAAAAGCAAACGTATCCGCCTGTCCGTCTTCCACCGCTCTCTCTATAAGCTCTGCACCTGCTCCCATATATTCATTTGTCCTCAGAATAAAGGTGACAACAATGACCAAGCAGGCCCCCACTGCAACCCTGACATATTTATTCTTAAACCATCTGCCATAAAGTCCCGCTGCACCATTCAGCGCAATACAGAATATAATGCTGACAACTGCACAGCCCAGAGCGATCACTCCCATTTTCAGGCCAGTTTCCACAGTCAGTGCCGGAATATCCGTCACATGAAAGCTCTCTGGCGTAACGCCCATTCCTGCCGCAAATCCTGAGGCAACCAGCGATGCGATCATACATGGCATCAGTGCCGCATAATACATCACACCTACGCTGACCACTTCCAGTGCAAAAACTGCCGCTGCCATCGGTGTTCCAAACAATGCTGAAAATGCTGCGCTCATGCCGCACATGACAATTACATGTCGGTCCTCCTCGTCCAGATGGATCCATCTTCCAAGCTGGTTGGCAATACTTCCTCCAAGCTGGATCGCTGCTCCTTCACGTCCCGCAGAACCACCGGTAAGATGAGTTAGTGCCGTTGTGATAAAGATCAGTGGTGCAGAAAGGATCGGCACGTCGTCTCTGGAACGCACAGTAGAAAGAACCTGATTAGTCCCTCCGTCCTCTTTTCCAAGCTTCTCATACAAAAATACAATAATAAGTCCTGATAACGGCAATAAAAGAAAAATCCATTCATGAGCCTTCCTGTAAGCAGTTACAGCCTTCAGTGTAAAAGAAAACAGTGTACTGGCTGCCCCTACGATACATCCTGTAACAACAGCAAGAACCAGCCACTTGATCAGATTTGATATATCCCGGCTGATTCTTGCACTGTAATAATATAAATGCTCCTTTAATCTTTTGTTATGATCTATCCCCATGTTCCTTCCCCTCTTTTCTTTGCTGTCTGCATTATACTACATTTTTTCGCTCAGTAAAAGAAGGAAGCGAAAGCACTGTCATTTTTTCTTCCGGGAAATATACCTGTGTATCAGGATCGAAAATACACTGATCATCACAAGAAGCACCGCGGAAAGCCAGAATGCCGGTGATCCTGGATTCTTGATATTTGCTCCAAATATCGTGGCAAGGATAACTCCCGGAAGTGTTCCCAGCATCCCACCTAGCATATATACTCCAAATGGGATCTTCACCGCACCAAGAAACAGGCTCACTGCATCCCCGGGCAAAAAATTCAGCGTTCTCATAAAATAAGAGATATACAGAGGATTTCCGTTCTGGTAATCCACCACTGTTTTCAGCTTCGGATATTTGGAAGTAAGATTCTCCACCATGGCAGAGCCGGAAAAACGTCCCATCCAGTAAGGAAGTGCCAGTGTAACTGCTCTTCCCAGAAAGTTCACCAGAAGTGCAGTTCCTGTAGAAAACAGATGTCCTACAGCCAGCTGCAGAACTGCAATGGGGAATACAAAGGAGACACTTTTCACGGCATAAAACACAAGCATAAGTAATGCTGCCTTAACAGGTTCCTTCGGCGTATAGCGCAGGATCTTTTCCACAGACAGATCTTTCTTATAACAGATGCAGAAAAGAAGCAGCACAAGAATGAGCACCACCGGCAGATATTTTCTGATGTTATCAATCATTTTTTTCATGGTCTGATCCCTCCGTTTTCAAAAAAAGAGCACCGGCACCTGTTTCCGGTACCGTGCTCTTTCATAAGTTCTGCTTTTTTAAGTTTCAGGATCAGCAGCCTTTCTTCGCTGCCTTTCTCTCCTGGTCTTCCTTCCACATTTCCTCTGCTACCGGCTTCCAGTTTTCAGCATACCGGTCACATTTCGCACAGAGATGCTCTGCACTCTCCGGTGACTGAAGATCTGTGGAATGTGCTCCGGATTTTTCTACCATTTCTCTCAGCTTCTGCGGATTTTCAAGCATCGGACATGGGCGGTACATATTGTCATTAAACGGCTGTCCGTCATGATATGCCATCATCATCGGAGACTGCAGTGCTTCCAGAAGTGTTTTCTCGCGGATATTGGAATCAGAATAATGGATAAACACACATGGATCGATATCGCCGTTTGCGTTGATATGAAGATAGCGACGGCCGCCTGCAATACATCCTCCCACAAACTCTGCATCATTCTGGAAATCCATGGCAAACAACGGCTTTGTTGCACGGTATTTACGGATACGCTCATATGTTTCTCTTCTCTGTTCAGGTGTTGGGAGCAGCTCCGGTGCAGCATCATTTCCAACCGGCATGTAATGGAAATACCAGATAAAGTACGCTCCAAGATCGATTAGGCTGTCATAAAACTCCTCAGATGTAATGGATGCAAAATTCGCACTTGTGTAACATGCGGAGATACCAAAAACAAGTTTCTTTTCTCTGAGAAGATTGATGGCCTTGATAACCTTCTGGTATACACCATTTCCTCTTCTGCCATCTGTTGCAGTCTCAAATCCTTCCAGTGAAATTGCAGGAACAAAGTTTCCTACCCGAAGCATATCATTTGCAAAATCCTCATCGATCAGCGTTGCATTTGTGAAAGAAAGGAAGATACAGTCATTATGCTTCTCGCAAAGACGGATCAGATCTTTTTTTCTTACAAGAGGTTCTCCTCCTGTATAAATATACATATAGACACCAAGCTCCTTACCCTGGCGGATGATGTCGTCGATTTCATCGTAGGTGAGGTTCAGCTTGTTTCCATACTCTGCTGCCCAGCATCCTGTACAGTGCAGATTACAGGCACTTGTAGGATCAAGAAGAATCGCCCACGGAATATTACAGCCATATTTTTTACGGCATTCATCCTGTCTCGGCCAGCCTGCAAGGTTTGCATTGATAAAGAAGTTTGCAGCCAGAGTTTTCATAACATGTGGATCAATATCAGTTACCAATCTATGAATAAACGGATAATACGGATGTTCCGGATTGGAAATGGCTTCGCGGATCATTGCTCTCTGTGTAGGAAATCCACCACCGGAAAATTTATCTGCCCAGTCCATGATCTTGATAAAATTCTTATCCGGATCTTTATAAACATAGTTGAATGCCTGTTCCAGTCCGAATTTCTTAAGTGTGTTCATTGCGCTCATACTGTCTCTCTCCTTATTTCTCTCAATGTAGATATGCAATCCAGCTAAACGGACATCTTCATTCCGTCACACTGCATTTCGAGTAACAAAGCTTTCTTACTGTCTTTGCCTGACTCATGGTGTTACTGTACGTTTTTTCCATTTGAATAACAATAGACAATATAATTGGTATGACCATAATTTAGGCAAATCTGTTAAAATGCCTAAATATTTTTAGCATTTCATCTAAATAACATTTGTTATTTTTGTGCACACTTACTGATTTCATGATGTTTATCAAAAAAACACCCTGGCAAAGGCAGAAATATCTTCTGCCCTGCTTCGGGTGTTTTTGATTAATCTTATTTCTTTACTACGATATTGATGATCTTCTTCGGTACATAGATTTCTTTGACGATATTTCCGGAGATCTTATCTGCAACTGCTTTCTTTCCCTCTGCAATTGCATCCTCCTTGGAGATATCTGCCGGAATGCTGATAACAGCCTTGGTCTTGCCGTTGATCTGAACCGGAACCTCGATCTCATCATCCTTCATAAGCTCCTCATCATGAGCCGGCCACTGTGCATGGAAAATGGAATCCTCATGTCCAAGCTTCTCCCAGATCTCCTCAGCGATATGAGGAACAAACGGAGCAAGAAGAATGGTAGCTGTCTCGACAGTCTCTTTGTCAACAGCACCGTCGTTCTGCTTTGCGATAGCGATCAGTTTGTTTGTGTATTCCATAAATCCGGACACTACGGTATTCAGGCTGAAGGCCTCAAGTCTGCTGGTGATATCGTATACCATCTTATGACGGGTCTTCTCCATCTCCTTGGTAGCCGGGATATCTTTCTCAATGCTGTCAAGAGCAAGTGTCCAGAAACGCTTCAGGAATCTGGATACACCATCGATTCCTCTGTCATCCCACTCTGCATCCAGTTCCGGCGGTCCTACGAACAGCTCATACATACGTAAGGAATCACATCCGTAATCATTTACAAGATCATCCGGTGAAATAACATTTCCTTTGGATTTACTCATCTTGATTCCGTTTTTACCTGTGATCATACCCTGGTTGAACAGCTTGACAAACGGCTCATCGAAATCAATAGCTCCGATATCATACAGGAACTTGGTGTAGAATCTGGAGTACAGAAGGTGAAGAACAGCATGCTCTACACCACCGATATACATATCTACCGGCAGATATTTGTCAGCTTTTTCTTTGGAAACCAGTTCTTTATTATTCTTATTATCTACATAACGGAGGAAATACCAGGAAGATCCTGCCCACTGAGGCATGGTATTTGTCTCACGTTTTGCAGGAGCACCACAGCATGGGCATGTGGTATTCACCCACTCGTCAATAGCTGCGAGAGGTGACTCTCCGGTTCCTGTAGGCTGATAGCTCTCTACCTCCGGAAGTCTTAACGGAAGCTGATCCTCCGGTACCGGTACAGCACCGCATTTCGGGCAGTGTACGATCGGAATCGGCTCGCCCCAGTAACGCTGACGGGAGAATACCCAGTCTCTCAGTTTGTAGTTGACAGTCTTACGTCCGATACCAAGCTTCTCGATGATATGCGGTGCTTCCTTCTTAAGTACGGAAGACTCCATTCCATTCCACTCACCGGAGTTGATCATGGTTCCGGAAGCCTCTGTGTAAGCTTCTGTCATATTCTCAATTTCTTTACCATCTTTTGCGATAACCTGGATGATCGGAATATCGAATTTCTTTGCAAACTCAAAGTCACGGTCATCATGAGCAGGTACGCACATGATAGCACCTGTACCATAATCTGCCAGAACATAGTCGGAAAGCCAGATTGGAAGCTTCTCACCGTTCAGCGGATTGATCGCATAAGTACCTGTGAACACACCTGTCTTCTCTTTATCCTGAAGACGGTCTACATTGGATTTCATGGAAGCATCAAAGATATATTTCTCTACTGCTTCTCTTGTCTCGTCTGTTGCAAGAGATTTTGCAAGAGCATGCTCCGGTGCAAGTACCATGAATGTTGCTCCGTGAAGAGTATCCGGTCTTGTTGTATAGACAGTGATCTTCTCATCTCTTCCTTCAACCGGGAAATCGACCTCTGCGCCGTAGGATTTGCCGATCCAGTCTGTCTGCATCTTTTTAACCTTCTCCGGCCAGTCCAGTTTATCCAGATCACTTAAAAGTCTGTCTGCATATTTTGTGATGCGGAGCATCCACTGACGGAGGTTCTTTTTGGTAACTGCTGTACCACAGCGCTCGCAGCATCCGTTTACAACCTCCTCATTTGCAAGACCTGTCTTACAGGAAGGACACCAGTTGATCGGGAATTCCTTCTCATATGCAAGACCTTCTTTGAACATTTTCACAAAAATCCACTGTGTCCATTTATAAAATTCCGGATCTGTTGTATTAACCTCCATATCCCAGTCATAGATTGCTGCGATATCGTTGATCTGACGTTTGATGTTCTTAATATTTGCTGCTGTAGATACTGCCGGATGAACACCCATCTTGATGGCATAGTTCTCAGCCGGAAGTCCAAAAGCATCCCATCCCATCGGGTGGATCAGGTAATAACCCTGGAGCATTTTATAACGGCTCCATACATCGGAGATCACATAGCCTCTCCAGTGTCCTACATGAAGACCGTTTCCGGACGGATACGGGAACATATCCAGACAATAATATTTCGGTTTCTTGCCGTCATTGACATTTACCGGTTTTTTCTCCCAGTTTGTGCGCCATTTCGCTTCGATGGCTCTATGGTTATAAGGTGCAGCCATTTTTTATTCCTCCTGACAAATTACTCAGTATTAATACTTTAATGCTTTCACACACTGCTTTTAATTTTAACTACTTATGCTGTATTTGTCAAACAGAAATCCAAAAACAGCCCTTTTCCGTCGAAATATGCGTAAACCGACGATCCTGACCTGTTTTATTGACGCTTCTTTTTTCACGTGGTATAATTTCCTGCATGTATTTTCCTATATTATACATATCATACATATTTTTCTTAGGAGGGAACGCATAAATGAAATCTTTTTATTCCTGGTACCGGAAGCATATTACCGGTGCGATCTTTACAGGACTGATCCTGGGTATCCTCACAGGGCTTTTTCTGGCCGGACGGTTTGAACCGGTTCTTACTGTGACCAGTCTGATCGGAAATATCTACATGAATGCCCTGAACATGATGATCTTTCCCATGGTCTTCTGTTCCATTGTCATTGGAATCTGTTCCATCGGAAATGCACGAACTACCGGCAAGATCACTGCCGCATCCATGATCTATTTTCTCTGCACAACGGCACTTGCCAGCCTGTGCGGACTGATCATTCCAAGACTGATCCACCTCGGTGAGGGCGTAAAATTCGAGATGGCAACGGCTGACATTCAGGCTACAGAAATGAGCAGTATTCTCGATACCCTGAAAAACCTGATCCCATCCAACCCGATCGCCGCATTTGCCGACGGAAACATGCTCCAGGTTCTGGTATTTGCCCTGATCATCGGTTTCACACTAATCGCAGTTGGTGAAAAAGGAACTCCATTCCTGAATCTGATCGATTCCATCAATGAAGTATGCCTGAAAATCATCACAACTATCATGTACTTTACACCCATCGGTGTTTTCTGTACCATCGTACCGGTTGTGGAAGCCAACGGAACTGAGACGATCATTTCCCTTGCAACACAGCTTGTCATTCTGTATGTGGCATTCTTTGGCTTCGCTATTGTAGTGTATGGTCTCTCTGTAAAGCTGATCGGCAAACAGAGTCCGTTGAAATTCCTGAAAGCGATCCTGCCTGCAGCACTTAATGCCTTCGGAACCTGCTCAAGCTCCGCAACCATTCCGTTAAGTAAACAGTGTATGGAAGAAGAGATGGGGGTATCCAACCAGATCACCAGCATCGCCATTCCTCTTGGTGCTACCGTTAACATGGATGCCGTATCTATCCTGATGTCCTTTATGATCATGTTCTTTGCAAATGCCTGCGGGATCCATGTAAGTATTTCACTTATGATCATTATCCTTCTTGCAAACGTACTGCTTTCCGTTGGTACTCCTGGTGTTCCAGGCGGTGCTATCGCATCCTTCGCAGCACTGGCAACTATGGCCGGACTTCCTGCCGGAGTTCTCGGTGTTTATATCAGTATCAATACCCTGTGTGATATGGGTGCCACCTGTGTCAATGTTATCGGTGATATGGCCTGCTGCTCTGTACTGAAAAACGTTATCAGGGTTGAGGAAGAAGTATAAAAACAAATCTGCCTGAAGTATTATTTATACATAATGCAGGACTACTTTACATAAATTATATTATGTAAAGTAATAATAACAAAAGCCGTAAGATATATGTTTAAGAAACTTTCACATATACTTACGGCTTTATTTTTTATCAACTGTTCACATCCTGTATTCTTTATACTGTTTAACGTAAATGATGTTACACAGAAATTTGTATTTCATTTTGCTGATTTTATTTTTTCAGGACGCGGTAATTTTCTTCTTTGTCATAATCCTTATGAACCCCATCGTCCTCATATAAGGTATACTCCGCGCCTTCATATCCGAGAAGCTGCATATTTTCTGTATCAAGAGCCGCCACACATTCCGCAGCTTCTGCAACAGGAATACATTTTCCCTTCCTGATAAACAGTGGGATCTCATTCAGCGCCACTTCCACATAATGTACACCTTTTTCCAGGATCTCCTCCGCAATAGTTCCGTCCGGAAGGAATTTCACAAACTTCATCTCCTCCGGAAGATATACATAACGACCTCTTGCATTCTGCTCATAAACCGGAGCAATCATGATCTCATTTCCAAGCAGCAGCTGATCCTCCACATGTACGGCAATCTTATCCTCCGGATAAACAAAGCCCATTGGCCGGAAATACATATCATCGTTCAGTGCAGCCTTCATATACTCACTGTAAAGATATGGAACAAGACGATATCTTACACCGATCACATGACGGAAATCTTCCACATTTTCAAACTGATAGCATTCCTGCTCCCTGGTACCGATCGCTGTATGATCACGCATCAGCGGTGTAAATACTCCAAGTGCAAGGAAACGAAGCAACAGTTCTCTTGTAGTATCTGCGCCAAATCCACCCAGATCTGCTCCTGCATACAGGAAACCACACATATTCAGAGATGGCATCATCTTCAGGTTCAGAAGGATATGAGCCCACCAGGATTTATTATCGCCGGTCCAGATTCCACCGTAACGATGCATACCAATATAGGATGATCTGGAAAACATCAGAAAACGTTTTTCCGGATCGATCCGTTCAAAAGCCTCTCCTGCTGCTCTGGTCATATTATAGCCAAACAGGTTATGGACTTTGTCATGGCGGATCTTTTTGCCATCTACATTATGATAAAATCTCCTATAATCTTCCGGATTATTTGCAGCACCACGAAGCGCATCCTGCATCTCCCAGATATGGATCTTTCCCTCCGTATCTTTTGCAAATTCCCCGGCAAGCTCTTTAACCTCTTTCATTCCCTCTGTGGAATAGAAGATCGCCGGCTCGTTCATATCATTCCAGAAACCATCGATTCCTTTTTCAATCAGGAAACGGTATTTATCACCGAACCACTTTCTGGCATCTTTGTTCAGCACATCCGGAAAATGGGTATCTCCCGGCCATACAGCAGCCACAAAATCACTGCCGTCCTCTCTCTGGCAGAAGTAACGGTTTTTAACACCCTCCTCATAAACATCGTATCCCGGCTCTACCTTGACACCGGCATCAATGATAGGAATCAGACGGATATCCTGATCCTTCAGTTCGTTCACAAACTCCGGAAAATCCTGAAAATTCTCTTCGTTTAATGTGAAGTCCTTATAAGACTGCATATAATCAATATCCATATAGATCATATCAATAGGAATATGATTTTCACGATACCCGGCTGCAACCTTCCTGAAATCTTCTTTTGTAGTATAGCCCCATCTGCTCTGTCCAAAGCCAAAGGCAAATTTCGGCGGGATATAGCTTCTTCCGATCACATGACGGAACTGCTTTACAATATCATAGGGACTCTCTCCCTCGATCACATAAAGCTTCAGGTCTGCATTTTCGCAGGTTACCTTCATGGTATCCATTCTGGTATAGCCAATGTCAAAGGTAATTGCTGCCGGATAGTCGAAGAACATTCCAAAGGTTTCTTTTCCTGACACAATGATAAGATTATGTGCACCGTACAGGGAATGTTTATCCTCTGTATGCTCCGGGTCATCGGTACAATTACTGGTGTAAATGAATCCCCTCTTGTTGATGCCACGGTTGGATTCCCCCAGTCCGTAGACGATATCCTCTTCATCCATGATATATGTAAATGAAAATCCATTATCTGTACAGATTTCTCCATACTCTGGTCTTCCTTCTGCTGTTTCAATCTTTTCTGTCAGTGCCTCAGTCTCAAAAGGCTCTCCATATACATATTTTTTAATCATTTTTCATCCTCCTGATTTCTGTAAAGAACAAATGCCTCATAAGGTTTCAGGGTCACTTTCTCCCCAAAATCCTCTCTTCCGAGATTGGTGATCAGGCATTTGGCATTTTTCTGAAATTCTTCCGGAATTTCCATTTCTGCCACATGTTCGCTGAAATTGCAGACTGTAAGAAGTTTCTCTCCTTCAAGTGTTCTGGTATACGCAAAAATCTGTTCATGATCTCTGTAAAGTGCCTCAAAAGCGCCGTAAACGATCACCGGTTTTTCTTTTCTTAAACGGATCAGCTTCTGATAATAGTGGAAAATGGAATCCGGATCCAAAAGCTGCTGTTTAGCATTGATCTCCTTATAATTGGAGTTTACCCTGATCCATGGCGTTCCCTCCGTAAAGCCGGCCTGATGGGAATCCTCCCACTGCATCGGTGTTCTGGCATTGTCACGTCCTCTCAGCATCAGGCACTTCATCATGTATTCCGGTGTATAAATACCGGCTTCTGTATATTCATGGAAATACTGAATGCTCTCGATATCCCGGTAATCCTTAAGCTCTGTAAAATAAGCGTTGGTCATTCCAAGCTCTTCTCCCTGATAAACATAAGGAGTTCCCTGCATCATATGAAGGCAGGTTGCCAGCATCTTGGCTGAAGTTTCCCTGTATGCAGGATTATCATTTCCAAATCTGGAAACACTTCTTGGCTGGTCATGATTTCCAAGAAACAGACTGTTCCATGCTTTTCCTGCAAGCTCTTCCTGCCATTTGATCATAACCTTTTTAAATTCCCGGAAATCGTATTTCTCGGTAGTCCATTTACCATGTTCTGATCCCTGGCCATCTACATGCTCAAACTGGAACACCATGTTCAGCTCATTTCTGTCCTCACCTGCATATTTCTGTGCCTCTTCGATAGTCACACCAGAGGTTTCTCCAACTGTCATCACATCATATCTGGATAAAACTTCTCTGTTCATTTCCTGGAGAAACTCATGGATCCTCGGGCCATGGACGCAGTAAGGACCGAAATCACCGTATAATCCTCCGTTCATTTCACCATCCGGATATGACTGATCCTTGGAGATCATACTGATCACGTCCATTCGGAAACCATCGATTCCTTTTTCACACCAGAAATTCATCATATCGTAAACTTCCTGACGGACCTTTTCGTTTTCCCAGTTCAGATCCGGCTGCTTTCTGGAAAACAGGTGAAGGTAATACATCTCTGTCTTAGGATCATACTCCCATGCAGGTCCTCCAAATGCGCTTCCCCAGTTATTTGGTTCTTTTCCATTGACCGGATTCCGCCAGATATAGTAATCCCTGTAAGGATTATCTTTGGACTTCCTGCTTTCAATAAACCAGTTGTGTTCATCGGAAGTATGGTTTACGACCAGATCCATGAGGATCTTAATGCCACGTTTATGTGCTTCCTCAAGAAGCTTTTCATAATCCTCCATGGTTCCATATTCATTATAGATCCTGCGGTAATCGGAAATATCATAGCCATTGTCATCCTGCGGGGATTCCAGCATGGGTGAGATCCAGAGAACATTTACTCCCAGCTCCTTCAGATAGTCCAGTTTTTCTATAATTCCGGGAATATCACCAATTCCGTCTCCGTTGCTGTCCTTAAAACTTCTCGGATAAATCTGATATACCACGCTTTCTTTCCACCAGTTTTTTTTCATGGTAAACGGCCTCCTTTTTTCTGTTTGATCCTGAAATCAGCATATCCTATCTGCCCTTTAAAATCAACAGGTTTCTCGTGAAACTTAAATATCTGCCAAACTTTTCTGTTTTTTTTATGCAGTTTTAACAATAAGTCACTACTGTCCGGTGAAAGAATTTCCACCGTATCCCGATGATGTCCCAGGAAAAGTCGTCACAAAATAAAAAAGAGATCCTGCTACTCTTTTACAGAATCTCTCTTTACAAGCCAGACAGGGCTTTTTACATTTTTTTTGGCAGGTTCCTTTCCCTCTGCCATAAGAAGCAGCTTCCGTAAGGCAAGAACTGCTTTCTGATGAACATCCTGATGAATGGTGGTCAGCTTTGGCCTGACGATCTGCGCATAAAAATTATCATCAAAGCCGGTAATGGAAATCTGATCCGGAATCCTGATTCCTCTGTCTGTAAAATAATTGATAGCTTCCACAGCTGTGTAATCAGAAGAAAATGCCAGTGCCTTTGTCTCCAGAAAATGCGGCAGCAGCTCTTCATATTTTTTCAGTCTGCGCCGGGGTTCCTGGGGAACCACCACATAACGGGAACGACTGCAGAAGCCGCCATTTCTTTCCATTGCCTGTTTAAATCCAAGCCACCTTGCATAATCACTGTCCTCTTCTGTCTCCGCAATAAAAAGCGCCCGGTGGTATCCACAGGAATACAGATATTCCCCGATCTGATATCCTCCGGAATAATCATCTACTCCTACATTTTGAAAGCTATATTCGCCTTTCGGATAGGCATCGATCAATACCATCTTTTTATTCAGCTTTCTGGAAAGCTGGTGATACTGTTCTTCGTTATATCCTATAATGATAAGACCTTCCACATTCCAGCGGGATGCCATATCTACCACATTATCGATCTTTTCCCCACCAATGAGCATAATGTAGTAGCCTCTGTTTTCCGCTTCCACCTGCAGTGTTCCGGTGATCTCTCCCACAAATGAATCCTGCAGAGACTGCATGCCATGGATAAAAGAAAAGCCGAGAACTACTCCGATGATCCTTGATCCGTGTCCGGAAAGCATCACAGATCCCATGTGAGGAACATAATTCTGCTCCTTCAGGATCGCTGTGATCCGGTCAATGGTACTCTGCGAAACCCGTTTCGTATTTCCATTTATCACATTGGATACGGTTGTACGACTGACCCCTGCCATATCCGCGATATCCTGCAGCCTTATCATTTCATTGAATACTGCATCAGCTCATAATGAAGCTCACAGCCCTCATAGATCTCGGCAGGCAGCAGTGCTCTTGCAACGACTTTCAATTCTTCTTCCGTCTGATCCACGCGCTGAAGATGAGCGTAATCTCCGTCAATCTGTTTTACGATATAATCACATACCAGCATTATTTTATCCTCTCTCTTTCTTTTAATATATTCAGTTAAAAACAGGCTACAGCAAATGCTGCAGCCTGTCAACTCTATATCCTACCCTCATAAGATATTCTTGTATACCTTCTTATTCGTCAGCTCCCTCAACCTTGCTTGCACGTGCTGCGATCTCTTTCTCCTGAATATCATTCGGAGCCTGCTCATAACGTGCAAACTCATAGGAGAAATCTCCGCTTCCGCCTGTCATGGAACGGAGCACTGTGGAATATCCATAGATCTCAAGCAATGGAACATCTGCCTCGATAATGGTATTGCCTTCATGATCCGGATTCATTCCAAGAACACGGCCACGTCTCTTGTTGAGATCGCCCATAACATCACCTGTATATTTATCCGGAACAATCACCTTCATGGAGATGATCGGCTCAAGAAGTACAGGAGAAGCTTCCATAAAGCCCTTCTTGAATGCAAGGATTGTCGCCATCTTAAATGCCATCTCAGAAGAATCAACCGGATGATAAGATCCATCATAAAGAGTAGCCTTCACGCCAACTACAGGATATGCGGCAAGAGGTCCTTTCTGAACACATTCCTGAAGTCCCTTCTCAACTGCAGGGAAGTAGTTCTTCGGAACTGCACCGCCGACAACAACCTGCTCAAATACATAAGGAGTTTCCAGATCACCGGACGGCTCAAAACGCATCTTAACATGGCCGTACTGTCCGTGTCCGCCGGACTGTTTCTTATGTTTGCCTTCTACATCCGAATTCTTACGAAGCGTTTCACGGAACGGAACCTTCGGTTTGGAAAGTTCAACATCTACTTTATAGCGTTCTTTCAGCTTGCTTACTACGATGTCAAGATGCTGGTCGCCCATACCATAAATCAGGCTCTGGCGGTTTGCACTGTCATTGACAACCTTAAGAGTATTGTCTTCACTCATCATCTTGGCAAGTGACTGAGCGATCTTATCTTCATCGCCCTTCTTTACAGCCTTAAATCTCTTATATGTATATGGTGTGGAAAGAACTGCCTTCGGATAAAGGATCGGGTTCGCCTTAGTTGCAAGGCTGTCGCCTGTCTGCACGCTGCCAAGCTTGGCAATGGCACCGATATCACCTGCAAAAAGCTCCGGAACTTCGATCGGTTTGGAACCTTCCATAACATAAAGCTTATTTACACGCTCCTCTGTTCCCTTCTCTACATTAAGAAGCGTATCATCGGATTTCAGAACACCGGAGCATACCTTGATCAGAGAATATTTACCAAGGAACGGATCAGCGATGGTCTTAAATACATAAGCAGATTTCGCCTTGGCAAAATCATAGTTGGCTTCAAAGATCTCATTGGTCTTCTGTGCGATACCGTTACAGGAACGTCCGCTCGGGCTCGGGAAATATCCGCAGATATCATCAAGAAGGTTGGATACGCCACGAAGGTTCACAGGTGATCCCATACATACAGGAACAATACTTCCATCCTGTACATTCGTTGCAATAGCTGCGGAAACCTCAGCTACGGAGAATGTATCTCCCTCAAAATAACGATCCATAAATTCTTCGCTGGTCTCTGCAACAGACTCCATCAGAGTTTCATGGTATTTCTCCAGGTATTCGGTCAGGTAATCAGGAACCGGGCATTCTTCCTTGCCGGCCTTGTCAATGTATCTTCTTCCGGCCTGTTTCACAACATTGACATATCCTACGAACTTGCCGTCCTCACGGATTGGGAAATGAAGAGGTGCGATTCTCTTGCCATACAGCTCTGTCAGCTCTTCCACAACCTCACGATAGCTGACATCATCCACATCCATATCTGTAACAAAGATCATACGCGGAAGTTTATATTTCTCGCAGAGATTCCATGCCTTCTGTGTTCCTACCTGAACACCGGCCTTGCCGGAAACAACGATGATCGCTGCATCTGCTGCACTGACTGCTTCCTCTACTTCTCCCACAAAATCGAAATATCCAGGTGTATCCAGCACATTTACTTTCATCTTATCCCATGGTACCGGAATTAAAGAAGTTGTGATGGAAAAATGTCTCTTTATTTCTTCCTTGTCATAATCGCTGACAGTATTGCCATCCTCAACACGTCCGAGTCTGCTGGTCATACCTGCCAGATAAGCCATTGCCTCAGCCAGTGTTGTCTTGCCTGCGCCACCATGACCTAATAGGACTACATTTCTGATTCGGTCTGTTCTGAAAACGTCCATATGTAATACCTCCCTGTTTGTCTTACTTAATATGTTCACATTTTACTAAATTTCCATGCAAATTTCAAGTATTTTATTCAATTTTGACAACTTTTTTTCAGAAAGTTTTTTGATATACCGTCAATTCGTTGGAATATGTATATGAAACGTCTGATCAAAACTTACGGTTCACATATTTCTTCACAGCGTCAACAGAACGGTTCAGCACCAGCTCTTCCGGAAAATCCAGCTTTGTCAGCAAATCCCTGGCAAGATCAAATTCTCCGATCAGCAGGTCAAAATGGGCATCACTGTCCATGACAACAGGAACCTGATATTTTTTACAGTAATTCAGCATGACAGTGTCATTCTCCACTGCATTCTCGCGGGTGCAGTCCGGATCCATAGAATGATTGTTCAGCTCCAGGACTTTTCCGTATTCTCTCGCTCCCTGTACCAGTGCTTCATAATCGATCTCATATCTTCCGTCATCCGGATGGCCGATAATATTAATGTATGGATTCTTCATGGCATTAAGATAAGCTTCTGTATTCTCTGCTCTGCTGCCCGAACGGATACAGGGAACATGAAGACTTGCGATCACCACATCCAGCTTTTCCAGTGTTTTCTGCTCCAGATCTACAGTTCCTGCCGCATCCAGAATGTTTACTTCTGAGCCCAGCAGAAGTTGGATGCCATACATTTCTCTTGGAACAACTTTAATGTTCTGGAAATAAAACTTATGACAGGTTCCGGGCATTTTCGGTGCGTGTTCCGTGATGCCAAGAAGCTCAAGTCCTTTATCCGAAGCAGCTTTCGCCATCTCCCGAAGCGTACAGTAAGCATGTCCGCTGGCAACTGTGTGGGTGTGCAGATCCATGACTGAATGGTATTTCATAACAAACTCTCCTCCGTAATTTTTTCTGTTTTTCTCTATTATACGTCCGTGCTTCTGACATTAACAAGAAGTTTTATGTAAAACGCATTCTTTTTCAGAAATTCCCTTTAATAAAGATTTCTCTTTTGATACATTTATTGACATTTTTCACACTTTCTTTTACAATAAATTCGTGATTTACACTATTAAAGAATAAAAGTAACCTGAAAGGACTCTGAAGTAATATGAAAACCATAGGTTTTATCGGCCTGGGACTCATTGGCGGTTCCGTTGCCAAAACCATCCGAAAATTTCATCCGGATTACCATCTGCTGGCTTTTGACACAGACAGAGAAGCTCTGGCAGAAGCAGTCAGCAGTAATATCATAGACGGTGTATGCGATATTGAGGACGAACGTTTCCGCAGCTGCGATTACATTTTCCTCTGCGCACCAGTAGAATTCAATGTGGAATACATGGAGAAGATGAAAGACTCCCTTGGTGAGAACTGTATCCTCACAGATGTGGGAAGCGTCAAGAGTATCATCCATGAGAAAATAACTGATCTTGGATTAGATTCCAGATTTATCGGCGGACACCCGATGGCCGGATCTGAGCGCAGCGGTTTTTCCAATTCCAGTGATCATCTTCTTGAGAATGCTTACTATATCATCACTCCAGGCGGCGAGGTTGCGCTGGACCGGATTTCCGATTTTACGGAACTGATTTCTTCCCTTGGTGCTATTCCTCTTGTGATCACAGCAGAAGAACATGACTTCATAACAGCCGGCGTCAGCCATCTTCCTCATATCGTAGCTTCTGCTCTTGTCAACCTTGTTAAACTTCTGGACAATGATGCAGAATACATGAAGATGATCGCAGCAGGCGGTTTCCGCGATATTACACGTATTGCCTCCTCGTCTCCGATCATGTGGGAGCAGATCTGCCTGGAAAATCAGAAGAATATCTCCACAGTTCTGGATGAATTCATCCGTATGCTGATCCAGATCCGCTGTTCCATTGATAATAAAGAATCTGACAATATTTTTGATATGTTCGCAAGCTCCAAGGACTACCGCGATTCTATTGATATTCTGGACAACAGCCTGATTCCCCGCTCTTATGTCCTTTATATTGATGTGGCTGATGAAGCCGGTGCTATCGCGACTATCGCAACCATACTTGCAACAGAGAAGGTCAGCATCAAGAATATCGGCATTATCCATAACCGTGAATTTGAGGACGGCGTTCTGAAGATCGAGTTCTACACAGACCAGGCTTTAGAGCAGGCGAAAGTTCTTCTTAATAAACGTAACTACAAAATCTGCGAACGCTGATGAATGTCAGACACCAAAACAGATTTTCATTATATAAATCATGCACGATCCGTACTGGTGTCTGAAACAAAAACTAACATTACAGGCAGGTATTCATTATGGAAATTAAAAAAGTAAACAAATTAAACGGCACACTTGCCATCCCAGGTGACAAGTCCATCTCACACAGAGCTGTTATGTTCGGCTCCCTTGCAGAAGGAACCACCAGGATCACTAATTTTCTGGAAGGTGCAGACTGTCTCTCCACCATCTCCTGTTTCCGGAAAATGGGAATCAATATCGAAAACAACAATGGCGAGATTCTCGTCCGCGGTAAAGGTCTACATGGCCTTACAGCTCCAGACGATGTGCTGGATGTAGGAAACAGTGGAACTACCACCCGTCTTATCTCCGGTATCCTTGCAGGACAGGATTTTATTTCCGAACTTACCGGTGACGCTTCTATCCGGAAACGTCCTATGAAAAGGATCATGACCCCGCTCTCCCAGATGGGCGCAGATATTATAAGTCTTAACGGAAATGGCTGTGCACCCCTTAAGATTTCCGGAAAAAAACTCCAGGCTATCCATTATGATTCACCGGTGGCCTCTGCACAGGTAAAATCCTGCGTACTTCTTGCAGGACTGTACGCTGACGGTATCACAAGCGTAACAGAACCTGTTCTTTCCAGAAACCACACTGAGATCATGCTGAACTATTTTGGTGCAGATGTAACTTCAGAAGGAACAACAGCTTCTGTTAAACCGGATCCTTCTCTATACGGAAGGGAAATCCTGGTTCCTGGCGATATTTCTTCTGCCGCATACTTTATCGCAGCCGGACTTCTTGTTCCAAACAGTGAGATCCTTCTTAAAAATGTCGGAACCAATCCTACCCGTGACGGTATTCTTCGTGTATGCAAAGCCATGGGGGCAGATATCACCCTGCTGAACGAGACAAAAGAAGGCGAGCCTACCGCAGATCTTCTGATCCGCTCTTCTTCTCTCCACGGAACCACAGTAGAGGGTGCTATCATTCCTACCCTGATCGACGAACTTCCGATGATCGCTGTAATGGCTGCTTTTGCAGAGGGAACCACTGTGATCCGTGATGCAGCGGAGCTTCGTGTAAAAGAATCCGACCGTATCCAGGTTATGACAGAAAACCTTCAGAAAATGGGGGCAGATATCCAGGCAACAGACGACGGCATGATCATCAACGGCGGCAAACCGCTTCATGGAGCTGAGATCGATTCTCACCTTGATCACCGCGTTGCCATGTCCTTTGCAGTGGCAGGCCTTCTCTGTGACGAACCTCTCACGATCAGAAACGGAGAATGTGTCAATATCTCCTATCCGGAGTTTTATTCCGATCTCTACAATCTGGCTGAATAATATATGATCAATACTAGGATTATTCTTCACTGATCCGGCAATCCGAGTAAAAATATTCAACGGAACTTTTTATCTGTATGCTTCCTGCTCTGGATTTGGCAGACAGATAAAAAGTTCCTTTTTTATTTTTCTTTGATTTTTTTGCATATATTTCATCTTTTCGGAAATGCTATTCTCAAGATAAAACAATTTTTTTGATAAAGTTTATCCTTTTTTCTTCCAGTTTACCCCTTTTCAAATTGATAAAGCCATGATATTATTTTGTCCGGAAAAATAATATTCCAGAAAGGAGCAACTATTATGAGAATTTTGTTTTATGACACCAAGAGCTACGATAAGGAATTTTTTGAGAAGCTGCTTCCGTCCTATCCAGGCATTGAAATCAAATTTATTGAAGCCAACATCCATGAGGAAACAGCAGCTCTTGCCCACGGCTATGATGCCATCTGCGCATTTGTAAATGCTGACCTTGGCGCACCGGTAATTGAAGAACTGCACCGTCAGGGTGTAAAGCTGATCCTGATGCGCTGCGCAGGATACAACAATGTTGATCTGGAAACAACGGCCAAATGCGGAATCCAGGTTGTCCGTGTCCCTGGCTATTCCCCGGAAGCAGTTGCCGAGCACGCGATGGCTCTTGCCCTGACAGCCAACCGCCATACACATAAAGCCTATATCAAATGCCGTGAAAACAATTTTGCACTGAACGGTCTGATGGGTGTGAACTTTTATCAGAAAACAGCCGGTATTATTGGTACCGGAAAAATCGGTCAGGCTATGGCAAAGATCTGCCGCGGTTTTGGCATGCGTGTCATTGCCTACGATCTTTTCCCAAATAAAAGTCTGGATTTTCTGGAATATGTTTCACTGGACGAACTTCTTGCAACCAGTGATCTGATCAGCCTTCACTGTCCGATGACTCCGGAGACTGAGCATCTGATCAATTCTGAAACTATTGCAAAAATGAAAGACGGCGTGATCCTGGTCAACACTTCCAGAGGTGGATTGATCAAAACCGATGATCTTATTGCAGGAATCCGTGACCATAAATTCTTTGCTGTTGGTCTGGATGTTTATGAAGAAGAATCTGCTTATGTATACGAGGATATGTCCAGCAGCATTCTCCCGACTTCCACCATCCAGCGTCTGCTGTCTTTCCCGAATGTTACCATGACTTCCCATCAGGGATTCTTCACAGTTGAGGCACTGACCAATATCGCTGAGACAACACTGGAAAATGCACGTGCATTTATGAACGGCGAGGAACTGAAAAATCAGGTTCAGTGATGAGTCACTGATTTTTTTCAAATTATTGGATATTAAAAAATCCGGACACAGATTAATTAGTATCTGTATCCGGTTTTTTTATTCATAATTAAGCAAATATTTATTCCTTAATAAATCTCTTCAAATGATTCCCCATCATCCGCGGTATAATACACACGCTTTCCATCCTGGGTAAAAATGATCTTCTGCTTTCCATCTGTATCCAGGCTGCACTGCTGATAAGTAACACCATCCTCAACAGGAAACATATTATCTGCATTATCATAAGTTTCCGCTTTCAGATTTGATGGAACATGTCCATATTCATAAATATATTCAGCCACATCATCCTTATCAGTATAAGTGCCTTTCTCATCCAGCTTCTTCTGGCTCTCTGTACTGTCTGTGGAAGCATCGGAACTGCTCTCTTTATTTTTTGTCTCATCCGCTTCCAGATCTCCCTGGGCCATCTCATCTTCATCTGCCACTGTCATCTCATCATCGGTATTCTCATCCATGGATTCCAGCTCATCATCTGTCAATGGTTCCAGATCATCCTGGAAAGCAGACTCGTCATATTTTGCTTTCTCCTTGCAGCCGCCCAGCATCAGCACAGCAGCTCCTGTTATTGCCAAAAGAAAAAATTTAAACTTTCTCATGAATCAAGCTCCTTTCACAGCATATCGTTCTCTCAAAAGTGCAATTTCTCTTTTCCATCCCTCATCATCATTCGGTGTCTCCAGAATAAACGGAATTCCTTCTAATGCCGGATGACACACTACATTTACAAGCGCATCCAGTCCGATCTCTCCTTCACCGATCTTCGCATGGCGGTCTTTGTGGCTGCCCAGACCATTCATGCTGTCATTCAAATGAACTGCTTTCAGTCTGGAAAGTCCGATCACCTGATCAAATTCATGAAGCACACCATCCAGGTCATGGACAATATCATATCCTCCATCCCACACGTGACAGGTATCCAGACAGACGCCCAGTTTATCATTCTTCTCCACCCGGTCAATAATCTCTCTCAGTTCCTGAAATGTTGATCCCACTTCAGAGCCCTTACCTGACATGGTTTCCAGAAGAACCATAGTGCTCTGTTCATCTGTGAGAACTTCATTAAGAATTTCCGAAATCTTGGTAATCCCTATTTCTGTTCCCTGGCCTACATGACTTCCCGGATGAAAATTATAATAATTCCCCGGTGTATATTCCATACGCTTCAGGTCATCTGCCATAACCTCCCTGGCAAAATCTCTCAGATTTTCTTTGGCCGCGCAGGCATTCATGGTATAAGGGGCGTGTGCCACCAGTTTCCCGAACTGATTCTCCCTGGCCAACTCCAGAAACTTCTCCACATCCTGCTGATCGATCTCTTTCGCCTTGCCGCCCCGTGGATTCCTGGTAAAAAACGCAAATGTATTCCCGCCATTTTTCAGCATCTGACGTCCCATGGCGGCATATCCTCTGGACGAACTTGTATGATTTCCGATATATAGTACCATTTTTCTGTAATCTCCCTGTAATTCTTATTTGCAGTATCATTATAACAAAAACTCTTTTTTCTGAAAAGTCCGGGATTCTTCCTTTACATTGTTTCCAATTCTTTCTATAATAAATGTATCTTTACATATGAAGGAGAAAGAAAAAACATGCCAAATGATAATCGAAGACGGCCAGTTCATGGCCATGATCCGGAACATGCCCGCCAGGAAGCTCTCCGTGCACGCGAAACACTGCAGCAGCGTTCCGGCAGGGAAGGAGCCCGGCAACACAGAACTGCCTCTTCCGGCACTTCCCGCCAGGTCTCATCTGCTGCAGACAGACATTCATCTTCACATAATTCTGCAGCATCTCGCAGAAAAGCGATTTCCCACAACTCCCGCTATCAGCAGGTTCGCCGCCAGAAAATGTTACTTGCAGGAGGTGGCATTCTTCTGGTACTGCTTCTGGTCATTATCTTTTCCGCACGCGCCTGCTCATCCAGAAAGGCAGCCGAGGCAGCAGCACTCCAGAAAGCCCAAGCAGAAGCCGAAGCAAAAAAAGCCCCGGCGGAAGCTGCCGCAGCTGAAGCAGCTAAAGAACCTGTTTCTCTTACCATCAGCGTAGTCGGCGACTGTACACTTGGAACTGATGAAACTTTTGATTATGATACCGGTTTTACTGCTTATTATGATAATAACGGAAAAGATTATTTCTTCAAAAATGTAAAAAGCATCTTCGAAGCCGATGACCTGACCATTGCCAATTTCGAGGGAACACTTACAGATTCCGATACCCGCGAGGACAAAACATTCGCATTTAAAGCTCCTGCTGAATATGCCCAGATCCTTAACAGCGGTTCTGTAGAAGCTGTAAATACCGCCAACAACCACAGCCATGATTACGGCGACCAGAGCTATACCGATACCATGACAGCTCTTGATAACGCTGGAATTACACATTTTGGATATGATGATACAGCAGTCATGAATATAAAAGGTATCAAGGTCGGTCTTGTGGGAATCTATGAACTGAACGATCACCTTGGACGGGAACAGCAGCTGAAAGATAATATTGCCAAAGTCAAAAAGGATGGTGCAGAACTTGTTATTGTGATCTTCCACTGGGGAAATGAAACAGAAACTGTCCCGGATACCAACCAGATGACTCTTGGGCGTCTGGCTATTGATGAAGGTGCTGATCTGGTGTGCGGCCATCATCCACATGTACTTCAGGGAATTGAGACCTATAAAGGCAAAAATATCGTCTACAGCCTCGGAAACTTCTGCTTCGGAGGAAACAGCTCTCCAAGTGATATGGATACTATGATCTTCCAGCAGACGTTTACCATTACTTCTGAAGGTGTACAGGCAGATAACGTAACCAATATCATCCCTTGCTCCATTTCCTCTGCTGATGGATATAACAACTATCAGCCAACTCCTGCTACCGATGATGAGGCTACCCGTATCAAGGCGAAGATCCAGGAACGAAGCGCAGCAATTCCGGCAGCTGATTCTTCTGCTTCTTCCGGTACAACAGAAAGTACCGACAGTTCCGACAGCAATTCTACTGACAGCACAGATAGCGGCTCTTCCGGCAGTGCAGATGTTTCGGACGGAACAGACTCTTCAGACAGTGTCTCCGATAACTCTGCAAGCAGCGATGAATCTGATTATGATACCAGTTCAGACGATACATCTGATGACGAAGATTATAGCTCAGATGATGATTCCAACTACGGCGATGATTCTGATTTTACAGATGACAGCGAAGAATAGACCTGTAAAAATCTTATAAAGTTATAAAATAAAATAGAAACCGGGAAAGCTCGTATTCAGAACTTTTCCGGTTTTTGTAATTTTACGATTTATATATACTTTTTTATTCGATCATCATGGCATCGCCAAAACTGAAGAAACGATATCTCTCCTTCACAGCTTCCTCATAAGCTGCCATAATGTGCTCTTTTCCTGCTAAGGCAGAAACCAGCATCAGCAAAGTTGATTCCGGCAAATGAAAGTTCGTGATCAGTCCGTCAATTGCCTTGAATTTATATCCCGGATAGATAAAAATCTCTGTCCAGCCGCTTCCGGCCTTTACAATCCCATCCTCACCAGCTGCAGACTCCAGCGTACGGCAGCTGGTAGTACCTACAGAAATCACTCTTCCGCCGTTTTTCTTTGTGTCATTGATCAGTTTCGCCTGATCTTCATCCACAATATAAAACTCAGAGTGCATATGATGCTTTTCAACATCATCTACTTTTACAGGACGGAAAGTTCCAAGACCTACATGTAAAGTTACATGGGCAATATTTACCCCCATCTCCTTCACTTTTTCAAGAAGCTCCGGTGTGAAATGCAGTCCTGCTGTAGGTGCAGCAGCGGAACCTTCATTTTTTGCATATACAGTCTGATAACGATTTTTATCCTTTAATTTATGAGTAATATACGGTGGCAGCGGCATCTCACCTAACTGATCCAGAATCTCCTCAAAAATCCCTTCATAATGGAACTGGATCAGACGGTTCCCCTCATCCACGATGTCAATGATCTCGCCTTTCAGAATTCCGTCACCAAATGTGATCTTTGCACCGGGACGAGCTTTTTTGCCCGGCTTAACAAGACACTCCCAGATATCATTCTCACGGCGTTTCAGAAGAAGGATCTCAATAAGAGCTCCTGTCTCCTCCTTATGACCATAAAGACGCGCCGGGATAACCTTGGTATCATTGATCACAAGGCAGTCACCTTTATGCAGGTAATCCAGTATATCTGTAAAATGACGATGCTCGATGCTTCCGTCCTTCAGTGACAGATGCATCAATCTGGAAGAACTTCTGTCCTCCAGCGGATCCTGAGCAATCAGTTCCTGTGGCAGGTCATAATAAAAATCTGATGTTTTCATAATTATTTTTCCACTTCCTCTTTCCACTGTTTACGAAGTCTGCGGATCTCATTCCACTCTTTATTAGTCAGGTCAGCCTTGGGCAGCAGATCAGGCCTCCACTTGGCAGTACGGATGATGGACTGTTCTCTCCGCCACTTATCCACATTTCCATGATGTCCGGAAAGCAGCACCTCCGGAACTTTTTTTCCATGCCACTCTTCCGGGCGGCTGTACTGCGGATATTCCAGAAGATTTCCGGAAAAAGATTCCGTCTCACCTGATTCCTGATTATTCAGAACACCTGGTACCATTCTGGAAATCGAATCCATCATTACCATGGCAGGAAGCTCTCCGCCTGTAAGTACATAATCACCGATAGAAACATAATCTGTCACAATCTCTTCAAGAACGCGTTCATCAATCCCCTCATAATGGCCGCAGAGAAAAACCAGATCCTCCTCCAGTGCAAATTCCTTTGCCATATTCTGGTTGAAAGTTTTTCCCTGTGGAGTAAGGAAGATCACACGCGGCCTTTTTCCGATCCGGTTGACAATGGACTCATAGGAAAGATATACAGGCTCTGCCTGCATCAGCATTCCTGCACCGCCGCCATATGGATAATCGTCTACTTTCTGATGCTTGTTAAAAGCAAAATCACGGATATTGATAGCTTCCAGCGTCAGAAGCCCTTTGGCTATCGCACGGCCGGTGATACTTGTATTCATCCCATTCTCGATCATCTCCGGAAAAAGCGTAAGTACATGATAATTCATTTAAACAAGCCCTTTCATCAAATGTACAGTCATGGTATTTTCATCAACATTAACGTCAAGAATACATTCGTGGATAGCAGGAAGAAGGATCTCATCTCCATTTACCTGTTCCACCACATATACGTCATTGGCGCCTGTCTCCATCACGTCGCGAAGCACTCCGAATTTCTCCCCGTTCTCCAGAAGTACATCCATCCCGATCAGATCGCCGACATAATATTCATCCTCTCCAAGCTCCTGTGCTTCCTCACGAGGAATCCAGAGATCACGGCCTTTATACCTTTCAATATCATTGATATTGTCAATGCCTTCAAACTTCAGGATCGCAAGGTTTTTAAAGAACTTCACGTTCTTGATATTCAGTCTGCGAAGTTCTTTTCCTGTATCCAGAAGCACATATTCTATATCAAGAAAACGCTCAGCATCGTCTGTGGTTGGAAAAACCTTTACTTCACCACGAACACCGTGAGTCGTTGTAATAACTCCTACCTTTAATAAATCTTCCATTTTCGCTCCCTTTCAGAGTGAAAACAGGAGCCATGGAATCCACAGCTCCTGTCTCTCTTTTTCATTGCAGAATATCTACAATCACTTTTTTGCTGCTTTTTGAAGAAGCCGCCTTTACAACGGTACGGATTGCCTTGGCAATTCTTCCCTGTCTTCCGATGACCTTGCCCATATCGGCCGGTCCGACTTTCAGTTCAACAACGATGGCATCGTCTTTCTCAGTCTCAGTAACGACTACTTCATCCGGATTTTCTACAAGAGATTTTGCAATTACTTCTACAAGTTGTTTCATTACATACCTCCTTGCTCTGCCCTTACGGGTCCCGCAGATCTGATCTGCCAGGTATTATTTCTCGATTCCGGCAAGTTTAAGAAGCTTAGCAACTACTTCTGTAGGCTGAGCACCAGCTGCAAGCCATTTCTTAGCTGCCTCTTCGTCGATCTTGTATACACTTGGGTCGAGGTTCGGATCATATGTTCCGATCTCTGCGATACATCTTCCGTCACGTTTGCAGCGGGAATCTGCTACTACGATTCTATAGAAAGGTGCCTTCTTCTGTCCCATTCTTCTTAATCTGATCTTTACTGCCATTTTGTTTTCCTCCAATTATCTTTCTGAAAATTTATATTTGTTTATTTAAAAGGGAAGCTTAAAGCCGCCTCTTTTTCCCATGTTCATCTTGCCGCCTGTTAAGCCCGGCATCTGTTTCATCATCTTCTTACTCTGCTCAAACTGCTTCACAAGTCGATTCACTTCTGTGATATCCACACCCGCACCTCTTGCAATACGGTTCTTACGGGATACATTTAAAATGTTCGGATTACTTCTTTCCTGAGGTGTCATGGAAAGGATAATGGACTTGGTTCTATCCATAGCCTTCTCATCGATCATGCCCTCGATATCCTTCATCTTGCCACCCATTCCAGGAAGCATATTCAGGATACTGGAAATACCGCCCATCTTGTTCATCTGTTCCATGCTGGTGAGATAATCATTGAAGTCGAAGTCCATTTTCTTCAGCTTCTTCTGCATCTCCTGTGCCTGCTCCTGATCAACAGATGCTTCCACCTTCTCGATCAGACTCATCACATCGCCCATGCCAAGAATTCTGGAAGCCATACGCTCCGGATAGAACTGCTCCAGATCAGAAAGCTTCTCTCCCATACCAACATAGAAGATCGGTTTACCTGTTACTGCCTTAATGGAAAGTGCAGCTCCACCTCGTGTATCACCATCCATCTTGGTAAGGATCACACCATCAATGCCAACCTTGTCAGAAAAGTTCTGCGCTACATTTACCGCATCTTGTCCTGTCATAGCATCAACAACGAGCACGGTCGCATCCACATTTACATTCGCCTTGATATTCTCAAGCTCCTGCATCATATCCTCATCAATATGAAGGCGACCTGCAGTATCGATCAGCACAACATTCTGCTGATTGGATTTCGCATGCTCGATAGCTGCTTTCGCAATATCCACGGGATTCTGCTTATCTCCCATGGAAAAGACCTCAACGCCCTGCTTCTCACCGTTTACCTGCAGCTGAGTGATCGCTGCCGGACGGTAAACATCACAGGCTACAAGCAGTGGTCTCTTTCCCTTGGATTTCAGTTTACCTGCCAGCTTGGCAACAGTAGTAGTCTTACCTGCACCCTGGAGACCAACCATCATGAGAACTGTAATATCCATACCCTGTTTGACCGGAAGCTCTGTTGTCTCACTTCCCATCAGGTTTACCAGCTCATCATTAACGATCTTGATAACCATCTGTCCCGGATTCAGGCCGTTCATAACATCCTGTCCGATTGCCTTTTCCTGAACGGATTTCGTAAACTGTTTCACAACCTTGAAGTTAACATCGGCCTCAAGAAGTGCCATCTTAACTTCTTTCAGTGCTGTCTTGACATCAGCCTCTGTAAGCCGGCCCTTGCCCTTCAGTTTCTTGAATACATTCTGCAGTTTATCTGTTAAACTCTCAAATGCCATTGATCATAACTCCTCTAATATCACTTTGGAAATCGCCGCAATATCTTCGGCGTGGTAGTTACCTGCCAGTTCATGGATCTCCATGACCTGACTGCGGATGTTCAGGAATTTCTCGACCAGATGGAGCTTCTCTTCGTATTCTTCCAACGTCCGATTGCACCGTCTGATCATATCATGCACGCCCTGTCTGCTGATTCCAAGTTCCTCGGCAACCTCGCTTAAGGAATAATCCTCAAATACAACACTGGTGTACACCTGCCGCTGCCTCTCTGTCAGAAGCTCTCCATAAAAATCAAATAAAAAAGTCTGCTCTACAAATTTCTCCATCTGTAATCACCTTGGCTATCATACACGATTCCTGCATATCTGTCAAGCGTTTTTGCTTTACAAAAAATTTTTTTTTCAAAAAGACGCAAAAAGAGCCGGAAAAGTGATCCACTGGTGGATTTCTTCATACTTTTCCGGCTTCCTGCCTACGCATTTCTTCCTATTATATATAGCTTTTTATATATGCAGCTATACAGATTCATCAGAAATGTTCGTTGAATTCGGTTCAGAACAGTTCCTCTGTCATTTTGTCAATTTCTTTATCTACAGCTTCATAAACACCCGGGATCATAGTTGGAACCAGGGTTGCACTGTAGCTGTCATTGTGATGAATGATCAGTTCCACGCCATGGTCATGGTAGTAACCATAGATACGCTTGTAAGCATCAAGGAAAAACTCACGGAACATATCCACACTGATAAATGTGGAGTTCTGTGTACCCCAGTCATCATGATGGAAAATAACATCCGCTACGTTATTATGCAGGAAAGCCTTCCATTACCGCACTAATTTCACTACACCCCATAAAAAGGCTTATTTCTGCACTTGTTTTTTCTTTATGATTCTATTATACTGAATTTTATAAGAATCACAATTCCTCATAAAAGGGTTATTATTTAAATATTTTCCTATAAAGTATAGGAAGGAGGTTTTTCATTGAAACTCAGCTCCAAACTGATCTGCTATCATCTGCAGAAATCATTTCCAATACATACATCCAGGCTGGATACAGAACCGGTTCTCTCCTGTCCCGCCTGTTACGAAAAGGCCACCCCTCTTCAGGATGGCCGCGTCTATCTTGTTTCAGGATCGGATTTCCGACTGACATTCCGACATCCTAAGAATATCCTTTTTCTCATTGTCGGAGCATCATATCATGATTACGAACTGTCCCAGCCGAATCTATGTGTGATTCCTCAGGACATTCCTGTTAATATGATTCTCAATAAGCTGCAGGAAATCTTTCTTATTTATGACCAGTGGAACCAGTCCCTTATCGATTCCCGTCTAAGAAATGCTTCCATAATGGAACTTATGGAACTGACAGACTGTATCATCCCCAATCCCATGATGCTGATCGGCATGGATTTCACGATCATTGCCTCCAAAAAATGGGAGCTTGGAGATCTCTCCAATTCCGTTCTGGGCTCCAGCGAAAATTCCTGGGCTCTGGTTGACAGCCTGAAACAGGATCTCAACTACGAAGAAGCTTTTTACAAAACAGGATATTTCTATTATCCAGGGAATGATCTCACTGTTCCAGCTCTCTGTGTGAACATCTCCAATAATGATAAAGCTGTATACAGGCTGATGTTCTCTGAAGGGGAAGCTCCTCTGGATGATACTTTTGGCTTCATTCTGGAATATCTGGCTCAGATGGTATCTCACGCACTTTCCACAGGTATCATGCACAACCGGGATAAATCTTTTCCACTGCACCAGATCTTCATTTCCATTATGACAGATCCAGGTGCTGATTATGTAAAAATCAGCCAGCAGCTAAGTAATGTAGGGTGGCTTTCTTCCCATATGTATCAGTGTATTCTGATCCAGACCGGTCTCATTGATCAGAAGAACCTGACACTTAACGCCATCTGCAATTATCTGGAAAATACCATTCCCGCCAGCTGTGCTACCGAATATAAGGGAAATGCAGTGCTTTTTATTAATCTGGATCTCTGCACCATGACTGTCCATGAGATTTCCGATAAGATCGAAGGTTTCATCAAGAGCAGTATGTTAAACGCCGGATACAGCAGAAAAATGCTCGGACATTTCAATTTTCATCGCCAGTACACTCAGGCTTCTGTTACACTGCAGGTTGGCAAGCGCAAGAACCCTGCCGAAAGTATCCACCATTTTAATTCTATTGCACTGCCCTATATTCTGGAACAGGCTACCAGAAAACTTCCTGCTTACATGATCTGCCATGAAAAGCTTCTCTCTCTGAAATATAAAGATGAGGCCGGACAGTCTCATCTTTATGATACGCTGCGGTGTTTTCTGGAACACAATCAGAATATTGCCCATACAGCCAACGCTCTGTTCATCCACAGAACAACACTTCTTTACCGACTGGATAAGATCAGGACTTTTCTGGATTCTGATCTTACAGACAGAGATGAAATCCTGTATCTGCTGCTTTCTTTCCATCTGATGGATATGGAATCGGAAAATCAGGCAGAAAAATAAGCGTTTACGCCTGTTCTTCTTTTCCTGTGGATCAAAAATCCGGTTTTCCAAGCTGCCAGAAAGCAACCGCACTGGCAGCTGCAACATTCAGTGAATCAACCCCATGAGCCATGGGAATACACACTGTATAATCGCAGTCCGCAATGGTCTCAAATGCAAGGCCATCTCCTTCTGTACCAAGGACAACTGCCAGTTTTTCCTCTGCAAGCAGTTTCGGGTCATCAATATCAACAGAATCTTCTCTCAAGGCCATAGCCGCCGTCTTAAATCCCATTTTCTGAAGATTCCGTATTCCCTCTGTTTTCCAGTCTGTCTTTTCATCAAAAAATGTCCAGGGGATCTGAAATACAGTTCCCATACTGACACGGATCGCACGGCGATATAACGGATTGCTGCATCCCGGTGTAAGAAGTACCGCATCCATCCCGAGAGCAGCTGCAGAACGGAAGATCGCACCTATATTTGTAGGATTTACAACATTTTCCAGGACTGCAATCCTGCGTGCATTTCCACATACTTCTTCAATTTCCGGAAGTGCAGGTCTGTGCATGGCACAGAGCATTCCCCTGGTAAGCTTAAATCCTGTTAATTGTGTCAGCACATCAAACGTAGCAGTATAAACCGGAATATCCCCGCACCGCCGGATCAGCTCCTTTGCCTCACCTTCAATATGCTTATGCTCCACAAGAAACGAAATCGGCTTACATCCGGCATCCAATGCGCGTTCGATTACCTTCGGACTCTCTGCAATAAAAATTCCCTTCTCAGGCTCTGCCCGGTTCAGAAGCTGTACTTCAGAGATTCTGGCATAAACATCCAGCTCCGGGTCGTTAAAATCTGTGATTTCTATAATATTTGACATTTTTGTTATCTCCGATACCCTCTATTCGCAAAAAAGAGACAGCCAAACTGAACTGTCCCTTTGATTTTACTTTGATTTTACTATTATTCTACTTCTTCCGGCTCCATACTGAGCATATGGCCTTCCTTACTTCCAATATCGTATTTCTGTCCGTATTCTTTAAAATACTCATAATACTCCATACTGTTTGTCGGATAGATCTTGGAATCATGGATATGGATATCTGATCCCGTCTCATCACTCTTCATCAACGCAACCATAGCACTTGCACAATGTGTTGCAATACGGCAGAAACTGTTAAGGATATCACTGAATACAGTTCCTTCTTCCAGCCCGCATTTACCCTGGCTAAGTCGCTCTGCATGGCGCATTTTCAGCACATCACAAAGACCTGTGATCACAGCTCCAAGAGGTGCAACTCTCTGTGCCATCTCTTTATCATCTTTCATAAAAGCATTGCAGGTAATATTAATATCTTCACGGACAGCTTCCATAACAATATTCAATTCATCCCATGCTTCCTGTGAAAAATTCGTATGATTATCGTGCATCTCGCTGGACATATGAGCAATATAAGAAGCATGATCTCCAATACGCTCAAAGTCATTGATGGTATGCAGATACAGGGAAGTCTGTCTTGTCTGAGCAGTATTCATCTCACGCTTTGTAAGCTGGATCAGATACTCGCCAAGACGGCTCTCATATTTATCGATCAGATCTTCCTTACGCTGAACCTTATCATATTTATCCTGCTGATAATCATTCAGAAGATTCATCGCCCTGTTGACATTTTTGCGAAGCTTCTTGGACATACCGTTCATCACACGGTGACACTGCGCGATCGCAAGAGCAGGATAATTAAGAAGACGCTCCTCAAGAAGATCGAAATCAGCCTCATCCTCCAGATCTTCCTGGTTATCTTTAACAAGCCAGCATACCAGCTTCTCGATCTTCGGGATAAACGGAAACAGCACAATAACCGTAGCCACACGGAATACTGTATTTAAGAGAGCAATCGCTACCGGTGTCATGGTCATATCCATAAATGTAAAATGTACGATCGCATTAGCTGTATAAAAGATTACTGACCACAGAATCAATCCGAAAAGGTCATTGATCAGATATACAAGTGCTGTTCTTTTACCATTCTTATTAGCTCCGATCGCTGAGATCAGAACCGGACATGCAGCACCAACACCAATACCAAGAACAATCGGAAATGCACTGGCAAATGTCAGGATTCCTGTTACAGAAAGCGCCTGCAGCACACCGACTGTCGCAGAAGCACTCTGAAGTACAGCTGTAAAAGCAATACCAACAAGAATACCGGCGATCGGGTTGGAAAACATCGTAAGCATCTTGATAAATACAGGACTCTCACGCAGCGGAGAAACCGCACCGCTCATCATCTGCATTCCGGTCATCAGAATGGCAAAACCAAGCATGATATTTCCAATATTCTTATGTAAGGTTCGCTTACAGAACATGCGGAAAATAATACCAACTACAGCCACAACAGCTGAGATTGTTGCTGTGGAAAGAATACTTGCGATTCCATTGGATCCTTCAATATAAGAAAGACATAAGATCCAACCTGTGATACTGGTTCCGATATTAGCTCCCATGATAATACCGATTGCCTGTTTCAGCTTCATCATACCGGAGTTTACGAAACCAATCACCATAACCGTCGTCGCAGAAGACGACTGGATCACACTGGTAACACCAGTACCAAGTGCAACCCCCTTAAGCGGAGTATTGGTCATCTTATACAGAAAAGCTTCCAGCTTATTGCCGGCTGCCAGCTTCAGACCATCGCCCATCAGGGACATTCCAAAAAGAAATAATGATACTCCACATAACAAAGATAAGATCATTGAAAAAATTGCCATAATTTTCTCCTTTGTCATACTCGCATCCTGCCACCTCGCGGCAGAAGCAGTGTTCTCCCGAAAATGCGATTTTGCATTTTCTTAATCTGGATTTTTCTTATTTTTAACATTTTCCCATTTATTATGCCACATCAATTCCCAGATTACAACAAAATATTATTACAGAAATAAAAAAAATTCCAAAGACTGATTTATATATTCCAAACAAAAAGCAGTTTTGCAATACCTTGTTTAAAGTACTGCAAAACTGCCTTCATTTATATCTTATTCTCACTTTTCTGAATCTGATCCAGAATCTGCTGAATCCGTATTTGAAGACTTATCACTGGAAGAGGTCGTATCTTTTCCAGCTGCATTATCCGGCGCATCAGTCGGTATTGTTATGCTGATATCTCCAAGATCTTCTTCTGTTTCATTCTTGGAAAGTTCTTCTTTATATGCATCACGCTCTGCCTGCTGTGAACGATTATGCTTTACAATGAACACAAGGCAGACCACAATGGCAATTACTATGACATAGTAACCAAAGGTCGAAAAAAAGCTTCTTCTGTGTCTGTGATTTGACATCTAATATCCCATCCTTTAGTTTCTGTTATTCTGCTTTAGAAGCAAGTGCAACAGGTCCAAGGCCATTAAATGTACCTTTGATTACAAGAACAGGCCTGTCAGATCCTTCAACTTTCTCAAAGCCAAACTTGAGACCTGTAGATACAGATGCTTCACCGCTTACTGCGTTCAGCTGTGCAAGTACATAATCTGGCGCTTCAAATTCTTCTACATTAAGAAGATCCTCATCAGATGTATTCTCATCAATACCTGCACTCTTCAGAAGTGCTTTATAATCTACCTGTTCAAGATCCATCTGAACAGTACCTTCAAACTGGCACTCTGCATTTGTAAAATACTCATCACCAAGTTTCATGGCAACTTCTACCAGACTTCCGCATGTTTTATACTGAGAAATGTCTACATCCTCACCATTCTGATCTTTAACAGTTGTACCTTCACCGGCGGCTGCAAAAATGTCAGATACAGCAGTTCCCTCTTCCGCAGATTTAAACTGCTCAGCAGCTGCCTTAACCTTCTCATTTTCATACTTATCTGACTCTAAATTCTTTGATACAATCGGCGCTTTCTCAAGAATTACGACACTACCAAGAGCTGTAAATGTTACTGTAAGCTCTCCTGTTTTAGGATCAAGAGCATCAGGAGTAATATAATGAACTTTTCCATCAGCATCAGTAACCATGATCAGGATATTATCTTTGTCTTTGTCTTTCAGTGACTCAACTGTAAGAGTTGAGGTAACAGAACCAGTCAGCTCATACTTAAGTTTATCAGCTTCAGATATTGCAAGATTAAAAGCAGGTGTTGCAGACTCATAGTAAACAGGAGAAGCAGTGCCTCCATTATCTGTTGGCACCGGTTTCGTTGTATCTACTCCAAGATCTACAAGAAGTTTTTCCAGTTTATTCTTCGCATTAGAGCCAGAAAAATTATCAATAGCTGATTTTGCTGTTTCATTCTTAATAATACTGGTATCCAAGTTCTCTACAACCAGTTTCTGGTTTTCACTAGTTCCTGTTGTATTTTTTGTTGTTTTCTCAACATACTGTCCAATACTTGGAGCTGCAAATACAGGAACAGACATGCTGACAGTCATTGCTGCAATCAGAGCCAATAACAATTTCCGTTTCATAATAATTCCTCCTCTTTTTTTATACATAGGATTATTTATACTTTTTCATAAAAAAGCTGAATGATCAGCTTTTTTAATTCAGTTTCATCGGGATAAAACTCATCATGAATTTCTCCCTCCTTATCAGAACCTGAGAGCTGAATAATATCCTCATCTGAGAAATCAACTTTTCTGATCAGCTTGATAAATTTCAGATACTGATTTCTGGTGATATTCGTCTGAAGATAATCTTTCATGGAATCCAACGAATTCCATGTATCCTCCAACTTACTCTCGTCCAGAGATTTGATCTTATCAACATATGCAGACATATAGACTTTCTGACGTTCTATACGTCCCTCATTGCTGAACTCTGTGTCTGTATCTCGATGCTGAAGAAAATCACGGATATTACTGTCATCCAAAGTAACCTGATTTCCCTCATAAAACTCCGGATACTGATCCGAAAGATCATTATTCGGAACAGTGACTGTCACACCATCTACAAGATTATTAATATACGGCATAGAATCCTGATTTGTTACAATATAACGGTTGACCGGAATCTCACCGAACAGCAGTGAAACTGCCTCGCATAAACTCTCACAGCTTACATCGCCACCATCTCCATATGTATAAGCATAGCCAAGATGTGTAGTGTATAATCCCTGATCATTTCCACTCATACTGTATCTTCGAATCTGTGTCATGGTATCTCTGTTTATGGAAACAATGGTCATTTTCTTTTTTTTCTCATCCATGACCACCAGATTAACGCTGTCTGCTCTCGCCTTATCACCATACTGTGATGTAGCTTCCATCTTTCCATCGGAATCAACACCGGCATACAGAATAGTCGTTATCCGGTTGTTATATTCATATTTCTCACCATTATATGTGATATTTCGAAATCCACTGCCTACATTGTGGGAATTACCTGCTGATATCTGCATAGCTTTCTGACTCTGCATTTCTTTATAAATAAAAATCCCTGCCACAGCTAATATACAAACACTTACCAGGATACTTATCACAACCTGATTCCTGCATGTTTTCCGTCTTCTTCCCTGATGATGCCTACTTCTTCTTTCCACGTTTTGCACTGCTTTCTGAATTACGTTTCTCGCCATAACCATATCCATAGCCATATCCGTAACCATAACCATAATGTCCTCTGGAAACCTGCGCCTTATTCAACACAGCTCCCAGAACCCGAATCCCTGCATATTCCATCTGCCGTGCTGCCTTATCTGCCTGTGCACGTTCTGTAAGACCACTCTCAACAACAAGAACAGTTCCATCACAGTTTTTCGCAATCAGAAGTCCGTCAATTACAAGATTAAGCGGAGGTGTATCCACAATAATATAATCATAGACGCTTCTGGCAAATGCAATCAGTTCTTTAAACAGCGGACCCGAAACAAGAGCACTTGGGTTCGGAGCCACAGCTCCTGTAAACAAGATGTCCATCCAGGGATCATCTGTATGGAAGATAATCTTCTCTTTTGTAGCATTGCCGCAAAGGTACTCACTAAGTCCTACTTTTTCACCTGGAATATCGTACCTTATTGAAGTATTGGAATTACGGATATCCGCATCCAGATACAACACTCTTTTCTCCAGACTGGCCATGCTCTTCGCCAAACGAAATGCTATTGAAGATTTGCCCTCGTGAGCAAGAGCGCTGGTAATGGCAACAGTCTTAATATTGTTGCCACTGAGCTGTATGTTACCTCTGAGAATATTGACTGCTTCTTCCACAGCAAAAGGTACCTTGGGTATCTTCGGTTTAATAATCTCTTTCTGCTGTCCCATCGGTCTGTTCTCCCGAACCAGATCGTCGAACAGTTCTCTCATCCTGTCATCTGTATTCATTGCTTACTCTTTCTTCTCCTCGTAATAAGGAATTACAGAAAGCACCGGCATATGAAGGTTCTTTCTGATGTCATCCTCTGTTTTCAGTGTTGTATCTGTCAGGAATCTTACAATGATCAATCCGCATGCAAGTACGATTCCAAACATTGCACCCATCATTACAGTCTTTCCAAGACCTTTGCTGACCTGCTCCACAGCCTGGGCTTCTGAATAATCAATTACAGTCGGTTCGCTGTTTCTGATCACCTGATAAATACGGTCAATTCCGATATTTAACAATGAATTCGCAATATCTCTGCACAATTCAATATCACCACAGGTTACCGTGATCGTAATAATATGGGAATCATCCGGATTTGTAATGTTGACCAGTTCTCCAAGCTGTTTGTAATTCATATCCAGATCCAGATCTTTGATTACCTGCTTCAGAACATTACGGCTTTTTACAATTCTTGTATAATCAGCTGTCAGTTCCGAACTAACCTGAAGACCTGCCACCGATATTACAGACTCGTCACTTGTGATAAAAATGGATGCATCCGCCTGATAAGATGGCTTCACAAGAAAAGTATGATATAATCCTGCCAGCAACGCCCCGATGAGCATAGCCAGAAATATCATCTTCCATCTGCCAACCAAAACCCAGAATAATTCTTTCAGATCAATGACATCATCCGGATTCTGTGTCGGCTGAACCACGACATCTGAGGACTTCTTATTATTCTGAAGGTTCTTCACTGCTTTTTCCATAACCTCTCTCCTCAAGTATTTTCTGACACAAAGGTAAATATGATCTTACGCTTTACCGTCATGAATTTTTCAGGTCTTAGTATAGCACATATTTCACAATGCGTAAATGTAATTTTTGTCGATTTTCGCATAAAATCTGCTATTTTTGATACTTTTTCAACAAATCATCCGGGACATCTATCAATCCAAACTTATAAAATATTCCATACAGATAGGATACACCCCTGATATCTCCCAGCGCTTTGGGCCGGGACACCACGGGTTTACCTTCCGTCTTTTCGAATGCTTTTAAAACGGAACTCCATGCCAGACTCTTGCTGTTTTTTCTGCGGTCGATCCATAGTTCTTTTGTTAATTCCCCGTTTCTTCCTCTTTTCAGCTGATAGGTAAACGGCAAACCGGAAATTGTCTCAAAATGATAATCCTGAAAAGCAATAATACATTCCCACAGATGTTCCGGATCCGGATTTCTCTGTAATGTAGCAAGTATTTCTTCTCTCTTCTCAGTTTCCGTCATTTCTTCTCATCCCCTTTATTCCACTTCTTAAACAGTATTAGCTTACATATATCCGCCGGATTATCCTGAAACATATCTTTCAGTCGCAAGATATATAAATCTTATCACACTTTGTTATGGTTGTGAAGTCTTAACAAAACCCCTGAAAAAAAGATGTCCGCAGACGGTTACTATTCAGAGGTTAGCTGGACAGTAACACTGCCACAAATAAAAGCTGCCACTTTGCGATCTATCAACCGCTTAAGCGACAGCTTTCTGTACAGCCATATATTTATTTTGAATTTCTCTTTTCTTTTCTTACTCTGATCCTGCGGATCATCCTTCGGATCAGAAATACCACAAGCACAATGATCACAACAAAGATCAGACAAACACCTGCGATCATTGCTGAAAACTTATTCGGCTGCTTCACCAGATCAATGATATTTCTGCTGTCCTCCACAACCTTACGTCCATGTGTTGTCTCATAATATTCCGGCACATTGGCAATTCCGTCGCCATCTGTATCTTCAAAGGACTGCATATATCTTGCGATCGCATCCCAGGCCTTTAACTCCCTGTCACCTTCCATGATCGCCTGATCTTCCAGATTCTCAATAGGATTTCCATCCCTGTCCTTCGGTTCAAGAGACAGCAGTCCATACGACATTTTCATCACTGAACCAAGCATCTGACCGGTATACAGATCTGTCACGACATGATACAGCTTATCATCCTGGATCTCGATCCGTTCTCCGTCTGCCCTGGTGAGATAACAATCCGTCACCTTATTCAGGATCATCCGATGTGGATTGTATGCAAAATTCAATCCACTGCAATATAACCTTGCTGTTGTCATAAAATCCGAAACAGAAGCGTCCACCTCTGCTGCCAGCTTCAGCTCCTTTCCGGTCAGATATGCACTGATCAGAGGATATCCGGCAACACCATCCTTTCCGATTCCCAGTGAGAAGGAATTAAAAACATCCTCTACTGTAATATCACCCTTTGTGTATGTATCCCTCACAGTTCCGCTTGGAACAACGGCTACATCAACCGGATCACCATCATAATACTCGGAATTCTCCACTGCATATATGTATGCATCGGACATGATGTCACCAAGATTCAGTTCTTCATGCTTCGTTCCCATTTCTTCCAGACTGTTGAATTCAACATCATTTTCAGCAAGAACCTCTTCTCTTGTATAGCCAAAATCGGAAAGATAATTCTTATCTACCGTATCCATCAGGGCATCGATCCGTTCCTGGGTCGCCTGGTCCGGTTTTATCTTCTCAGAAACAGGGATCAGCTCATAGGATGTCAGCTCCCACCGTCCGTCCTGCTTCTGCGTCATGGAAAGTGATCCCAGATTTCTTCCGTATTCGCCACATGATACGATATATGTGTTCCCATGCTGAATTGCCTCTTTCAGCTCTGAGTGCGTGTGTCCACTGATGATCAGATCGATATCTGGCACCTCTTTTGCAAGGATCTCATCCTCCGATTTATTCTCATCCTCCCAGGTTCCTCCATGAGACACACAGGCGATCATATCCACTTTTTCATTTTTTTCGATCTCTTCTACTGTCTGTTTTACAGCCTCAACCGGATCCTTAAATTTTAATTCACAGGTCGGTGCACATTCCAGGGCATCCTTGCCGAACACACCGACTACTGCAACCTTCACATCTCCCTTTTGAACTACTACATAATCCTTCACACCGTAGGCTTCAAATGCCGACTGGATCTGCTTCTGGCTATCACTTAGTCCATCCTGCTCCATGCTGTCCCAGTCCACGTTGCACACCACCAGTGCCGGCACTGTCTCACCGGAATTCTTTGCAGCCTCCAGCATATTAGCCAGTCCCTCTGAGCGATAATCGTATTCATGATTCCCCAGGGTCGTCACATCATACCCCAGATATCCCAGCATCCGAAGCTCTGCCGCCTCCGTATCGTATACGGTCTGGATCAGTGTTCCCATGGAAAAATCGCCGCCATCCAGCACCAGGGTATCCGGATCTTCCTGCTTCTTTTCATCGATCAGTGTTTTGATCCTTGCAAATCCACCAACCTCTTTTTGCTCCCCATCTACAATAGTTGAAAAGCTGTTTAAATGCGAATGCGTATCATGGCTGAACAAAACATCGATCTGTTTTGTCTCTGCAGCTTCCACCGGAGTATTCCATGAAAGAGGAAGCAGCAGTGCTGCAATAAGCATGACCGCCAGAAGCTTTGTTGAAATATTCTTCCGTATTTTCATAACCTTCTCCTTTTCATAAGATTTTTCTTACTATCCCATACATATCTATCCTATCATTTCCCCTCTGATATTTCACTATTTCCAATTTCCTCTGCCGTATATTCTTCTATTTCTGTCTTTGTCACCTGTTTGATATGCTTCTTTTTCAAACGCAGATATACGAATTCCCGGAAAATAGTATAGAACACGGACAACAGCGGAATAAAAATAAGCATACCTACAATTCCCATAAGGTTTCCGCCGATCGTAACTGCTGCAAGAACCCAGATTGACGGAAGCCCTACAGATTCACCCACAACATGAGGATAGATCAGATTCCCCTCGATCTGCTGCAGCACCAGAAATACTATAATGAATAAAATTGCCTGTTCCGGACTTACCATAAAAATTAAAAAGCTTCCCACTGCACAACCGATGAAGGCCCCGAAAATTGGGATCAATGCCGTAAACGCAATCAAAACTCCGATCAAAAGCGCATATGGCATCCTCAAAATACTCAGTATAACAACAAACATACAGCCGAGGATCACAGCTTCCAGACACTGACCTGCAAGAAAACTTGCAAATGTCCGATAAGTCAGAGAACAGACTTTAAGAAAAGCATCTGCCTTTTGCTTTGGAAGAAAAGCGAAAAATACTTTTCGGATCTGCACATGAAGCTTCTCTTTCTGAAAAAGAACATAGCAGGCAAATGAAAACGCAATAAAAAAGGTTGCCAATCCACTGACTATGGAACCCACTGCTGACATTGTGGTATTCATCATATTTCCTGCGCCGTTTCCAAGAAGGCTTATTCCCCACTTGATCGCCTGATCCGGATTAAACTGAACCTGATCTACCAGCTTCATGATTTCCTGGTTATTATGGGAAAAATCACGGATCCAGCTTTGCATCTGCGGAATAAAATCAGCGATGCTCATCATCAGAGTTCCCATTGTCCGCGTAAGCTGCGGGATCACGCCAAACATCACCAGTACAATTACGCCAACTGCAAGTACGATCGTAAGAAGCAGACTTATCGGTCTTGCCAGTTTTACGACTATCTTATTTTCTTTTTTAACCTTTCCAAAAATTTTGTTTTCCAAAAAGCTCATTGGCACGTTGGTCACAAATGCAATCGCTCCGCCAAGTACAAAGGGAAATATGATCCCCCATATTGCTTTCAGCACATCGAGCACCACATCAAACTTCCACAGGGCGACCACCAGAATTACTGTAAACACAATAAGCTCCCGGATTTTTTTTACAGATATTTTACTTATATCCATTATCGTTCTCCTTTTCTTAATTTCTTGAATTCCCCGAAAATTAAAGCAAGCAACTTTAATGCTTCAGATATTTCTCCCTGCCTCTGTTATATAAAAAAGGCTTCATAATATCAATGTTATTTATACAAAACATGATATCATGAAACCTTTGAAGGCTCAAGTGTCAGCTTTTATCAAAGAATCATTTGTCTTTAGTGCCTGTCCAAAAAGGCCACGGATAAGCGCAACCATCTCTCTGTAATAGCCATGCTGGAAAGCCTTATCCAACGGTACATCGTACTCATCAATCAAAATAATCACTTTTTGTCCATAATTTTTTTCCAGTAGCTGAGACAATGTCTGCAAAGAAGAAGTAAGACTTCCGTCAGGTATTGAATACTGACCTTCAAACATCTGAGTCAGTACATGGTATTTATTCTTATCATTCTCTGATAATTTTTCGCTGTTCATAAGAAATGAAAAACGCTCTGCTTCCATTCCAATTAATTCCATTAATTTATATTTGGCTTCTTCGAATGTCAACCCATCCACATTTTTAAGTGAAAGAAATACTACAGGATACTTTCCCAGATACTTTTCACAAAGTTTCGTGTTCTTTGAAATATAAAGATCATCAAACAATGCTCCGTCTGTTCCTATTTCAAAGAAACATCGAAGCATACTCATATTAAGAGACTTTCCAAAACGCCGGGGCCTGGTAAAAAGACTCACCTTTCCCCATTGTTCAAGAAGCTGTTCAATCAATTTAGTTTTGTCAATATAATAAAATCCATTCTCTCGAATTTCCCGGAAATTTTCAATTCCAACCGGCAGCTTTAATGCTTCAGCCATTTCTCCCGCCCCCTGTCATATAAAAATAAAAGGCTTCATAATATCAATGTTTTTCATATAAAACATGATATCATGAAACCTTAGAGGTCTCAAGTGCCAGCTTTTGTGTAAAATCAAGATGATATAACGCATATCCATCACTAAACTTAAATTTATTGCTCCCCTGTGATTTCTGTAGGAATATCTCGCATATATCTATTAATATATTCCACCTTGAATTCATCATATATATGCATTATTTCATCTATATTTTTACTTAACCATTTTTCTCCTAATGATTTTCCATCGGCTATAGCTGAACCATTATGAATATCTTTTAACTTTTGTCTTAATGCATTTGCCTCGAAAATTCCATATAACATTGTATTTAATGTAAAAAAACATTCGTTTGCAACAATTCGATTTCCGTCTTCAATATTTTTATGATCTTCGTACCTTTTTTCATCATATTCTCGTTGTAATTTTTGTTTTTTATCTGCTAAATGCTCTTTTTTAAGTCCTAACTTAACATATTCATCTGAGGTTGAATCTACAGAATCGATTTTTTGATTAATCGCCTCTATCTCACTTTCAGTATTCATCAAATTCTGTCGTGCAGATAGAAAGTCATTTCTCACTCTATCTGCATCCAAATTAGCATAATAGTATTTCGAAATATGTGTTATATATTTTCCCAAATACTTAGCTACGGAAATTGTAAATCTATTTTTTTCTTTAATTTCTTCTCTTAGTTTATCTTCATCCCTTTCCCGGTTTCTCTCTTTTCTGTTTTCTTCTATCCTTTTTGCTGTATTCTGCTCATTTTTCAATTGTGCTTCTTTGCTATCTTTCACAGTAATAAAAACAGCTATCAGAGTTCCTAAACCACCTAAGATTCCTCCAACATAACTTCCTAAAAAGCTTGCCCATTCAGCATTATTCAACTTAGAAGATGTATTGTTTTCGAAAATCATATATTTAAAAACAAATGGTAGTGCTACACCAATAAGCACATATGTACATATGATAATACTAATATTTTTTACTAATTTCTTCATAATACTCAACACTCTTTCTTTTTATTTTCTCTAAATCTATATTTTGAAAGAATCAAACATAAACTTCACAGGAACTGATTACAATTTTTCCCTACATGTAATAATAATCATATATTTTCTGCGCCATTTTTTCAGCTGCTACTGTTACATCATCTACAAACGTTTCACTTCCAATTTCATAAATCTCCGAATATTTTGATATAAAATTATATTCTTGTTCTTTATATAACGCAGATACTCTTTTTCTTTCATTTATTGAAACCCACGTTGTAGGTTCATTTGTATTTTCATATTTTCTCTTAACTTTAAAAATTAAATCAAATTTATTTTGTTCTTTTTCAATTATATTACCGAACTCCATAAGAATACTATTTTTCTTATTTCGATCATGCATAAAATGCTTTTTTTCCATTTCTCTCATTATATAATACATGAAATTATCAAACGGAGTTCTATCAAAAATAATGATTTGTTCTTTATAAGATTTATTTATTACAAATAATGATTGCAACAAAATTTTGTAATTTACCTTAATTATTTCGGATCTGTCATGTATATTAACAAATAAATCCGGCACTATTCTTACTGTAAAATCTTCAGCTAAAATTTTTTTGCACTTTTCTATAATACTCGTTTTTCCACAATTATTAATTCCAGTGACTCCCACAAGAATACATCTATTTTCTAATTTTTCCAACATTTCCAGTAAAGATGAGATTGCATCATAAAGCTCTCTATTATTCTTGGAATTGTATTCTTGCCACAAAAATTTATCTTTTAAATGCTGAGAATCGTCTATTCTTTTATGCTTTGAGTACAAGTATATTTTACAATCTTCCATTTCGTTTTCAACACCATTATAATCGGTTATCATACATCTTATGCTAGGCGGAGTAATAGATTCTGGATAAGGAATCAATTCAACGATTTTTTCTTTTCGTATCTTACTTACTAATAATTTTGTATTTAATGACAGACTTTTTTTATCATAATATATTCTAATTTTTATATTTGCATGTTCATTTTTTATTTCGCGAAGTGATTCAAGGTCTTTATCCAACCATGACAAATCTCCGCCAATATTTATTATCGTATTTTCTGCTTCACATCTTGCTACCGTTAAAAAATCATGCAATAAATTATAATTTAAAACAACCGTATATTTTTTTCGAATTTTATTTACAATATTATATAATCCCCATATAATAATTCCTAAAGCTATTACACAAACCAACCAATCAATAATATTATTTTTATCAAATTTACGATTAGCCAAAACGCCCCAATATAATGTTATAACAGAAACCGTACTAGACACATGTGCAATAAATTCACAACTAAATATTGTTTTTAATGCCAAGTAACTTCTTTCCTTTATTCGTTTTTTTCTTACATTTTTATAAGAGTCTTTAATATCTATGTAATTTGAGACTAAACATGATTTATTATCTCTCAATGTTTTTTTCATCAATCACATTCCTTTACCAAACATATAACAAACGGGATGATTATTTATAAAGTATTCCATCATTTTCTGACTGACGTCACAAACATAAGTTTTTCTTTATGAACCTTTTACAAATTTGGAAGATTCTTTTCTACATCATTCCCGTAAGCAGTGATCGTAAACTGAAAATAATAAGTATTATTCCTTCAGTGCATCCATTCTTTCCAGCATAGGAAGCGGATTTTTTGTCCAGAAAACAATCCCATCCACTACATCCAGTTTTAATGAAATGCAGCTGATCTGATGAATATTTGATCCCATCAGATCAGCACATCTACCGCAGTCCAATGACAGAATATGAAAATACAGGAAATCCTTCAGAAAATATTTCTCCACCTGAAATGAACAAAACAATTCAGTAGCGTACAGGTAAGAATACTGACAGACATAATGATGCGTGTACAGTTCATATTCCCTCAGTGTTCTCCGTACGCCATATATTTTTCATTACAATATTGAACCAGTGTTTCAAGAAGCATAAAATCCCCTTTCCCAACGCAAGTGTTCTTTTTTCATAGTTCTTTACAACCATTATTTTTATCATACCGCTGAGCAAATTTTAATACAATACCTTTGAATCGATATTTTTCGATAATCACATAATAATCTTAGAAAGTTTATCGTTTTTTACTGGGGCTGCTCCCGGTATTTGCATTATAAATATTGTCAAAATATATCTATTTTTATAGAACTTTTAAACAAACCCCAATTTTTATTTCTATAATTATCACATATATTTTTTATTATGTCTATTCCTTATTCTAATTTTATTTTACATAAATATTTATATTTTTTCATTTTAAATCATTAAAGTGTTATGCTATTTTTACTTGCATCTTGCGATGCCAGTCATTGAATTCATGAACTTTTAAGAGGATTCGATTCCGGTATTATTCAGTATAATGGTTACTTTGAACCAATCAACTGCTCAAAGGAGAAAAAGACTTAAATACAATTGCAACCGAAAACAATATTCAGCCGAATCTTCTTCGCAATTGGAAGAAGGAATTTCTTGACAAAGCATCCGTGGTTTTTGATGACACACGAGAGGATAATCTAAAAGAAAAACTCGCTTTAGAGCGCAAGGAAAAAACTGAATATGCGAAAAAAGTTGGCCAGCTCACCATGCAGGTGGATTGGTTGAAAAA
>OLNI01000056.1_pt1 | contig 108472 bp, 104 predicted proteins | sample 1672921 | NCBI WGS metagenome assembly OLNI01 (sample SAMEA3136737, study PRJEB25190) | human gut metagenome | biome: human gut; feature: human-associated habitat; material: faeces | place: Austria | collected 2013 | reverse complement strand
AATAACTCCATTATGAACAGTACATTATAATATTGAATGACACCTACTCTCTTCCTTTCCTCTATTAACCTTTTACACAATAACCTATACTTAATGTTCATATCGTTCCTATGCCCCTCCCTCTAATCTATATTTTCCATCCTTATATACGTTATATATATAATTATTATATAGTACATATAAAACTCTGCAGCATATCTACCGCCTCCCCGCCACGAACTTCTCCAACGATTATCCGATCCGGACGCATTCTCAACGCTGACTTGATCAGATCACGGATCGTCACCGATGCTGTTCCTTCCATATTGGCCATTTTTGCTTCCAGACATACCAGGTTTTCAATTCCCCTGATCTTCAGTTCAGCATTATCTTCAATCGTTATCAGCCGTTCATCTTTCGGAATATATTCTGCAACAGCTCCGAGAAAAGTGGTTTTTCCACTACCGGTTCCTCCGCCGATCACCATGGAGTATCTGGCCTGTACCAGTTTTTTCAGAAAGTCTGCACACTCCTCAGTGATACTTCCCAGTGAAATCAGTTTTTCCATAGTAATAGGATCATCCGGAAACCGTCGTATTGTAAGGATCGGCCCGTTCAAAGCCACCGGATAAACAACAGCATTGACACGTGCCCCGTTCTCCAGTCTTGCATCAACGATTGGTGAAGATTCATTTACAACACGGTTGCAGCGTCCCACGATCTGCTGGATCACATCTTCCAGCTTCTCCCTTGATGTAAAAACCTTATTCCATCTGGTGAGTTTTCCTGCCCGCTCCACAAAAATAGCATCAGGCCCATTGACCATGATCTCTGTTACGCTTTCGTCTTCAATAAGTTCCTGCAATACATCCAGTTTTCGCACGGAACAGAACAGTTCCTGCCGGAGATCCACCTTTTCTTTCAGCGAAAAACACTCTTCTCTTGCCTGATTTAATATCAGATTATCAATCACCTCCAGTATCTCTTCATCGGATAATTCTCTGGATACATCCAGCTGCTTCATAAGAACATCATGGATCTCTCTGAATTTTTCTCTGTTCATGAACGCTCCTTTCTCAGAAGCTTACGGATGTGATCGCCAAGTTCGCTCCATACCAGCTGTTCCACATAAGATTCCGAAGATATACTGTCCATATGAAAAGGAAGATGCAGTTTTTCGGTTTTTTCCAGAATCTTATCTTTGTTCCAGATACGCAGAAGATTTTCGAACTGAGTCATCTTACATACAGATACTGCATCTTTAAGAACTGGCATATAGATTTTCCCACACAGATCCAAAAGCTGAAAATTCTCATCCACACCACTTCCCATATCCAGAATCAGCACTTCATAGGAGCTGTGCAAAGTAATCTCCTGCAAAAGCCGTTCCCAGTCTTCCCAGCATACAGTCCGAATATCCGATGGCATTCTTACCGGCGGTATGAAATCCAGATTATTCACAGTCTGGATCATTCCATTCATCCGATGGATAAGGTTCTCATTTCCCTGCCTCACATAATAAAAAAGGTCGCTGAGATTCGTAGGAAATTTTTTGCCAAGCAATTCCTCAAATCCTGAATATTCTTCAAGATTCAGATAAAGAACAGCCTTGTCTTTAGCCAGTATCTGTCCCAGAGCAAGTGCAAAAGACGTTTTCAGGCATCTGCCAAGCGGTGAATAAACCCCAATGATCTCCATAGTCTTTTTCAACACAGGAAAAGTCACCGGATTTAACGCTTTCTCCTCTCCATAGCAGGCCATTACTTCTCTTATTACATTGGCGGATGACTGATATTTATACACACTTGAATACTGATCCAGTTCCGGTGGATGAACACCCTCCGAAAGAATAATGATCTTGCCAATTCCAAGCTCACGTATCTCTTTCCTCATTGCCTTGTCAGAAATCAGCAGCAACTCAATATGGTTTTCTTTTCCATAGGCAAGCAGACTTTCCGCTGTAGTAAACGCCTGGATCTCAAAAGGAAGATTCTTTTTCTGGTTCAGATAGTCCATGAAATTGAAAGCATAATCTACTTCCAGATCGCAGACTGCAAATATGTTTTTCTTCAATACACACCTCCTGCATAAAGCATTGCACTCAGGAATATCGGTACTGTGAAATGAAAATTCTCCGGAAAGCCCATCCCTTTTCTGTAATAAGGGCGTACTTCACCTGTATAGTAAAATTCATTCATATACTGATATAAATAAAGGAATCGCTGGCGGATACCGCCTGTAGAAATAAGAATTGCCAGAGAAATGCCCGCACCAGCAAGCAGAGAATAAAAGATACATTCTGTGACTGTCCGTGGTCCCATAATCCCGCCCAGAGCACATAAAAGCTTAATATCACCAGCTCCAAGCATTCGAAAAACAAACAAAATCCCCAGAAGGATAACCGGAACAGCCACTCCTGTCAGAAAAATGACTCCACCTTTCAGCCCTCTCTCCGTGATCTGGATCAGAAATCCTGTCACAAAGGAAAAAAGAATCCAGCCATTATCAACAGATGCATCTCTAAAATCCATCCAGACAGCCATTGCGGAGATAACCACAGGTAAAACTGTACAAAAAGACATACTCTCCCCCTTTCATCAAAAACATACCTTCAATTGTGATAATAACAGTGGAAATTCCCGCCTGACCTGGCGGTGATTGATACCAGAAGATCTCTGGTGAGCTTTATTATAGAACTCTGCCATGGCTTTGTCCAGCATTTTCGTTCGACAAATTCCGACTATACCAAACATCAAAAAAGCAGTCAGAACAAAGTTTCTAACTGCTTTCAGCTAATAGCCAGTACGGGAATCGAACCCGTGTTTCCGCCGTGAGAGGGCGGCGTCTTAGCCCCTTGACCAACTGGCCATATTCATTATTTACTGTCGTTTGATCTTGTTTTTTTGTTTCCCTCAACCGACTTCGTTAGTATATAACACTTTCTTTCAAAATGCAAGCACTTTTTTTAATTTTTTTAAAAAATTTTCATGTTTTTCATGTTTATTCGTTTTTTACCCATTTTCAGAATTGTAAACCTGAAATTCATACGCTTGACCACAGTGTTTGTTAGTGCTACTATCAAACAAAGCACCAGAAAGAAGGAATTGATATGACTCGTCTTTTATGCCTGGGTGACAGTATTACGGATTGCGGCCGTCTTTTTTCCGGGTATCCTCTGGGAAATGGATATGTGAAGCTGCTCTCCAACCTGATGCATAATACTGACAGGCATTTTTCCACAGAAAACAAAGGTATTGATGGTTTTACCATGGAGAAGCTTCTCCATAATATTGATGACTGGATAACTACCTATGATCCGGATATTGTCACTGTCCTTATCGGAATCAACGATATTGGTATTATGATAAACACCCGCCGTACTCCCCAACAACAGCAGATTCTTATGAAAGAATTTTCTGAACGATATGAAATACTGGCCTGTAAGCTCTCTGCAATACAGCGTACAGTCCCTTCAACATCAACCCGGAAACTCTTTTTCCTTGAACCATTTATCTTCCCATGGCCGCAGTGTTACGCATCCTGGATTCCTCTCCTCTCACAAATGTCCTGTGAGATCCGGACGATCAGCCAGAAGTATGGAGCCGTTTTTGTCCCGCTGCAGGATGATCTGATGCAGGAAGCTTCCCGTGTCGGAATAAATAACATAACCACCGATGGTATCCACCTTACACCACTGGGTCATCAGTTCCTCGCAAAAAAAATTTATTCATCACTCACAGAAAGGTTATAAATATGGAAACAGCAATCAAAAAAATCGAGGATATGTCTCTGAACGCCTGGCCATCTCACAAAATGGAGCTTTACGATGGCTGGATCCTCCGTTTTTCTTATTTTTATACACACAGAACTAACAGTGTGGAGCAATTCGGAACCTCCACCCTTCCCTGGAGGGAAAAAATCCCCTACTGTGAAGATGTTTATAAACGTCTTGGAACACCGGCCATCTTCAAGATCAGCCCTCTTGTATCTCCGGATTTCGACTATATGCTGGAAAACCGCGGCTACTCCGTCCAGCACGTAACCAATGTTATGTCTGTAGATCTGGACAAAGCAGTTCTGGATACACCTGTCACAGACGTTCTTTTTACCGATGAAATTCCTGATTTCTGGATCCGCAGCCTGTTTGATCTGAAAGGAACCACAAACCCGATCCACAGAACCGTTGTTCCATCCATGTATCGCGCTATCCTGAAAGAAACAGTCTGCGCTTCCATCACAAAAAACGGCCAGATCATCGCCACAGGTCTTGGAATCCTTGATCGTGATTACATCGGAATTTATGCTATTCATGTGCGTGAGGATTACCGCCACAGAGGCTACGCCCGCCAGATCGTATCCGGACTTCTTAAAGAAGGGAAAAAAAGAGGTGCCAGCCACGCTTATCTTCAGGTAGTCAAAAACAATGATTCCGCGGAAAAACTTTACAGTTCTCTTGGATTCCGGTATTTTTACACATACTGGTTCCGCGTCCAGCCTGTGGGAACGCGTTTTCAGTAAGTCAGGGATTGTGGGGATTTTTCTCCAACTCCCTGTAGAAATTCAAATTTCTTTTTGCTATAATACTTGTATCTTACATAATATTCTTCCTGTTTTCATACACTACTTCTTATTAAACGCAAGGAGAGTAATCATATGAAAAATCCGCAGGAAAAAAACACCAAAAATCCCTATCACATTCAATATAAAAATTATCTGGATACCAATGCCTGTACTGAGTGCACGGGTCTGATCAACCATGGAATAGACGACCGTGAGCAGTGGGATTCTTTCCGACAGATTTTTGATTTCGCGCCGGAGCCCCCAGATCTTACAGAAAAACAGGACTGACCGTTATTCCAGGGTCGGAGGACACAAATGAAAAAACTGCCTGCTGCATGTATAATTCTCGGCATTTCCCTTTTTATGGGTGGTTGCAGCAACGATCACTCGAATGATCATATTATTTCTCTTCAGGACAAAATTTCAGATGCATCAACTTCTGTTTCCGAAAATCAGGAAGGTCAGAATTCTTCCCCGGAAGATCGTGTCTATATGGACGAACTTTCCGGTTCTCTGCAGAATTTTGACGGAAGCTGTCTTACCATTTCCAGCAACGGTAAAATTTATACTTTTGACGTTTCTCAGACAAGACTGGAATGTAAATATGGAGTTGTGCTCAGTGACAATGTCAGTGTGATCTATGAAGGACAGCTTTCCGGAACTGATATCAGTACGATCTCTCCGATCAAGATAACTGACCAGTACCATAACGAAACTCCTCTGGAAGACCGTACTCTGAAAGGAAAAGTAAAACGTCTTACCTCCAACGCCCTTGTTATCGTAACAGAGAAAGGCAATACTGTCACTTTCCCGGTAACAGGCGTGAAACAATATTACAAAAAAGGTATTAAAGCAGGCAGATGGGTTTACGTTCACTTCCGCGGAAAATTCATAAGCTCATCCCAGGTAGACAGCAAACAGTATGACGGAAGTTTCACAAAAGTAATCAGCGTCTCTGATGTAGATCCCATGAAAGTTCCTGAGCCTACTCCGACACCTTCGCCGGAACCGAAGAAAAAAGAGCATCACCTCCGGGCCAGAATTGTAAATGTCAGCACCAATACCATAACTGTTGTTCCCCAGACCACAAATACAGAACTGAATGTTCCTGTTTCTTCTGTTCCCGTATATTTCAAAGGTGGAATGGCTCCCGGATCTTATGTAAACATTACTTACACAGGGAATTTCAATGGCGAATCCACCAGCGGAATGAAGATCCGCGGCATTACAGGAGAAGATCCTGATATACTTTCTGTCCGCAACATCTCTTCCACTGTAACCGGAACTATTCTTGGAACAACGGCCAATACTGTCCTGATCCAGACTTACGATGGAGTAAAAATTCTCTGCGACCGCGAAAACGCCCAGGATCTTTCCACCAGCGGAATGGAAGAAGGTGCGGACCTCCGGGTTACTTTTAACCCTGCGAAATCACGCACCTCCAATATTTATTCCTGTATTAAATTCGAAGACCCGTGACGGAAGGCGGACTGAATTCTTCTTTCCCCGTCTTCCATCCAGCTTCGTACCTCCGGTGTATCACCCAGTATGTCAAAAAAAGCTCTGCTTTCGTCCTGCACACCCTGTCCGTGAAGAACCTGGTATGCACCGGCATCACTTCCCACTGCCACATGGATCTTTTTCTCAAAAGCTTTCTTCAGATTCTGCGCACCTGTCCTGATAATAGAAGTAAGGACCGTATCTTCAAATCTTCCGCAGCCTTTAAGATTTCGCACAGTTACAAGTGTAGGCACCCACACACTCTCGCTGTCTGCCAGCATGGAAATCGTCTCATCATCCATATAATTTCCGTGTTCAATGCTGTCAACGCCCGCCTCCACTGCTGCCTGTACGCCATAAGAACCATTGGTATGGCTCATCACGGCAAACCCTTCTTCATGAGCAATATGTACCATTTCTTTTACTTCTGTAACAGAAAGCGGAGTTCCCGTGATCCTTCCATGATCTTCAAAATCCAGAAGCCCGGTCGTCATGATTTTAATAAAATCCGCACCTTCAGCAGCAGCTTCCAGGACTCTTTTGTGATATTCCTTCATATCTGAGAAACTTTTTCCAACAATTCTTCCATAATGGCCTTCTTTATAAATAGCAAAAACCGGTGTGCGATAGTCAATTCCATATTCGGGTGCCAGTCTGGCAGTCCGCTTTGACACACCGTAATGATCCCCTCCGTCTCTCACAAAACGGATTCCACGCTTCCGGTATTCCTCAAGATGAGCACGGATCAGCTCGTCCTGCGGTCCGTTTTTCTGTGTCTCAACAGCTTTTCGGTAATCATAGCCATTGAGAAATATATGTGCATGACATTCTCCAAACATTTTTATCACTGCTCAAAAAATCTTCTGATTTCTTCCTCCGCTGCCTGTACAGACCCCTGTACGAAGAATGGCTTACCGCCTCCGCGTCCGTTTAATTTCATATTCATTTCTTTTGTAAACTGACGGAGATCGCCATCTTTTTCGCCCATTGCGTACTTGTAGCTTCCATCTGGATTTTTGGAAAATACTGCACAGCAACCCTGGCATGTCTGTGTCACGGCATCTGCAAGTTTACGCACTCCATCATTGTCCATTCCGTCTACGAATAGCAAAACACTTCCGCTTCCTGCATAACGTTCCGCTTCTTTGCGACACATATCATCCACAAACTGATTGACCTGTCCTTTCAGACGGAAGTTTTCATCCTGAAGACGCTCTACTGCCTGTGCGGTTTTATCAATTTTCGCAGAAAGTTTCACTGAGATCTGATGATTCTGTTCATTAACCATATTGAGGTAATCCAGAACACGTTTTCCACAGATCATTTCAATACGGACACCTTCGCGGAATTTCTCCACAGAAAGAAGCTTCACCATGCCGATCTCTCCGGTATGTGTCACATGGGTTCCGCAGCATGCACAGATATCCACACCTGGAAATTCCACAATACGCACCTGCCCTGTAAGCTCTTTTTTGCTTCTGTAATCAATCTTTTCCAGTTCTTCTGAAGTAGGATAAAGAATTTTCACCGCAGAGTCTTCCCATATCTTCTCATTTGTTTTTCGTTCAATCTCTGAAAGCTGTGTCTCATCCAGCGGACCGTTCAGATCTACAGTAATGGTGTCACTTCCCATATGAAATCCTACATTATCATATCCATAAGCCTCATGGATCAGACCGCTGACCATATGCTCACCGGAATGCTGCTGCATCAGATCAAATCTTCTTGCCCAATCGATCCGGCCCTGAACTTCAGTTCCAGTCTCCAATGGCTTATCTGTATAATGAAGAAGTTCGCCGTCTTTTTCGTGAACTTCCTTTACTTTCACATCATCTAAATATCCGGTATCACTTGGCTGTCCGCCACCTTCCGGATAAAAAGCACTCTCGTCCAGAATAATGTAAAAACCTTTTTTCGCTTCTCTGCACTCCAGGACTTTTGCTGTGAATTCTTTTTTATATACATCTTCATAATATAAACGTTTTGTCTCTGTCATTTATCTCATCCTTTCTGCATCTCTGCTTTAACGTTTTATAGTATAGACCAATTTGTGGCTCCCTGCTATAAGAATTCTAATTTTTTCAAAAATTGCTTTTAAAAAATGAAGTTTTATCCCCGTCTTACGCGTTATAATAAGTGAACGGGACGAGAAAGGAGCTGATCACATTACACGGGAAGAATATCTGGAATATCTGATACATACATACCAAAATTTAATATTTTCCATTTGTCTGAAATCGGTGGGCAATCCGTTTGACGCCGAGGATCTGACACAGGATGTTTTTCTTTCCGCGTACAAAAATCTCTCCCGTTTTGATGGTACTTACGAAAAAGCCTGGCTCAGCAAAATCGCAGTTCGAAAATGCCTGGATCACCTGAAGGCTGCCGGCAGACGTACCATTCCCACAGAGGATACTTATTTTGAGCAGCTCCATGATAAAGAATCCTCCCCCGAAGAGGCCTGCCTGGACAAAGATTTCCAGAATCAGATCCGACAGCTTTGTTCTGATCTGAAAAGTCCCTACAGAGAAGTAGCCACCGCTCATTTCTGTGAAGAAAAAACTGTAGCCGAGATTGCAGCTTCACAGAACAAAAATACAAAAACAGTCCAGACGCAGATCTACCGTGCCAGATCCATGCTGAAGGCACTGCTGGAAAGGAGTGATTAGATGCATATACCATCGGATGAATTACAGAAATTCCGGGATGGAGCTATGAATACTGATGAAATGATCCATTTTCTGGAACATATGGAGCAATGCGATTTCTGTCTGGAACAGATGATTCAGGATGAGGAAACATCTTCTGAACACGCTCCTGCCTATCTTCAGGATGAAATTCTGAAAAAAGCAGCTTCTCCTGAAATTCAAACTTCCAGAAAAATACATGAAACTGCTTACTGGATGAAGCTTCTTTGCACAGGCTTACGTACTGCAGTGGGTATGGGTGTTGCGCTGATCATGCTTTTTTCTGTATCACAGACAGATTTTACAACTCTTCATACTTCACCGGGAACAAAAGCTAAGATATCTTCTTCCTTTGACATTGGTTTCAATCTGAGCCAGCTTTCCAGGAAGGTAGGTTCCCAGCTCAGTGAAAATTCTCAGAATATCAGTGATAATCTGAGTGATCTTACGAATAAAATTATAAACGGAGGCAAGTAAATATATGAAAAAACAAAAACATGGTTTCTGGGTATTTATCTTTTCCCTGATCCCCGGTGCCGGAGAAATGTACATGGGATTCAAAAAACAGGGAATCAGTATTATGCTGCTGTTCTGGGGAGCAATTGCGCTGGCCTCCATTACCGGCCTTGGATGGTTGGCCATGTTTCTCCCTGTGATATGGTTCTACAGTTTTTTCAATGTCCATAATCTGAAGTCACTGTCAGAAGAAGAATTTTACTCTGTAGATGATAATTACATTCTTCACATGGATCAATTTTCCGGTGATATCGGAAAATTCTTACAAAAACATCGGAATACAACTGCCTGGATCCTGATCCTGTTTGGTATCTGTATCCTGTGGAGTCGTTTCACAAGTCTTCTGTACCTGATTGTACCGTATGATCTGGAAGACTATGTATACAATATCTGCAACAGTCTTCCTCAGATTGCCATTGCTATCGGTATCATTGCTGCAGGTATTTATCTGCTCACTCAACAAAAAAAGAAACTGGAGGAAGAAAAAAATAAAGATGAGCATTACTGGGAACCGTACCGTCCATATCAGCAAATAACTTCCCTGGATGATAATTCAGCAACTGCTGAAAAAAATCCTGAGGCGTTTTCTTCTCAGGACAATATTTCTTCTGAAAATAGTATTCCTTCTGAAAAAACTGTCCTTTCCGAAAAAACTGTCCTTTCCGAAAATAAGGAAGATACCTCTTCCTCTGAATAAGCAGTAACTTCCAAAAAAAGATCCGCTGTCTTTCGACAACGGATCTTTTTATTTTCATCATCCCGTATACATAACCCTGGAAAACTGCGGTGACCCTGCATAGCCCTGTGATTCCTTAAATGTTACGGCTTTGATCCAGCCTGTTTTGGAACCATTTTTCACACGGATATACATCTTATTCCCAGTGGTCCAGAAATTCAGAATTTTCACGCCAGTATTCTTGCGGATCACAAATGCTTTACTTCCGGAGGTAGGAGTTGTGTACGCCTGTATGTTCTTTGCCGCTGCAAAAAGTCCTGTTCTCTTGTTAGCAGCATTAAGTTTTGTATATTTTCCGTAATTGGATGTACGAAGTAATGTTCCTTTCTGATATTTGTACGTAAATTCTGTTGTACAATATCCAAGAGAATATGACATAGCCTCCGTTCTTACACGAATTGTATTACCACTCAGGTAAATTTTCGCTTCATTTACTGGTCGTCCATATGTTTCATTAATGAAATTTACAACCTGAACGATTTTTCCGTTACGGTACTGATAAAGTCCGTGGAATACACTGATATCATTATCCGTACCACCTCTCAGACACAGGAAAGGTTTTCCATTAGATAATGTAATAATACGAATGGACATATCCATAAAAGATTTATTTATTGCACAGACTTTTGTATTATTTACATAAATATCTGCACCGTTCCAGCACCCATCGTACTGACTTTTTCTCCGGACAACCTTAATCCTGTCTTTCTTTCCATCGCCGGTGATATCATATCTTGTCCAGGTTTTTCCCGGCTGAATTGTATACATCCTGGGTGCTGCCGCCTGCACTGGCAGTACGGAAAAGATCATGAGACCCATAAGAAAAATACAGATGCCCAGTAACTTTTTCGCTCTTCCTTTCTTCATTCTTCTCCTCCTTTTTCTTTACATACTCCGGCTTTTTTATATCAGTATAATAAAAAAGCACCTTTTGAATATTCTCTGTACAAAGCGACTATTCTCGTTCCGCTCTGTCACATGGTCATAAACGTAACCAACTTATGATCTACGTTCATTTTACTATTCAACAGGTGCTTTCTGTAATATATTTTTTACTGCTTATGTGTTACTTTAAGACGTGTCATCGCTCTCGCAAGAGCCATCTGGTTCATATGATACTCCTGGATGCTCTGCTTCTGACGAAGCTGCTCTTCTGCACGCTCCTTGGCTTCCTGGGCACGGCGGATATCAATCTCCTCCGGGCTCTCTACGCTGAGGCAGAACAGTTTGGCACGGTTATTGATCATCTCAACAAAACCGCTGCTCACTGCAAAAATATGCTCATTGCCTTCTGCATCCTCAAAACGCATCTCACCGGGAATGATGGCTGCTACAACATTTGCATGATGAGCAAGAAATCCCTGCTCACCATCCACTGCCGGGATTATAAGCTTCTGGGCACGTCCTGCGTAAGCCAGTTTATTGCTGGCATAGATTTCCAGGCCAAATGTCTCACTCATAGCCGCTCCTTACTGCCGGTTCTCCTCGGCTTTTGCTTTTGCAATTACGTCATCAATGGTTCCAACATTAAAGAATGCATTCTCCGGATAATCATCCATCTCACCGTCAATGATCGCCTTAAATCCACGAATCGTCTCTTTCAGTGGTACGTATTTACCTTTGATACCGGTGAAATTCTCAGCTACATGGAACGGCTGAGAAAGGAATTTCTGGATCTTTCTTGCACGGAATACAGTCTGCTTATCTTCCTCTGAGAGCTCTTCCATACCAAGAATAGCAATGATGTCCTGCAGCTCTTTATATTTCTGAAGAATCTCCTGTACTCTACGTGCTACTTCGTAATGTTCCTCACCGACAATATCTGCCTCCAGGATACGGGAAGTAGACTCAAGTGGGTCTACAGCCGGATAAATACCCTGCTCAACGATCTTACGGGAAAGAACGGTTGTTGCATCCAGATGGGCGAATGTTGTTGCCGGAGCCGGGTCAGTTAAGTCATCGGCCGGTACATATACAGCCTGTACAGATGTAACAGATCCTTCCTTGGTGGATGCGATCCTCTCCTGAAGCTCACCCATCTCAGTTGCCAGTGTAGGCTGATATCCTACTGCGGACGGCATACGTCCAAGCAGAGCGGAAACCTCAGATCCTGCCTGTACAAAACGGAAGATATTATCAATGAAAAGAAGTACGTCTCTGTGCTCCTGATCACGGAAATACTCTGCCATGGTAAGTCCTGTCTCAGCAACACGCATACGTGCTCCTGGCGGCTCGTTCATCTGTCCGAACACTAAGGCTGTCTTCTCGAGAACGCCTGATTCTTTCATCTCGGTCCAAAGGTCATTACCTTCACGGGAACGCTCTCCGACACCGGTAAAAATAGAATATCCGCCATGCTCAGTTGCGATGTTCTGAATCAGCTCCTGAATAAGAACTGTCTTACCAACACCGGCACCACCGAACAGACCGATCTTACCACCTTTGGCATATGGGGCAAGAAGGTCGATAACCTTGATACCTGTTTCCAGGATCTCTACAGCCGGTTTCTGCTCTTCGAATGAAGGTGGATCACGATGGATGACCCAATGTTCTTCACCGTCCAGGGAATCACCGCCATCTACGGTATCTCCAAGAACGTTGAACAGACGACCCAGTGTTTTATCTCCAACCGGAACCTTAATACCGCTTCCGGTAGCTGTTACTTCTCTGTCTCGCTGCAGACCTTCGCTGGCTCCCAGCATGATGCAGCGTACGATATTATTTCCAAGGTGCTGGGACACCTCCATAACACATCTCTTACCGTTGTTCTCGACTTCAAGGGCATCCTTGATATCCGGAAGCTGTCCATCTTCAAAAACAACGTCTACAACAGGTCCCATAACCTGTACAATCTTACCTTTATTCATAGTCATCACTTCCTTTTTTGTGCTTTAGCACCGCTGATAACCTCTGTGATCTCCTGCGTGATCGCAGCCTGACGTGCACGGTTGTACTGAATGGAAAGATCCTTCAGCATCGCCTTCGCATTATCTGTAGAGGACTGCATTGCTGTCATTCTCGCATTGTTCTCACTGGCATATGCCTCTACAAGACATCCATAGATCACACCTGTAAGGTAGTTCGGAATCATAGTATCCAGGAGCACATCTGCAGACGGAGATAACACAATCTCCTCCTGATAGATATCTGCCGGAACCTGACCCATTTTAAAATCAGCTTTTTTCAGCGGTAAAAGCTGCATATTCACATTCTCCATTGCCATTGCATTCTGCATCTGTGTATAAACAATGTGAATCTCATCCAGCTCTCTTTCCAGAAATGCCCGTACGATTTCTTCAGTGATAAGGCGTGCTCTGTGCATGGTCGGCTTCTGCACAGTATAGTGGAAACTGCCGTCCATGTCCACATCTCTCTTGCCGAAATACTGACGCCCTACCATACCCAGGACATACAGTTTATGATGTCCCGGTACTTCTTCCATGAAGTCTTCTGTCATTTTCTGTACATTATGATTGTATGCACCAGCCATACCTTTATCGCCTGTAATGACGATAGTTCCTACTTTCCTTTCTTCTTTCGGAACAAGATGACGCTCACTGAAAAAAGGATGCTGGATATCCGGCATATGACGGAGGATCCTGGCAATGGCAGCCTGCATATTATAGAAATATGGTTCTGTGTCCTGCAGGATCTTCTTCGCCTTCTGCATCTTGGAAGAAGAAATCATGTACATCGCATTGGTGATCTTCATGGTGTCCTGAATGCTTTTCATACGAGTCTGTATTTCTTTTGCATTTGCCATATCAACACCTACCTGCTCTTATCTCTGAATTCTTCTGCCGCCTTTACGATTTTCTCTACAAGCTCATCAGAGAGCTGCTTTGTAGTCTCGATCTCTTTGCCGATCTCAGGATATACATTATCAAAGTACTCCAGAAGATCTTTCTGATATTTCTTGATCTCTTTCTTTTCTACATCAACCATCAGCTTGTGAGTCGCAACACAGAGAGTAATTACCTGCTGATGAAGACTTAACGGACTGCAAAGTGGCTGTTTCAGGAGCTCCATCAGACAGCTTCCGTATTTCAGCTGTGCAGTTGTAGCCTCATCCAGATCAGAACTGAACTGGGTGAACACTTCCATCTCTCTGTACTGTGCCAGATCGATACGTACACTACCGGAAGCTTTCTTCATAGCCTTGGTCTGTGCGGCACCACCAACACGGGATACGGAAAGACCAACATTAACTGCCGGACGCATACCTGAGAAGAACAGATCACTTTCCAGGAAGATCTGACCATCTGTGATGGAAATTACGTTTGTAGGAATGTATGCAGATACATCGCCGGCCTGTGTCTCGATGATCGGAAGTGCCGTGATGGATCCGCCGCCTGCCGCTTCACTCAGACGGCTGGAACGCTCCAGAAGTCTGGAATGAAGGTAGAATACGTCACCAGGATATGCCTCACGTCCCGGAGAACGCTCAAGCAGAAGTGACAATGCACGATATGCCACTGCATGCTTGGAAAGATCATCATATACGATCAGTACGTCTTTACCCTGATACATGAAATACTCTGCAAGAGCAGTACCAGCATAAGGAGCAATATACTGAAGAGGTGCACAGTCACTGGCTGTTGCGGAGAATACGGTTGTATACTCCATTGCACCATATTTTTCAAGATTGGAAACTACCTTTGCAACGGTAGAAGCTTTCTGTCCGATAGCAACATAGATACAGATCACATCCTTACCTTTCTGGTTGATGATCGTATCTGTTGCGATGGATGTTTTACCTGTCTGTCTGTCGCCGATGATCAGCTCTCGCTGTCCACGGCCGATCGGGAACATGGAATCAATGGAAAGGATTCCTGTTTCCAGAGGTACAGTTACAGACTTACGGTCAATGATTCCAGGAGCCGGGTTCTCGATCGGGCGGTATTCCTCTGCCTGGATCTCTCCCTTTCCATCAATAGGCTCACCAAGTGCGTTCACGATTCTTCCGATAAATTTATCACCTACCGGAATACCTGCCTGCTTGCCAGTTCTGGCAACCTTGGTGCCTTCCTTGATTCCTGTATCCTTTCCGAAAAGAATACATCCCATGCTGTTGGCACGGACATCCTGTACCATACCTTTCAGACCATTCTCGAAGGTCACGACCTCACCGTACATGGCATGATCGATGCCATAAACAGTTGCGATGCCATCTCCCACGGAGATGACAGTGCCTACTTCCTGGTCCTTGCTGATTTCGTCATAGTTCTTTATTTCTTCCTTGAGAATCGAAATGATTTCATCTGGATTTATTGCACCCAATTCAATTTCACCTCCGGGTTAATTTCTGTTTCAGTTTCTTATAACGTCCGATGAGGCTCCAGTCGTACTCACGATCTCCTGCCCTGAGAACAAATCCACCTACAAGGCTTTTATCCTCTGTAAGGGTAAGTTCCACTTCTCTGGCAGAAAACTGGCTACGGAGAAACTCCTTCATCTTATTTTCCTGCTCTTCGGCAGGACGTGTTACATAAAGAAGCTCTGCCTTGAGAATTCCTTTCTGTTCCCGACTGTAAGCATCATAAGCTTCAAGGATCTCTCCGATTCTGTCAATCTTCTGATACTTACACGTTACTTTAAGAAAACTCTTCATTTCCTGCGGAAAAACCCGCTCTATTACCTGTTCTTTTTCTTTGAGGGAAACAAGTGGATTTTCAAGCATCTTACCTATCTCAGGTGTATTCTTAAAAATCCTTCCTGTTTCGCAGATTGCCTCCCCCGGGACAGAAAGACCGTATAATGCTTTTGCATAATTAATGGACGTCTCTGTCATGAGGATCACCTGCTCCTTCTAAAAACTGGTCATATAGGGACATATCCTGTGCTTCGTCGTTCTTTTTTCCCATGATTCTGGATGCTGCATCCATTGCCAGCTCAGCCACTTTGCCTTCCATCGCTTTCATAGCAGCTTCCTGCTCAGTGCTGATATCTCTTCTTGCTTTCTCAAGAATCTGACCAGCCTGATCATTAGCTCTCTTCACGATGCTGTCTGCCTGTACTTTTGCCTCGTCCTTAGCCTGCTCTACAATATTGAAGGATTCCTCCTTCGCAGATTTCAGTGCATCCTCATACTGTCCTTTCAGCTGGTTTGCTTCAGTGGTTGTCTTCTCTGCTGAAGCAAACTGCTCATCGATCATAGCTTTTCTCTTCTCCATAACACCAATGATCGGGCCGAAAAGGAACTTCTTCATTAAAAGATAAAGAACGATCAGGTTTATAATAGTAAAGACAAGGTTGATATCAATTTTAATCACCTGGTCCACCTGCCTCTCTTAATCCTGAATTAGTATCTCGTCTTTACCTATTAGCCAAGCATGATGATGATCAGAAGACCGATTACGAAACCGTAAATAGCTGTTGCCTCTGCAAGAGCACATCCAAGAAGAAGTGCTTTACTGATCTTGCTCTCTGCCTCTGGCTGTCTTGCGATAGCTTCTACTGCTTTAGATGTTGCAAGACCGATACCAATACCTGCTCCAATACCTGTAAGAACTGCGATAGCTGCACCAATTGCGATTAACATAGTTTTTTCCTCCTGTAAAATACAATTTTTTTCATTTTTAGATCAAGCGGATCTTCCGCTTCACTACTCAATTGCTTCCTTGATGAACAAGGATGTTAAGAATACAAATACATACGCCTGTATGAATCCGTCAAAGAAATCAAAATACAGGCTGAATGGTATGGGAAGAATGGCCGGACAAACAAACTCCAGCAGCTTCATAACTACGAAGCTTCCCAGAACATTACCGAACAACCGCATGCAGAGAGATGTAGGTCTGATCGCTATTTCCAGAATGTTGATCGGAAGCATGATCGGAACCGGCTCCGCAAAGCTTTTCAGGAAACCCTTCAGTCCCCTTTTATGAAAGCCTGCATACTCGATCAGAATAATGCTCATCAGTGCCAGCGCAATGGTAACGTTCATGTCCTTCGTTGGTGGTGTAAAACCAAATACGCCTGCGATATTGGCTATTCCGATGTAGATTACGGTTGACATCAAATAAGGCACATACTGTTTGCCTTCTTCTCCAAGGATACCCATGAAGAAATCCTGAAGAAAACTTACCCCGGTCTCCAGAAGCAGCTGCTTCTTACCCGGATTTTCCACACTGAGATTCCGAACTAAGATCAGAGACAGAATCACAAGAACCGCCATGATGACCCATGTGACTACCACGCATTCTGCAATTGGTATTCCACCAAACACCGGAATGGTAAAGGCTGTCTTACTGTTTAGTTCTTCTGCCAGTGTACTTGATAAATCTCCCGTTTTTCTCCCTCCTTTTCTCTTGGCGCTGATCGCATCTTTTTATAATTGGTATGACCACGCCTTGTAGTTGACTTTATTTTACTCCGCATTTCCAGAATGTCAATATTATTTTTGCCTGTTTTGCACAAAAAAGAATCTTTTTTCTATACAAAATACACAATTAATTTAACTGATCTTCTTCCGGCTTCCTGCGCACTGATACTTCTCCATAAGAAAGCAGGGTTTCTGAACCATCCTGTTCTCTCACGAGCAGCCTTCCATCAGGAGCAATAGTCTCTGCATAAGCTTCCCGTGTACGCGTTCCGTCAGTGATCACGATCATATTTCCAGGTATGATATTATTTTCTGTATAGTCTCTGGAAAGTTCCGGAGTTTCTGCTTCCATAAGAAGCTGGTTGACAATTTCTGCAACAAGAAGACTGCAGTTTATATGTTCTGCTTCCTTCCTGCCTCCAAACAATGCTCCTGCTGTTCCCTGAATCTCTTCCGGAAAACCGTCTTCCGGTGCATACAGATTCAGACCGATTCCCACAACAGCAAACTCAATATTTCCACTCTCAAAGTCTGTAACAGCCTCCGTCAGTATCCCACACACCTTCTTATCATGAAGATACAGGTCATTAACCCATTTAATCCCGAGGTCGATTCCACAGATCTTCTTCACAGCCCGGTAAACTGCAGTTGCCGCTGCTGTAGTGATCAGGAGTCCTTCCTTCAGCGTTCGCTCCGGTCTTAGAACGATACTCATATACAGTCCTGCATTTTCAGGGGAATAAAAACTCCGGCCTCTCCGGCCTCTTCCATTTTTCTGCTGACGCGCCAGTATCAGTGCGCCATGCCCTGCTTCTCCTGAAAATGCAGCCTCTTTGGCTGCTCTGTTCGTAGAATCCAGTTCCCTGTATATCTTTACAGACGCATCTGGATGATTGAGATAAAGCCGGATCCCTTCTTCAGATAACCGGCTGCCGCCGCGAAGCACATAGCCTTTGTTTGGTCCTGCTTCTATGGTGTATCCCTCTTCCCGAAGGGATTTCACAGCTTTCCAGATGGCTGCTCTTGTGCAGTTCAGTTCTGCTGCTGCCACTTCTCCGGATATCAGTTCATTCTCGTTCTGCTCCAGAAGCTTCAGCATTCTTGCTTTTACAGTCATATCTTCACCGTCCATAATCTGCCGTTGCCGGCAAAATTCGTCCCTTCCGAGAACCGAAAGCAATTATAGCACTTAAACATCGCGATGTCTATTATCTTTTTTAGATATGCTCTCTATATTAATTTTGTATTTCAAATACGGTTATTATATGATTTTTCTCATTTTTGTCTGTTTTAATGTCCTTTTTTAGAGATAATTTCTATGAAAATCTGCTGATTCAGGGTAAAATTTCCTGAATCACTATAATATGCAGATTCCCCATCGAATAAATATTGCTTATCATTTGTAATAATTAGAAAGACTCTTCTCAAGAAATCCCCGATACTCATCGCGCACACGATCCGGTGACGCGATCACTGCATCCGGTCCAAGACTGGCTATCCAGCCAAAAAACTGATCACTGACGTTTACACGAACCAGCGTTTTGAAATGTTCATGATCCTTCCTCTGTATCATAATGTCTCTTCCGAAGCGATCCAGTACAACACCTACCAGACGGTTATGTGCTTCAAGACATATGGTTTCTTCTCTTCCGCCGAACATCCCGAAGGTTTTGGATGTCAGCTCTCCTGCATCAAAATTCTCAAAAAACTCTCTGCCATTACGTGCCGCTTCCTCTACCCTGATCTGCAGGATCTTATCCACCCGGTAATGCTTCACTTTCTCACATTTTTCGTCGTAGGCAATCAGATAATAATTCTCATTCTGCCAGACAAGTCCCCACGGACTGACACAGTAACGATCACCATTCTTCTTCAGCCGAAGTTCCTTCTCCACTGTCCACTGACAGTACTGAAAAGAAATCTGCCGATCCTCGGTAAGTGCTCTGTGGATCTCATCAATATTATAATACACGCTCTCATTCATGGTCTTAACCCTGTTCTCCACAAAAACCTGTCTTCGAAGCTGCCTGGCCTCATACATGCTTGCAAGACTCTCCAGCTTCCCGATCAGCTGACGTGACTTACCACTGGTAATAAAGCGAGAGGACTGCACGGCATCTACCAGAAGCTTCAGTTCCGGAAGTTCAAATTCCCTGCTGGCCAGATAAAAGCCTGCCGGCTTCTCCCTCCGGTTCAGGATATCCATGCCGAAATTCCTCAGCGTCTCAATATCATCATATATTGTCTTACGCTCTGCGCTGATTCCCAGACTGTTCAGATAAATGATCAGGTCCTTCACAGACATGGGATGTTCTTCATCGGTTCGCTCCAGAAAAACACGCATCAGATATAAAATTTTTATTTTCTGGTTAAAAACCCTGGGCATCTGCATTCCTCCTGTTCTATTTATCTGTCAGTGAAGCTACCACTGCAAAGTATAATACCATGAATGCAAGCACAACAGCAATAACATCTGCTCCTCTGAAATCGAAATTAAAAAGCATTGCCCCTCCGATCATAATCTCTATTGTAAGAACTGCCCCAAGGACCATGGCCATACCAGAGGAAAGCTTCTTCCCTGAATGACTGTCACCTGCCTCCACATATCTTCCCTCTGCCAGTGCTACCTTCCTGCTGTTCTCAGTATTCCACATAATATCCATCCTCCCTGTTATATATTCCGCCTGCAATTTATCGAACATATTTTCTGAACATGTTTTCTGTATATTGCTATTATAGCGCATACTTAGTACAATAAAACGGTATGAATTCAGTTTTTCCGAACATTTGTTTATTTTGCACAAAAATATGTTCGTTTTATCTGGTTAAAAAGAAAAAAGCCTGCCGCAAACGACAGACCTTTCACACGTTTTTATCCTTCTGTGAATTTAATACTGTAAAATAAACTTTCACAATCACTTTGCGTTTTATACTCACATCATTCCTGCAAACACAGATGCACCTACAACCGTAAGCAGACCGGCTACTGCAATGGCCAGACTGCTCATGGCACCTTCTACAGGGCCAAGCTCCATGGCTTTGGCTGTTCCGATGGCATGGGCTGATGTTCCCAGTCCGAGGCCTCTTGCAATAGGTTCCTCGATCTTTGCAATCTTATAAACAACCTCCGCGATCATGTTTCCCAGAACTCCCGTGATAATGATAACCGCTACTGTAATAGTCACAATACCTCCAAGTTCCTCGGAAACTCCCATGCCAATGGCTGTTGTAATGGATTTCGGAAGCATGGTAACATATTCCTGATGGTTGAACCCAAACAGCCTGGCCATAAGCAAAATGCTGCAAAGTCCTGCCAGCGTTCCGGAAATGATTCCGGCAGCCACCGCCTTGAGATTCTTTTTCAGCAGATGGATCTGCTCATAAAGAGGTACTGCCAGACATACCGTTGCCGGTGTCAGCAGATAACTGATATACTTGCCACCCTCATTATAATCATTATAATCAATATGAAATATTACAAGCACTCCGATAACACAGATAATCGAAATTAAAAGAGGATTAAAAATCGCCATTTTAAATTTCTTTTTCAGGATAAGGCCGATTTCGTAAGCGATCAGACTTAACATTGCTCCGAAAAATGCGGAGTTTTTTATAAATTCCATCATTTTTCATTTCCTCTCTTTCCCATTCGGATCACTCCCTGCGTTACTTTTCCTGTTACAACCATTACAATCACCGTGCTGATAAACGTCATGATAAGAACCGGTACACAAATCGGTTTCAGAGAACTCCAGGCTGTGATAAGCCCCGCACCTGCCGGTACAAACATCACCGGCATAATCTCAACCAGAAAATCTGCCGCACCTTTGACCTGGTCCAGCTTCAGGATGCCAGTAAGCAGTGCCACCAACATAATGACCAGACCATAAACACTGGCCGGTACCGGAAGTGGGAGAAAGGTTTTCAGTAATTCTCCAATGACGGAAATCAACAGGATGATGCTGAACTGCTGCACGTACTTCATGTTGCATCCCTCCTGATTCACGTAAAGCGGATGTTCTTATTCCGCTTTATTTCATACTCATGAACGCAGTCTTTCGTGATTTGCGTTCAACCAGCCCAAAAGTGGTCTTACCACTTTTTGTTTTAAACGTTTTCTAATTATACGCTCCAAATTATAAATTACAAGGATTGTATTCCATAAAATACAAAAAAGTCCTACAGTACGATCTTCTCTACCTGATACTGTCCGTCCTCCACGGTCATCACAGCCATTGTGACTTCCCCTCCGAAACGGCTTCGCCCACAGCTTCCCGGATTCAGCCACAGCCGGTCATCTATTACCTTTTCAAAATATTTGTGTGTATGTCCAAAAATCACCACCTGGGTATCACCCAGATCCCAGGCTACATCTTTTTTATTATGGACCATAAAAAATTTCACGCCGCCAATGGTAAAGCTTAAACTGATACGAAGATTTTCCGCCCATTCTTTGTCATTATTTCCCCGAACTACATAAAGATTTCCCATAGAACGGAGTACATCCAGAATCTCATCTTTATTTACATCTCCGGCATGGAGAATATATTTGCATTCCTTTAAAATTTCCAGCACCTCCGGTCGCAGAAGACCGTGAGTGTCTGATATGATACCGATTTTTTCTTTCATATATTTATCTGCTCCAATTCTTTATCTGTTATTGCCTTTTACCATTTACTATTCTCGCCATAACCAATAATACTCTTCACACTTCTCAAAGCTTATACATTAAAACAATTCTATCTTCCCATACTCTCCGTCAAATCCCGGTTTCCGTATAACTTCTCCCTTTCTCAGTCTCCGGATTCCTTCCGCCAGAACATCTCCGCCAGCAACACGGATATCTTCCAGTGGAACCTCTCTTAAAACCTGGAATTCCGCACCCAGCTTCTCAAGTAGCATTTCATACTGCCCCTGAACTTTTTTGCTTGCTGTAGAAAATCCTATACACGCTGAGACTACTTCCGGCAAAGGAACCAGGCTTTCATACGGGCGACCGCTTTCCGGCATGGAAGCTACTCCCTCATCGCGGTCAGATAACTGCATGATCCTGTGATCCACACCCATGGTCAGTTTTTTTCCACATACCGGGCAGATGTCATTATATTTCTCTGCTTCTTTCGGGCTTAAACATATACCGCACTTCCGATGTCCGTCAAAATGATATTTTCCTTCTTCCGGAAAAAATTCGATCGTACCCTCAAGTCCCTCACCTTTCTGCACTGCATTCCAAAGTCCCTGATAGGAAAGTTCTATATCCAGAAGATCTGCCTCCCGGCCAAGCTTGGACGGTGAATGAGCATCAGAATGGGACACCAGCTGATATCTGTCAAGAGCAGAAATCTGCCAGTTCATCACAGGATCAGAGGACAAACCTGTCTCCAGCGCATGTATATACGGTGTCAGTTCCTCGAAACACTCTTCTATGCTATCAAACCCTGATTTCGCCCCAAACAGGGAAAAATGCGGTGTCCAGATATGCGCCGGAATGTACATTCCCTCTTCACTGACTTCCAGCATCATTTCCAGAAGGTCATGGCAGGGTAAACCCAGTATGGGCCTTCCGTCAGAATGGATATTTCCGATTTTTTCCAGCCTTGCGGCAAAAGCATCTGCCTCACTGAACCCCGGAAGCAGGATCAGGCTGTGCACCTTTCTGGTTTTTCCTCCTTTTTTATAGATAGAACTGATCTCACCCGACAGCACAAATCTTGGCGCAGTTCCAGGATAACGTACCGCCTCCGGCAAAACAAACTCATCTTTCAGCCGGAACAGCCCCTGCTCGGCCGGAACCAGCTTATCCTTCAGTTCCTGCCGCCATACAGGATGTGTCATATCTCCCGTCCCCAGAAGCGTGATTCCTTTTTTCCGCGCCCAGAGATCCAGCATCTCCGCCGTCCCATCCTTGCTGGTTGCCATGGAATATCTGGAATGTATGTGTAAATCTGCGATCTGCTTCAAAATTTTTCCTCCTAGTTCGACTGTTTATATGTTTGTATTATAATTTTCTCTGTTCAACGTGTACATCCCTTTTTCTGTTTATTTTCAAACAAATGCAAAAAGCCACAGCAATCCCCCATTCAAAGATTGCCGTGGCCCTTCTAATTTTAGTTTTAGATTCTTATTTACTCATTCCTTTACCGCTTATGTTTCATCAGCTCACGCAGCGCTGCAATAAATACATCCAGCTCCTCATCTGTGCATTTGTTCATCATAAGGTTCATTTCATTTACACGTTTCGCATGTTCGGTGGACTGTGTCTCCATGAGCATGGCATCCATGGAAAAGTTCAGTACATCTGCTAGCAGAAATAGTACTTCTACAGATGGTTTCCTGTGTTCGCTTTCGATGTGTTTCATATGTGTAGGGCTGATGTTGATCGCTTCTGCAAGCTGTTCCTGGGTCATCTTGTTATCCATTCGTGCTCTGCGGATCGTATCGCCTAATAATCCGTCTTTCATTCGTAATCCATCTCCTTTTTTCAACAGGATACGTGGATAATCGAATGTTGGAAATCATCTCTAAGAGATTTATTTTTCTCTAAAAGAGTGCTTTTTTTACTTAGATATCTTTGTAATAAGACGGTGAAATTACATCGTACTCCCTGCAGGAGCAGCCATTTTCATAGCTGTCGCAGCAGTCACAGTTGGAACAGTACATGTGTGCATCATTAATATAAAACAGGCCACCGTACTGCATGGATGTACGCTGATTCTTGGATTTTTTCTTGCTGTTATCGTAGTAGGCTCCATTTGGGATCATCATATTTTCCGGGGAAAATCTGCTGAAATCAAAGAAGTGTGATTCTGTTCCGTGATGAGGTACCTTGATGCACCAGTAATGCTCGTGGAGAGGGATCTTTCCATCGTAATCTTCCACGATCATCTTCATATACTGTGGCTGCACATCTCCGGTAAACAGAAGGTTCAGTTCGCTGTCACTTGTGTTCTGGAATGCAAGGCTGATCTTGTGGCGGAACTGGCGTAAAAGATGACCCTGTTTTTCCGCACATTCTAGCAGTGCCTGAAATTCCGCTGTCGCCTGAAGCTCGCGGAATTTCTTTTCTAATTTCTCTGGTCTTAAACGGCACTGGGTTTCTTTCTGTGAATTCTCAATATCTTCCTGCTCAGCTGATTTTACTCCTGTTCCTGCTATGCTTGCAGTTTCAGCTCCTGTTTCAACTCCAACTGTTTCATTCGCAGCTGCATCTACAGCTTCTTTCTCTGCCCCCAGGTTGTCCACCCCGTTTTCATCCACAGTCATAGACATAAACAACTGACGTACTTCCTCTGCGATATTCACAAGCTCGGTCATGGCTTTTTCATTGTTTTCAATAAGAGAGTTAAACACATCCTCTGTTTCACTGCTCACAGTTCTCACATCCGGCCAGAGTGCTGTATATTTCCCTTCAAACTCTGATCCTCTTGACAGAAGATCGATCTTCACTTTTCTGGCGCAAAGTGCCTCTGCCAGGGCAAAAAGACTGACACGTCTTCCCGGCAGGCTGGCTTTTTTCGTGACATCTGCAAGGAGAAGCAGTGTCAGTGTATATTTCATTTCCGGATCAGAAAATACATCCGGGAGATAGATTTTTTCAAATTCGTAGGCATCTCTCCTGTACCGCATCATATAAAGAAGCCCGGATACGTGATCCGGATGAAAATGTGTGAGAAGGAGATTTTTTTTGCGGATGGTGGTAAGGTCTGAGATGATCACATCAAAAACTTCCCTTCGCGGTCTTCCCTCGATCTTACTGTTAACTGCACCGAAATCCACAAGCAGGCTGCCTTTTCTGTCGCGAATGCAGAAACAGTCTCCGAATCCTACATTGTACATTCGTATTCTCATTTACTTTCCCTCTGGTTTTCTGTTTATCTGCTGCATTCCCGGCAGCAGTTTTTTCTCTCAGGTTATCTTATTATTTCTCAGAACCAGATCTGCATATCATACCAGGTGGCTCCGCCATGGCAGGAATCTGCAACTCCCAGTTTCTTCATTCCGTGGCTTTCATAAAACGGGATCATATGCTCCTTGCAGGTAAGGATAAGAGCTTTTTTTCCACGTTCTTTCGCAAGATCCTTGAAGTATTCCACAAGCTCTCCGGCAATTCCCTGATGACGGTATTCCGGGATCACGTTCAGTCCGAATACAGTCTGGATCTCTCCGTCTTTCTTATGAAGTGTGATGTTGTGATAAAATTCATCCGGAAGTACCGGTTTATCTGTAGTTCCTCCGTTGATAAATCCTACGATCTTATCATCTTTCACTGCTACTACGAAATTCTCCGGGAATGCTCCCATACGGTTCACTACATCCTCATGGCTTGCTGCTTCCGCCGGCGGGAAACAGATTGCCTCGATCTCGGCCAGCCTGTCTGCTTCTTCTGGATGCGCCAGTCTGATCTGTAAATTCTCTGCCATGTATATTTCCTCCTGAAACTAATATAATCTTGTCAAGCGGATATTCGCAATCCGCATTCGCTACTTGCTCATAACCGAATAACTGCTTCGCAGTTTATCAGGAGGAGCTTGTACTCCTCCTGATACAAGCAAGTCCCCACCCACTGCTTATTGCTTTTCGCAACCCTGCAGGGGACTTTCTTGATTCGGTTAAAATCAATATTTCTTTAATTATATCGGCTGAATGAAAATGCGTCAACGTTCAACCTCAGGCTTTTTTTATAATCCAGTTTATCGTAAACTGTAATATGCTGACAATGTTGTCCATCCGGAACCCGGCAGCAAGAGAAGGTGAGATAAATAGCCAGATATCGAAAAGCCCCCAGTATTCGCGCTACTGAGGGCTTCATTCTTTGGTCTTTGCCAGACTTATTCTTTCTTTTGCCTGTTGGCATTATAGCATGTGCTTTGAAGCAGAGCAATATACTTCTCACTGAAAATTAATTTCAACGTCTCACAACACCGACTCGATCAGTCTCTCCGTATACTCCGTCTTCGGACTCTCAATGATCTCTTCCGGTGTTCCTTCTTCCTCTACATGTCCGTCGTGCATCACGATCACCCGGTCGCAGAACATCTGGACAAGAGCCAGGTCGTGGCAGATAAAAATAAACGCCAGACTCTTTTCTTTTTTCAGCTTCATGAGAAGCTCCATAATCTGTTTCTGTACAGTCACATCAAGAGCACTGGTGGCTTCATCACAGATCAGAATTTTCGGCTCCACAGCCAGGGCTCTTGCAATGGCTGCTCTCTGACATTCCCCACCACTGACCTGATGAGGATACCGGTCTGCATAATCTGCACTCAGTCCATATTTAATAAGAAGATTTTCCACACGTTTCCTGGTTTCTTTCTTACTTATCCCCATATTCCGGAGACTTTCCCCTATTCCATCCCCAAGTGTACATCTTGGATCAAAGGATTCTCCCGGAGTCTGGAATACCATCTGGATTTCTCTGTACGTTTCCCGCAGTTCTTTTCCCTTTACCTGTGTAATATTTTTTCCCAGAAGAAAAATCTCTCCACCGGTCAGTTCCGTCAGATGAGTGATCATCTTTGCAACCGTACTTTTTCCTGATCCGGACTCACCTACGATTCCAAGACATTCTCCCTGTTTCAGAAAAAAGCTCACATCTTCCACAGCTGTAAAGGATTTTTTCCCTGATATAAAATTCTTTTTTAAATGACGTACTTCCAGTATATATTCTGCCACTTCTTCTCTCCATTCCTTGTTTCAGCCTGTACAAATGCTCTCCAGCTTGCCTCTGTTCAGACGCGGCACAGAATTCATAAGCTCTTTTGTATAAGGATCCTGCGGATCGTCCAGTATCTGCCTGGTATCTCCGTATTCCATCACTTTGCCGTTCTTCAGCACCAGAACCTTATCTGCCATTTTTCCAACTACTCCGATGTTATGCGTGACAATAATCATGGCTGTATGATATTCCTGACGCAGAAGCAACATTTCCTCAACAACCTGTTTCTGCACGATCACATCAAGAGCACTGGTCGGCTCATCTGCAAGCAGGAGAGATGGATGCTGCAGCATGGAAATACAGATTCCCACACGCTGGTTCATACCACCGGACAGTTCAAAAGGATAACTCCTAAGGACACGCCTGCCATCCTTCAGCCCGATCTTTTCCATCATTTCTATTGCACGTTCTTCACATTCCCTGCGGCTGATCTTTTCATGTTCCCGCATACTTTCGTAAATCTGATCACCAACTGTACGGATCGGGCAAAGCGCAGCACCGGAATCCTGAAAAACCATGGCGATCTCCGGTCCCAGGAGTGTTCGGAGTTCTTTTTCCGACATATCCACTACATTCCTTCCCATGTACCAGATATCACCTTCCGTAACCATGCCTTCATTTCCCAGAAGTCCCATAACAGCCTTAATAATGGTACTTTTTCCACTTCCGGATTCACCTACCACTCCAAGGATCTCTCCTTTATTCAGCTCCAGATTTATATCCTGAACAACCGGTTCTCCATTATAACAGATCGTCACATGATCAAGTTTCAGCAATGCTTCCATTTAAAATCTCCCAGCCGTTATTTCACTTCCAGATCCGCCGTGATCTCATAATAATCACATGGATGTGCAGTCAGCCCTGACACATTTGATTTTGATACCAGTCCCATATTCAGATGAGAAACAAAGAAATACGCATCATCATCAAGAATTGTCTGCTGTGCTTCAATGGCAAGCTTTCCTCTCTCATCTGCGTCAAAGGTCTCATGCATTTTTGCTATGATATCATCCAGACTTGAGTTACTGTATTTGCCATAATTTTTTGCTGCCCCGGATACAACTGTGCTTGTGAAAAAGTACTCCGGATCACCGGTCGGTGCAGTTGTAAGAGAACTTACATATACGTCAAAATCTCCATTCTTCGCATAGGTTGCATGATCTGCCGTATTATTTACATTAACCTCAATTCCAATATCCTTTAAAGTAGACTGTGCATATTCAGCAAGCTTCGGCTGTTCCAGACGTGTCGGATAAGTCAGCCATGTAATAGAAAGTTTTTTTCCATCCTTATCTGCATATCCATCACCATCTGTATCCTTCCATCCGGATTCTTCAAGAAGTTTTTTTGCTCCTTCCGGATCATAGGACGGTGCTTTCACTGCATCATTTCCATAAGAAAAGCTGCTCGGAAAAGCTCCCACTGCCGGAACGCCGCGATTCTCCATGATCACGTTACAGAAGCCGTCTTTATCGATTCCCATCTCTATGGCTTCCCTTACATTCTTATCCTGCATCAGTTCAGATTCCATATTAAACTGACCGAAAAAGCAGCGGCTTGTTGCAACAGAACTGATCTGATAATCAGGATTTCCGTCAAATAAGGCATAATTGTCATACTGAAGTCCGTAAGTTCCCTGGATATCTCCTGTCTGCAGAGCTGCTGTCAGTGCACTTCCGTCAGAAAAAGATTTCACGATCACATTATCAGTCTTTACCTCTCCGCCCCAGTAGTTTTCATTCTTCACCAGCTTAATTTCTGTAGGGGAAACCTCTGTTGCAATAAAAGGTCCTGTACCTGCAACATTGGCGGAACCGCCTTCTCCCTGCACACCATAATCCATATCTATGATAGCCCCATATGGATCTCCAAGATAATTGATGATCGCAGGACATGCTTCTGTTGTATGGATCGTCACCGTCATTCCGTCTGCCTCGATCTTGTCAATCTTCATATCTGACGGTGCCCGGTCGTGATTCGCGATCAGATCATCCAGACATTCTTTAACTGCTTCTCCGTCCATATCTCTGCCACTGGAAAATTTCACGCCATCACGAAGCGTAATTTTCACAGTATTATCATCTGTAAATTCATAATCTGTAGCAAGCCACGGCTCGATCTCCATGTTGTCATTATACTTAAACAAGGTCTCACCTACACCATAACGCAGGCAGCTCCAGCCGGAATAATTATCATGTGGGTTCAGGCCTGCATCTCCCATCTCCTCACTGTATCCGGTTGTTCCGTAAACAAAAGTTGTCCCTTCTGTTTTATCCTTATTTTCGCTTTTCGCATTTACAGACACTCCTGTCATGCCCATAACCAGCATTGCCGCAAGTGTCGCTGCCATTATTTTTTTCCTCATATTTTTTCTCTCTCGCTTTCTTTTACTCTGATGTCATTTTCCTCTGTTCCGTTCTCTTGGATCCATATAATCCCGGACTGTATCGCCCAGCAGATTAAATATCATAACTGTAATAAAAATCGCGGCTCCCGGAGCCAGCACCATCCACGGTGCGATCTGCAGCATACTTCTTCCGTCATTGATCATACTTCCCCACTCAGCCGTTGGCGGCTTCACTCCAAGTCCCAGGAAGGAAAGTCCTGCAAGCTCCATCATCATGGTTCCGATATCAAGAACTGCTGTCACAAGAATCGGTCCTGCAATATTGGGTAAAATATGTTTTATCAGAAGTTTTCCTGTACTGCTGCCAGAAAGCTTCGCTGCCATCAGATACGGAGAAGCTTTCTGTGTCAGGGTAAGTCCTCTGGCAAGCCTTGCAAATTTCGGCCAGCTGATCACAGCCAGGGCGATGATCGCATTCTGGATTCCTCCTCCCAGCACAGCAGCTACTGCCAGTGCAAAAACAAGTCCCGGGAATGCAAGAAAAAGGTCGGAAATACGCATAAGAACTGCCTCTGTTTTTCCGCCTCTCCAGCCACATAAAATTCCGATCACAGTTCCCACAACCGTGATCACAGCTACCAGGATCAGTGTTCCGTAAATACTCACCGTACTTCCTGTAATCACTCTTGACAGCATATCTCTGCCATAACGGTCTGTTCCCAGAAGATGCTCCGGGCATGGTGCCTTCTGTGCCAGTGTCAGATCCTGTGCATAGGGATCATAAGGGCAAAGATATTTTGCAAACGCTGCGATCAGCAAAAGTACTGCAGTCAGTATCAGAAAAAATATCAGTTTGGCCCTGGTATGATTTTTCCTGATCTTCTGTTTCCGGACAGTTATCTTCTTTTCTCCACTCATGCTCTGTCACCTCCAAGCCTTACTCTCGGATCAAGATAGTGGTAAACGATATCTGTCACAAGATTTACCAGTACATAAATAACCGCCATCCATGCCACATAAGCCTGTATAATGGGATAATCCCGCATATTGATGGCATCTACAGCCAGCTTTCCAACTCCGTCCCACATAAAAATATTCTCTACAATAGCTGTTCCTCCCAGAAGATTTCCGATGGATAAGGCCAGAAGAGTGATAATCGTCAGCATTGATGCTTTCATAACACTTTTCCATATGATCACGCTTCCTCTGATTCCCCGAGCCTTCGCCCCCATCACATACGGCTTGTTCAGTTCTTCCAAAACTGTGGCACGTACCTGCCTTGTATACTTGGCAGCCATAGAAACAGCCAGCGTCAGTGTAGGCAGAATGACGCTCTGTCCAAGATCAGAATTCGTCACTACCGGCAAAATTCCCAGTTTAACAGATAAAAAATACATCAGAACCATTGCCGCAAAAAAATTCGGCATGGAATTTCCCACAAAACTTAAGAACCGGATCACATAATCGATCCATTTATTATGTTTCACCGCTGATAAAATTCCAAGGGGAACCGCAAGAAGAACAGTTAGAATGATAGATGACAATGTCAGCATGATCGTTGCCGGAAGCTTCGAAGTGAAGGTTTCGTAAACATCTCTGTGGGAAACATAACTCTCTCCCATATCACCTGTGACCATCCCTGCAAACCAGTTTGCATATTGAACAGGAAACGGCTTATCAAGACCATATTCCGCCTTTGTCTTATCAATGATTTCCTGTGATACTGCAGAGCCTGCATTTTCATATATATACGTCACTGCATCTCCACCGGCCAGCCTCATCATGGCAAAAGACAGAAATGTGATCCCGATCAGGACCGGGATCAGCTGCAGAAGTCTTTTAAAAATATATCTTCTCATTTTCTTCCTTTCCACATTTTAAATGTTCAGATAATAAAAGTTTAACAATCCTCCTGCTCTGTCACAACCCCCGTGGGGGGATTTCACTCATTCCATTCTTTCATGTATATGTATTCCTTTTATGAATAGCATTCTGCTCCACTGCATACTTCACCCCGTACTCTGTGTCCCGGTGATATTTCCAGCCAGTTTTCTTCCTGACTCTGTATCTCATTGTATTCGATCAGTGCATGTCCACGCTCTGACACCGGATCCGGAACATGTATTGCCGAAAGCAAAGATCTTGTATATGGATGACACGGATTTCCAAAAAGCTCCTCCGTTGGTGCCATCTCAACCAGTTTCCCGTTTTTCATTACACCAACCGTATCACTCAAAAACCGCACCATCGACAGATCATGGGCAATAAACAAAAATGAAAACTTCTTTTCTTTCTGAAGCTTTTTAAACAGCATAACGATCTGCGCCTGAATGGAAATATCCAGAGAGGCAATTGGTTCGTCTGCAATAATAAGGCGTGGCTCCATAAGAAGGCTTCTTCCGATCGCCACTCTCTGCCTCTGGCCTCCGGAAAGCTCTCCGGGTCTTTTGGAAAGGATGCTTTCATCCAGTCCGGTTTCTTTCAGAATTTCCTGAAGCTTATTTTCCAGAAGCTCCCGATCCCTGATCCTTCGGCTGATCTTTATCGGTTCCAGCATGATCTGCCGGATGTTCATTCTTGGATTTAAAGCCGCACCAGAATCCTGAAAAATCATCTGGATTTCTCCCTGCATCCGCTTTCTGATATCGTTGTCACCTGTTTGCCTCAGTCCGAAAGGACTTTTTTTATCCGAAAGCTTCTCTCCCCTGTAAAAGAGTTCTCCACCTGTGGGGTGATAAATTCCAGCCAGGGTTCTGGCTGTTGTGGATTTTCCGCATCCGGTCTCGCCAACCAGTGCCATGATCTCGCCTTCCCGGATTCCAAAAGAAACATCATCTACTGCCCGTATAGTATAATCTGAACGAACCCGGAAGTACTGTTTCAGATTTTTAGCTTCTATCAATATTTCCTTCTGCGCATAATCTTTTCTTTTTAAATCAGGCGTTGCTTTTTCCCATGCCCGGTTATCCTGAACATAGACGCAAGGCTCCTGCTGTCTTTTTTTCAGAAATGAAGGTTTTTCTACTTTCGGAGCTCTTTCATCCAGCAGCCATGTCGCAGCATAATGAGTTTCACTGACCTTAAACATCGGCGGCTCTTTTTCATAATCAATGGCAAGTGCCTGAGAATTCCGGACAGCAAAAGCATCCCCCTGTGGGGGATTCAGAAGTGATGGCGGCATTCCCGGAATAGGATTCAACACACCTTTTTCATTTGTAAAAAATGGAAGGGAAGAAAGAAGTCCCCATGTATACGGATGTCTTGGATCATAATAAACTTCTTCTGCTGTTCCGATCTCAACGATCTTTCCTGCATACATTACGGCAACCCTGTCTGCGATCCTTGCAACAGCTCCCAGATCATGTGATACAAATACAATGCTGACTCCTGTTTTTTCCCGAATTTCCAGAAGCAGATCCAGGATTTTGGCTTCCACAGTTACATCCAGAGCTGTGGTAGCTTCATCCGCAAACAAAATCTGTGGATTACATGCCAGCGCAATAGCAAGAACACATCTCTGTCTCATTCCGCCTGAAAAAAAATGAGGTTGAAGTCCGTATCGCTGCTCTGCATCTGAAATTCCTACCAGCTTCAGCATTTCTATCGCTTTCTTTTCAGCATCACCTCTGGATACCTTCTGATTTTTGATAATCGCTTCTGTGATCTGTTTTCCGACAGGGATCGTAGGATTCAGAGTCAGCATAGGATCCTGAAACACCATACTTACCTTGCTTCCGCACAGCTTCTCCATCTTTTTTCTTTTATAATCTGTAATGTTTTCTCCGCACAGCCGGATTTCTCCATTTTTCACCCTGGCATTTGGCGGCAACAGTTTCATCACACTGCGGCACATCACTGTTTTTCCGCATCCGGATTCACCTACGATACAAAGGATCTCTCCTTTTTTCACAGAAAGATCCACATTCCGGACGGCCTGTACCTCGCCGTCCGGTGTGTCAAAGCTTACCGAATAGTTTTTTAATTCCAAAACGGTTTCCTGCATATTTTTTCCCTTATTTTGTAATAGTCCAGTCTTCAATATTCCACATAACGCCTACGGAATGATGTCCGAGAACACGTGTGGTATCCAGTCCGGAAATTCCGGAAACACCTACATAATCACCCTGAAGATAAGCTACCAGAAGAATTCCAGGTGCCTGCGCATAAGCCTTTTCAAACTCACCGTAGGATTTTTTTCGTGCTTCCTCTGTTTCACCGTGACGTCCTTCTTCAAGATATTTGTCGACATCTGCATTGGAATAATGCATATTGTTTCCACTTGCATCTGTCACAAAATTTACATATGCCATATCCGGATCGAACTGTGTTGAATAGCCTGCAAGGAATCCATTATATCCTGCATCCCAGTCAAATTTTGTCACCAGTTTTACTTCCATCTCCACGCCAGCCTGTTTCAGCATATCTGACATAACATTGGCAATATCCACACGCTCCTCTTCATAGTCACGGACCTGAATAGTGAAATGGAATTTCTGCCCGTTTCTCTCATAGATGCCATCATCACCTTTTTTCCAGCCAAGCTCTTCCATCTTCTTTGCAAAAGTATCCAGATCATAGGAATAAATATTTGCTTCTTTGTCAGTTCCAAGAGGATTTCTCTGAATCGGGCTGTACGCCGGCTCTCCCTGACCTGCCAGAACACCTGCGATAATGGAATCTTTATCCAGTGCATAGTTCAGAACGCCAATGGAATCTCCGTTTTCTTTCCAGAAATCCGTGCTCATATCCATGGCAGCTCCACGGTAATCTGCTGTTGTGAACTCCCAGTAATTATATCCGTCCTTGTCCTTAAACTGGGAAGCATAGTTGGAATTCAGCCATGCAAGATCAGCTTCTCCGGACTGGAGCATAGTTGCCTTGGTAGTCTCATCAGATACGGTACGGTATACTACTGTTTCAATATTCGGAACTTTTCCATAGTAGTCTTCATTTCGTTTCAATGTGATCATTCCACCTGTGGCATCCCAGTCTTCGAATTTATAACGTCCTGTTCCTACCGGATTCTGGTTAAAAGATGTTGTATTTATATCTTCACCTTCAAGAAGATGCTCCGGAAGGATTCCCATGGTAAAATAATCCAGCATTGCCGCATCATACTGGTCAAGGGTGAATACTACGGTCTTATCATCCGGTGCCTCGATATCTGTGATATCCTGATAATTGCTGGTAATGCTTGCACCCAGAGTTTCATCCTCTGTAAGCTCTTTGTAAGTATATACAACATCTTCAGCATTAAAAGCTTCTCCGTCATGCCACTTCACACCATCACGAAGTTTAAAAGTATAAGTATTGGTATCTTTATCAAAGGTATAGCTCTCTGCAAGATCCTCTACAGGTTTTCCATTTGCATCATACTTCATCAGCCCGGAAAAAATAAGATCCGGAAGCTCATCATGATTGTTCAGAAGCGGATTGATCGTACTTTCCGACTCTCCTGCATAAACCAGTGTTTTGTTTTCTTCTGCTGCAAATGCAGTTACTGTTCCCCCTATTACAGCTCCTGTACATACTGCTGTCACTGCCGCAAGCGTTACTGCTGCACATTTCTTTCCGTAACTGTTCCCTGTTCTCTTTTTCATTTTTGTTTTCCTCATCTTTCCTTATTTTCGAACCGGTTATCCACACTTCGTCTGGATTTATCCATATCCTGTCAGATACCGGCACCATTCCACACATCATTTTCCATCAAAGATTGCTGTATTTATTATTCACTTCGCTTCTTACAAAGCTTCCCACATTGGTAATACACATCAGAGTAACTACCAGAAAAACTCCCGGTATCACGATCACCCACCAGGTATTCATGATCAGTGCTTTATTAGCCAGGGAAAGCATGCTTCCCCAGGAAACTACATCTGCCGGAAGTCCCAGTCCCAGAAAGCTTAAAGTAGATTCCATAGTGATACAGCTGCTGACAGATGAGATCACCACAAACATGATCGCTGAAACAAAATTCGGTATCAGATGATAATACATCACATATCCAAAGCCTCCTCCGCAGAGTCTTGCATACATCACATAATCGCTGTTCCGTATCTGCCGCACTTCACTTCTTACGATACGAGCCAGTGCGAACCATCCGGTAATACCAATGATAACGGAAATGCCGATCACATCATCTGCCTGAAAAACAGCAGATAAGATCAGTATCATAAGAAGTGTCGGAATGCTTCCACACATTTCCGTAAATCGCATCAGGACCGAATCAACCTTTGGTCCTGCAGTTCCGCTGATGCATCCGTAGGTAACACCGATCACAGTAATGATCGCTGCTCCTGAAATTCCGATCACCAGAGATACTCTTCCTCCATACCAGATCAGGGAGTAGATATCTCTTCCAAGAGAATCCGTTCCAAAAATAAATTCCCTTCCAGGCGGTGTATTCAGATTCCGGAGATAAAATCCTGAAGGATCATGATTTGCTACAAGATTCGCAAATATACATCCCAACACAACTATCAGCAGCAGGATCATGGAGAAAACCGGTTTTCCCTTCAGCTTTTCCCTGAATGTTATCTTTCTTTTTTGAACTTCATACGTTTTCCACCCAGAACCTACCACCCGGAAAAGCTCTTCTTCGGAAATCATACTGTTATCTACCATACTCTCACCTCTGAATCCTTCATTCTCGGATCAATCTCCTCATTAACAGTCTGTGCAATAAAACTGCTCAAAAATACGATAAAGCCCGTGATCAGCACATCTACCATCAGAAGATTATAGTCATGATATTTGGCAGATTCCACTGCCAGATTTCCAATACCTGCATAATTGAATACTGCCTCGACCGTCACTGTTCCACCGGTTACGTGAGGGACTGAAACCGCCATAATACTTACAATGGTAGGCATTACATTTCTGAGACAGTGTTTCCACAGAATTTTTCTTTTGGAAAGCCCTTTGGCCCTGGCAAGCAATACGTAATCTTTCCGTACCTCATCCAGAAATTTGTTTCGTATCATATATGCGTAATACCACAGATGACTTAAGATCATAACCACAAGCGGAAGTACCATATGTCTGATACGATTGCCAATGCTGTCTGCCATTCCGACATCATAAGCGCCACTGCTCGGAAACCATCCCAGATTTACGCTGAAGATCAGTATCAATACCACCCCCAGCCAGAAAGCCGGCACATAAAAGGCTACTGTTCCTATCTTACAGATCAGACGGTCGATCCACTGATCTTCATGAAGAGTACAGAATATTGCGATCAGGATTGCCAGCGTAAAGATCACTACATAGGCGACTCCCCCCAATACCAGAGTATTCCCGATCAGCGGTTTTATCACATTCATGACTGGCTGCCTGTACTTCAAGGACAGTCCGAACTCTCCATGAACTGCATTGGTGAGCCATTTTACATATTGTACTGCGATTCCCTGATCAAGTCCCAGCCTTGTCCTGGCAGCAGCTATCTCTTCACTGGTCATCATCTCAAGAGAATCCCCGTAAAAGGACTGCAGAGGATCTCCCGGTGCAAGTCTTGCCATCCAGAAAACCACGACAGACAGCAGAAACATAACTACTGCAAGCAAAATGATCCGTTTCAGGATCCGGGTACCTATCTTACTTCCTTTGTTCATAATTTCCCTTTCCCACGTCCCATTACTTACATGTGAGACAGATATTCTCATTCCATTCTGCTGCATGCTCACGCACGCAATCGCTTCGCGATTTGCGTTCATATTTCAAAAGCAGTTATGGTATCAAAAACCATAACTGCTTTTGAAAGGGTCGTGTTATTATTCGACAAAACATTTGTATGCACAAACAGGAGTGCGCGGAGGTTGTGTGCATTACAGTGTTTATATGCAGCACACGGATTGTGCTGTTGATATTATTTTATCATTTAATGATATTTGAACAACCCCGGTATGGGGATATTGGGACAGTCGGGTTTGGCATAGATGTGCATTCCAATTTTTCTTATGCCATACCGTTAAACACAAAACAGCCGGCATCTTCCTGCAGCAGAATCTTATTCTGCACAGAAAAATCCCGGCTGGTCTTTTCTTTGTTTTTATTGCAGCTTATAAAGTTTAAAATCTTCCCTTTACAAATTTCAGGAAATCTTTTCCCTGGTCACTGAGTGTCTCACCTCGTCTTCTGATACATCCATAAACAAGTCTCTGGCCTTCTCCCGGAAATGTATACTTCACTCTGGAATACCCGGAATCACGGCCTGAAAGATCCGCTCCACTTATATTGCACAGCTCGCCGGAACCCAGAAGACGTTCTACGATATAGTCACTGTTAGTCACCACTACCATCTCTGCTTCCACTGCGGAATGTCCGTTTTCCTCCACAAGATTCCGATAATTATCCGATGAAAATTCATCCGGGAATCTCTGTATCAGTCTCAGCTGGGACATCTTAAACTCTCCCACCTCTGACGCTGAATCTTTTTTCCCGGTATATATATTTACTTCCGTCTCAGTCAGTGGTTCAAATTCCAGATAATTCCGTAACAGAAAATACTGAAAAGATGCCAGCTGGTTCTGCATCACATAAGCGAAGCCCATATCATCCTGGCGTGATTTCACTCTTCTTACGATCTCGTGTGTATCTGCTGCATAAACCTGATAATGGAGATCGTCCTTTTTGTGTGTTTCATAATATTCTACAAAAGTATCCGCAAACCAGGAGCTGGGATGAAAGCATACACTCAGACTGCTTTTTGCAAGAGGCTGCTGCTGCATTTCCAGTTCATTCATATTTTCCAGGATCTTCTGCACATGACCATATGCACGCTCTCCCTCCGGAGTCAGCTCGATACCTTTTGCATGGCGGACAAAAAGCTGAGTCCGCATGTCATCCTCCATGGAGCGGATCACCTTGCTTACATTGGACTGGGTGGTAAAAAGTATCTCTGCAGCCTGGCTGAAAGAACCTGTTTTGGCACAGGCTGCAAAATACTGGATCTGTTTGATATTCAGCATATTTCTACCCCTGTTTCTTCGCAAAAATCAGGAACATCGGGGTAGGATTGTAAAACTCATCTTTTTCTATATAAATACGTTTACTGATTCCCAGGTCAAAAGAAAACTCCTCGACTCCCATGCGTCCCAGAGTTTCCAGATCCCAGGCAGGGCGAAGGAACGAGCTGATGGGAAGCTGGCGTTTGATGTCTTCACACTCCTGCATCAGATCATCCTGGATCTGATGATGTGCATGGTTTTCCGGAAGATCCGCAGTATCTGCAAAATCTGCCGCACCGTAGTTGGCATCCAGATTGATCATCACTCCGCCTGGTTTCAGCACACGGAACCACTCCTGGTAAGCATGCTCTGCATCCGGCAGCGTCCAGGTCAGATTTCGGGATACGATCACGTCAAATTCCTCATCCGGAAAATCCGGATTCTCAGCATCCATCACTGCAAACCGGCAGACCATGTTCTCTTCCTCCGCAAGCTCTTTTGCATGGGCAATCATATCCGGTGTCAGGTCGATACCGGTTACATCGTGGCCTTCTTTTGCAAGAAGAATGGTAAAAAATCCTGTTCCGCATCCCACATCCAGGATCTTAAGATTCTTTTTCCCAGGAAGGTGTTTCTTAAGCTCGATAAGCCATCTGCCTGCAAGTTCACTGTGAAGCTCAGCTCTTCTCTGTTCCAGGAAACTGTCACTTCGTTTTGTCCAGTACTGGGCGATCCTTGTTTTTCGCTCATCTTTTTCGCGCACAATATTTCCGTAGGTGATCACAGGGCCGCCTTCCACAACCTGAAGACTGGATACCTGGTAAAGGATCACGCCATCCATATCAGCACGGCAGATTTCCTGAACATTGCCTTCATAATCCCGGATCTCGCCAAGGATCTCATCCTGATGAATGATATCGCCCGGTTTTTTCAGCGGATACCAGAGACCGTTGACACTTGCACACTGGTAGCGGACATCGTCCATTTTCAACGGGTAATAAGTGCTGTGGGAACGGATTCCATTATATGCTCCGATACTGCAAAGAATATTCCGCACATCCCTGCGCATGGAATCTACTTCCTCCCTCTGCCAGGTTCCCATGCAGCCGCGTTCCAGAAGAACTGCCGGGATATCCAGTGTGCTGGCAGCATAATTGTATGCACCACCTGTGCTTACATTTGACTGTACCATATATGGGACATCAACCTGCTCTGCCATTTTCCGTGAAGCTTCTGCAACCTCCGGCTTTGCCACGCCTGCAAAATATACATAAGGCGTCAGTTCCTCGTAATCATCACCGCCGTGAAGGTCAATGTAATAATCTGATTTTTGAATCAGTGATTCTGTAACAGCAGCTGCCAGACGTTCCATACGTGTGCCGTCTTTCTTCCCAGGGAAAACACGGTTCAGGTTCTTTCCATCCTCCCAGCTGATGCTGCCCGCACGCTTCTCAAAATCTTCCCTGTTCAGCACTTTTACAAAAATCAGCTGTCCATTCACATTCTCAGGCTTCAGCTTCTTTGAAAGCTCGATCAAAGTCTGGATTCCCACATATTCTCCGGCGTGGAGACCGGCTGTGACAAGAACTGTTTTTCCCGGATTTTTTCCACGGATGATGGTTGCAGGAAGTTTAAATTCTCCGTCTCCGATTTCGAGAAAACCTTCTGTTTTTTCGCCGTCTGCTACCGGAAGATTCAGGAAGTGATCCGGCTTTACACCTGTTACCATGAACATCGGAGTGGACTGGTAGTTCAGTCTCTCCTCCTCACTCCAGACTGTTTTCCAGATTTCTGTATCTGTATGGATTCCCATAAGTCCTGTATTTCGAAGTGTCTTTACATCCCACTGAGGTCTGTGGATTTTTGAAAGAGGAACCTGCAGGGCAATCCGCTCCATACGTTCAATATCTGTACAGAGATAATGATCATCCAGGCTGTTGCTTTCCACATTTTTACGGTCATTTTCGTATGCTTTTCTCTGCTCTTCTTCGTAGAGATAACCATACCAGTTGGCATCAAAATTCAGAAGTCTTCCTCCTGCTTTCAGTACCCGGACCCACTCACTGTAGGCAACGTCCGGATGCTCCAGATTCCAGGTAAGGTTTCTGGAAATTACAATATCAAAAGTGTTATCTGCAAACTCCAGTTTCTGTGCATCCATACGCTGAAAATGAATATTTTTGCAAAGCTCTCCCGCATTCTCCTTTGCTTTTTCCAGCATGCCTTCCGTATAGTCCACAGCATCTACTTTATATCCTGCTTCTGCCAGGATCACAGGGAAAAATCCGGGGCCTGTTCCAATATCCAGGATCCGGATTTCCTCCTTGGGCCTATCTGGAAAATAACTGGTCAGAAGCTTCAGCCAGGCATTTTTCTGTGTTCCTGCAAGCTCTTTATGATTAACTTCGGAATACCCTTCTGTGCGGGTATTCCAGTATGATTCGATTTCATCGAGAAGTTTTTCCACGTTGATTCCTCCGCGCTTTCTTTATGATATGAGAGCCTGTTCCGGTAAGGTTTTCCTAACTCTTCCCATACCCCACAGGTTATGTTTAATGTAGCAAATTGTCAGTGTTTTAACAAGCCCCTGGGGGGGATTAACTGACTGGAAGCTGTGTATTCTCTGTACAGGCAGCAACCTTGTAATTCTCTGATTACTGTGGTATCATCCTAGCTGTAGCAGACAGGTGAATCCGGCAGATATTCGCGATCCGCATTTGCTGCACAATTTTATATTCAAACATTCCATTACAGAAATTATCATTCTATCGAAAGGATCGATCATACAAATGACTAAACAGGAACTGGCTCTTGAAGTCATCAGCCGTTTAAAAAAAGAATATCCTGACGCAGACTGTACCCTGGATTATGATGATGCCTGGAAGCTTCTGGTAAGCGTCCGTCTGGCAGCCCAATGTACAGATGCCCGGGTCAATGTAGTCGTCCAGGACCTCTATGCAAAATACCCGGATGTGGAAGCTCTTGCTGCTGCCGAACCGGAAGATATTGAAGCGATCGTACGTCCCTGCGGACTTGGAAAAAGCAAGGCCAGGGATATCAGTGCGTGCATGCGTATTCTCCATGAGCAGTATCACGGCAAGGTTCCGGAAGACTTCAATGCCCTCTTAAAACTCCCGGGAGTTGGCCGCAAAAGCGCCAACCTTATCATGGGTGATGTATTCGGCAAACCAGCCATTGTAACAGATACCCACTGTATCCGCCTTTCCAACCGCATCGGCCTTGTCCATGACCTGAAGGACCCGAAAAAAGTGGAAATGGAACTCTGGAAGATCATTCCGCCAAAAGAGGGCAATGACCTCTGCCACCGGCTTGTAAACCACGGAAGAGATGTCTGTACAGCACGGACAAAGCCTTACTGCGACCGCTGCTGTCTCAGCGATATCTGTGAAAAAAATGGAGTCTGATATACAACAATACCTGCAGATATGCAAAGTACTATAAAGCGTATATTCAAACTCCGGAAAGGACAACATTATGAATTTCAAAAAACTGGAAAATAATCTTCTGGACATGATCCAGGAACAACAGGTTAAGATCGGATATATGAGCGGCGTAACACGCTTCTATTATCCGCTGCAGTCTCTGAACCGACTTCTTGGAACAGAACTTACAGAAGAAGAAATGATACATGCACTGGAAGAATTTTCTGCTTATGCAGAGGAACGTCTCGGAAAAGTGAAAGCCTCTTCCAAAAATGAACGTTTCTGTATCACCCTGCCTCCCCAGGCTTCTGATTATGTGCATGAAAACAAAAAACCAAGTGAATTCCTGGTGCGCTTCATCAATACAGTAGCACACCACGGCTGTACTCTGGATGAGGTGATGGAGGTGTTCCATGCTTATTCCCGACATGTTCATTTAGAGAAAACTACCGGCACAGGATTCGATTATCTCGTATACTTCGAAGACGGCATCCCGGATGATTACCGGTATTGTCTGTCCCTGGAAGGCGAGCATATGATCTATCACAAGTTCACACCGGAGGATTATGAAGATTTCGGGTTTTAAACCCGAAACTTCTTCTGAATCTCCCGAACTGTATCTTTTCTCTTAAACAGAAACAGCCACACCAGCATCAGAAAGCTGACACACACGCAGATCAGTGACGGATACAGGACTGTCACCACTCCTGCTGCCAGCAGAATCACCGGAATCACCCCTCCGAAAGCTCCCGCTTCCATAAGATAGATCATATATTCCGCAGCCTCCAGCTTCTGAACTGCAGTGATCACCCACATGGAACAGATCACAGCCAATGCACCAAGAGGCAGAAGATAATCCACAGACCATCCTCTCCAGCCTGTAAGCACATCCCACAAAACTCCAGCCACAGCTACGATCACCAGCTGCCACATCTCATTCTTCAGAAGATTCCGCCGCTTCACATAAGCAACCGAAACCATCAGCCAGGTACAAAACGCCCCTGCCGTTACAAACCAGGCCCAGCCCATATGTCCGTTAGCCAGAAAATCGATCAGATTACACACCACAGCCAGCACAATACAGAGAAATGTAAAACTCTCAAAAATCTTCGCAGGCTGTTTTCTTTCCTCTTTTTGTCCCGGAAAATCATTCTCCCGGATCTCACAGGACACCTGCTCCTCTTTCAGCTTCTCCACAAAATTCCGCTCGATATTTCCATTTGGTATTTTCGATGTAAAGCTTAATACCATCTCATCTCCAAAAGAGCAGGAACAAAGCTGCAGGCTGTCTGTGCTTGCAAAAAGTCCGAATCTCTGAATATACTCCCTGTATTCCTCCGGCATCCTGATAATTCCCACATTGGAATAGATAGCTGTAATTGACCTTCCTCCAAGAGTTGTACCAGCCAGAAGAAACGGAGTCTTGATCTCCAGCGGCACAAGCCGCAGCACCGGATTCTTCTCCAGGCTGACCAGGTCATTTAGCTTCGCAGCGATCACATCCCTGCTCAGTTCTTTTTTAAACTGCTCTTTCACAGATTCCAGAATATCTTTAAATGTAGTCTCCGGCTGAAAATAACAGCTGATCTCGATCCATCCGAAGAAATTCGCCATAGACTGGGATGGAAAATAATTTCTTAAATTCACAGGGATCATCAGGCCGATCGGTTTTTTCAGCTGATTCTGCGGTACTTCCTCATGGATTGCCCATATAAGAGCTGCCGTCAGAAAAACAGTGATGGACACTCCTGCCGCTTTTGCCCGGGAATGGATCTCTTTTACCGGAATACGGACTTCCGTGATACTCATATCTTCCTGCTGCAGCTTCTCGCCTTTCAGCTGAAATGCCGGCTTCTTGGACTCCCGTTTCCTCGGTGCATCGGAAGAATAATACTGGGAAAAGCTGTCCTCTTCCATATCCTTCCCTGTGACATTCTCATCCGGAAAAAGCTCCGGGAGATTTTTCCCGGGATGTGCTTCCTGAATATAATTCTTCACAAGCTCCATCAGGAAATGCATAGCTCCTGTTCCATCAGTGAGGGCATGGAACACCTCGAAATTGATCCTGTTCTTATAATAGCTCACCCGGAAAAGAAGCGTTTTTTTATCCGGGATATAAAGGCCGCTGCAGGGTGCACCTGTCTCTGCTTTCACCACTGCCGGAATATCACGCCTCTCCAGATAGAACCAGAACAGTCCCTTACGGAGGACAGCACGGAAAAGAGGATATTTTTCCATTGTCCGGTCCAGTGCCGCCTGCAAAATCTTTTCTTTTATTTCTTCTTTCAGTTCACAGTAAAAACGAAATACTCTTGTATCATTCTTTCCTGTCACAGCAGGGAACGCCAGTGCTGCATTATCCAGTTTTCTCCACTGTCCGTACTCGTTTTTCATGTTACTCTCCTTCTTCCTGTCAAGCATCTACTGTCCATTATCCAGGACTGTGCTCTTTTCTTCCATTTCCTGTCCGTTTATTGTTTTTCGTAACCTTGCCTGAACTCCCCTGACTCAGTTGAATACTTACCCCTGTTCTTCTCTCTCCAGAAAACGGTTCATATATTCAAAGCTCTCCTGCACATGCAGGAATTTAATTCCCAGTGCAAAATACCCGTGAAACGCACCTGCGATCCTGTGCACTTCCACACGGTTTCCCGCTGCCTTCAGCTTTTTGCCAAAAGCCTCCCCCTCATCACGGAGAGGATCAAACTCAGCTGTCAGGATCAATGTATCCGGCATATTTCGAAAATCTTTCGCCAGGATCGGTGCAAAATACGGATTCTGCCTGTCCTTCGGACTGCTCTCATAAAGCTTCAGATAGTCCTCCATCTTCTCAGCAGTGAGAAGATACCCTGTTCCGTTTGTCCTTACAGACTCGAATGGTGATTCTTCTGTATAACAGTTGTTCAGTGCCGGATAAATAAGAATCTGTTTTTTAGGGAAAAATTCTCTTCTGTCTCTGGCCATCATGCACACTGCTGCCGCCAGATTTCCACCTGCACTATCACCCATAATAGTAATACGGTCAGGATCTGTATTCAGCAGAAAACGGTTGGTATAAAAAACCTTCGCAGCTGCATAACAGTCCATCAGTCCCACAGGAAACCGATATTCCGGTGCAAGCCTGTACTCCACAGATGCCACGATCTGTCCGGTAGACTGTGCCATTCTGGCACATACACGCTCATAATTCTCCACGCTTTCTGTCACCCAGCCACCGCCATGGAAAAACAGAATGACCGGAGGTTTTTTTCCGGAAGCTGCACCGTTCTCCATAGCTTCCTCATTTGGAAAGAACAGCCGGACGGGAACCTTATAATCTCCATTATAAACCTCCGCATCCAATGTTTTGTAAAAGATCCTCATTGGATCCATCTTCTTTATGTCTGCCAACTTCCTGGAGGCATCCACCTCGATCCCACCGTAGGAAAGTGCATGTAGAACAGTTCGTACTGCACGTGGCATGGTATTCTCACTCTTCACCGGAACACCTGGTATCACAATAAAACGGCTTCTCTTCTTTCCTTTTCTTGTGTAAATATATTTCGTTTCTGTATCGTACTTCGCCATGATCCGGATATATTTCACGCAGGTACGCTCGTATGTGATACGCTTCAATATTTCGTGATCTGTGCGGATGATCACCTCTGTTCCTTTGTAGCCACGGATGTAATAGCTGTTTTCTTTCTTTTTTATATGTGGTCGTCTTAATCTCAGTAAATGTATTCTGATCGCTTTCTCACCTCCGGGAAATTTTCTTTTGTCGTGAACTATGATAGCATCCGCAGGTTATGAGTACAAGTCATAGTAAAAAATATACTGCTGCATGATTCCCCTCATTCCTTTGTATCTGCGGTTTGGAAAGCCTCTTTTATAATGTACATCCATCACCTGCCGGATGTGAGTATCCACCGGAAAAGCATCCATATGATGCAGTGCAAAAAGACAGATACACTCTGCAACTTTTTCCCCTACACCGCAAAGTTTCAGCAGCTCCTTTTTGGCTCTGTGGTAGCTCATATCATAGATTCTTTCCAGCGAAATCTCGCCGGATGCAATAGTTCTTGCAGTCACTGCAATATATTTTGCCCGATATCCAAGTCCACACGCACGTAAATCTGCCTCCGTTACCTGACTTAAGGCTTCCACCGCAGGAAATGTATAATATTCCACGCCTTCCGTCGAAAATTTTCGTTCTCCATACGTCCGGCAGATCGTCTCAATACATTTGCGGATACGTTTGATATTATTCTGCTGGGAGATCAGAAATGTAACGATCATTTCCCATAGATCCTGCCTTAAAATGCGGATTCCATCCCCCGCTTCTATTGCTGCATTAAGATATTTATCCCTGGGATTAGCAGCATTCATATACACCTCATAGTCTGTATCCAGGTCAAAATATCTCACCCAGTAACAGATAAATTCTTCCTGGGAACAGTAAAAATCCACAATTCCATTCTTCTGGTGCATTTCCAGATACTGGTCTCCTGCCACCATAGAAAAATGTCCATCTCCAAGTTTCTTCATCCGGAAGCACTGCCCGGAATCACATATCTTATCAAGACTGAAATGTTCCAGCTCTACTGTGATCATGTTAGTTCCTCTCGTAAATATTTCTCTCTGTATAAATTCCGGTATTCCCGCGGAGTCATACGGTACCGCTCACGGAATACCCGGTTAAAAGTCCTCTGACTCTCAAATCCTGCGTTCATACAGATATCTGTGATACTATCATCCGTACATTCCAGATGGACTGTCACATAATTCAAACGCTGTTCATTAAGAAACTGGTTGAAATTCCTGTGAAAAGTTCCCGAAAAGACTCTGGACAGAGTAAACTTGCTGATTCCAAGATCCCTTGCCATCTTTTCCAGGGAAACTTCATTACGGAAATGTCTGGCTATGTAGGACACGGTCTGATAGATGATATCGTTACTCTCCACGCTGCTTTTCTCCATCAGGCGAAAGCAGGGAATACTCCTTGCCAGAAGAATCTGCACGTAAGCCTGTTCTATCACAAGGCTGCTGTCCGGTTCTTTCCGGCTGACCCTGAGACAGCTCACCGCATTCACGATATCACGATGAACATTCTCTTTTTTTATAACAGGGTTCTGCGGACAGCTGCTCTGGATAACATCTGCAAACTGTCCAGCCAGAGCAGGCTTTGCCCAGAGATAAACCGCCTTATTCTCCCCCTGTGAAAAAACCTGATAATGATGGATCACATCCGGAAAGATCACCGCGAAGTCCCCCTCTTCCATATGAAAAAGCTCCTGTCCCATTCCAAGTTCCAGAGTTCCTTCTGTAATATAAATGAACTCTATGGAATTATGCAGATGGGGAGAAGCATGGGCAGATGTTCTCAAATGAACATGAAGATTCTTCTTTTTTTCTTCGTATACTGGAAGCATGTATTTTCTCTCCTGCAAGATTTGACTACTTTTTTTATGTTTTTGGCACGTAATATTTCCAGTGGTCTATTATAATGCATTTGTAAGTTAAAGAAAAGAGGAGGAAAACAAAATGAGAAAAATCAAAGACTTTATCAAATACGCAATGGAGTGCTACATGGCTATTTATGCAAGATACCCATACAACTTCCGCTAAGAAGATCCACAATAATATCTGAAGTCACGGATATTTTTGCGTGATCCATACGCATGAAAAATAACTGAATAAAAGTCAACATATGACTTATGCTAAAATAAATTCAGAAAGTTTCCTGAAGGATTTCCAGAGCCCGTTTATATCTTCCATGCAAACGAGAAATCTGTCGGGCAGAAATATTTTCGCAGTCAGTAAGACGTGTTACATCAGAATTGTGGAGCAGATCAGCCTGCTTCACTTTTTTTGCAATTGGATTCTTTCGAAGATTGCGGATATAATCAAAATAATTCATACTCTTATCTCTTGTCAGAAAACGAAGTGCCTCTACAACTTCTTCCGGAAAATCTTTTTCCAGATCTTCAAATGTAATCTCTGTATCTTCCACAACATCGTGAAGAAGTGCTGCACACACACTGATCTCATCATCCATCTGCTCCGCTACATAAAATGGATGAAAAATATAAGGTGTTCCGCTTCGATCTGTCTGTCCATGATGTGCCTCGTATGCCACCTTCATAGCTTTTTTCGTCAAAGCTGTATAAATCATAAACGTTCCTCCCGTCCGGTTCTGTCAAACCGCCGTTCCGGTCACTGCCTGTTTCGGTCACAGTAACCTGTTTTATGCTCTACATAACACAGTATAGCATCTGATTATCCTTCATACAAGGACAAGAACTCTTATATGTCTATCTTTTTTTCTTATATCTGACAGTTTTCTGATTATAGTTTAGCTTATCATTATTCTCAAATTTGTCTGTACCTGAATCCTCTGTACTCTGTTGATAATCTTCTGAATAGTTATAGTGTATCAATCTGTTCATTCTCTTGCCCTCATTTTAAAATTGGTATATACTTATCACAATTGGGCAAAACCTTATTTTATGGCAATGCCCTGAATCTACAGCATTTTAAATCAGAAAGGAACCACACCAATGAAATTTATATATCCTGCAGTTTTCCGTCCCACAGAGGACAAAAAATACAACGCTTTTTTTCCGGATCTTGCCTGCTGCGAAGCGAAAGGCGATACTCTGGACGATGCCATTGAAAACGCCAACGCAGCTGCCTACGACTGGATCTACACAGAACTGATGGAATTCGAGGGCAAACTTCCTCCTGTTTCCGAGGAGAGCGACCTGGATCTGAAAGAAGGCGACGTTGTCCGCAATATCTCTGTTAACATCCGTTTCCAGGATGGATGGGACGAATAATAAACAGGCAAAAAGCATCAGAACCGGCAGCTGTCTTTCGTTACCGATCCTGATGCTTTTATTTTGATTTCTTTATTGTTCATGATACTGCCTGAAAAACTTACGCAGTCCGTCCAGTGCTTTTACAAGTACTTCTGTCTCATCCTCATTCAGTTCTGCCAGCACAGCTTCTGTCATCTGTCTGTGAAATTCCGCATGATGGTGGTATGCCATACGTCCCTTGTTGGTAAGCTGAATAAATACAACACGGCGGTCCTTCTCGCTTCGCTCCCTTTTCACATAGCCTTTCTTCACAAGACTGTTCATAGAGGTTGTAAGCGATCCCACTGTAATGTTCAGCTTGGCTGCGATAGAAGACATATTGCCTCCACCCAGGCCAACTGCCTCAATAATGTGCATATCATTATTGGAGATATCTTTATATTTATCTGTGATGATTGCTTCTTCCTCCAGACGAAGGATCTCATTGAACAGATGCACCAGCACATCATTGATAACTTCCCGATTATCCACTCCTGTCCCTCTCCTGTTTCTCCGGAGTCAAAAAATCTCCCCGGTTCTCTGTTTATGAAGCCATCGTAACATAAATATAGGTTTTTTTCCACTGGATTTTCACTTTACATTTTCCTGAACCGCTGATAACGATGTTCCAGAAGTTCCTCCGTTTCTTTACCGCTGTATTTTTCAAGAAAGTCTGCAATTCCATTTTCCAGACAACCGGCAACATCTTCCATATTTTCCCTGTTTACCGGCTCGGTTTCCGGGATTACGTGCTCGATCATTCCCATCTCGCAGAGGTCTTCTGCTGTCAGCTTCATCACTTCTGCTGCTTCCTTTGCTTTTTTGCTGTCTTTCCAGAGAATGGATGCAAAGCCTTCCGGAGAAAGAATGGAATAAACCGAATGCTCCAGCATCCATACTTCGTCTGACACTGCAAATGCAAGGGCACCGCCACTTCCGCCTTCTCCGATCACAATGGAGAGCACCGGGACGGTAAGACCTGCCAGTGTGTAGAGATTTTTTGCGATAGCTTCTCCCTGTCCTCGCTCTTCTGCTTCCAGCCCGCAGAAAGCACCGGGAGTATCCACCAGACAGATCACCGGGCGATGGAATTTCTCAGCCTGCTGCATGAGACGTAAGGATTTCCAGTAACCTTCCGGGGAAACCATGCCGAAATTCCGGGCTATGTTTTCTTTCGTTCCTTCACCTTTTTCCTGGGCAAGGACTGTTACCGGATGACCATGAAAGAAAGCCACACCGCCGATCACCGCTGCATCATCACCGCAGTGGCGATCGCCGTGAAATTCTATAAAATCATCGAAAAGAGCTTCGATGTAGTCCTTTCCTGTTGGACGGGTCTTGGCTCTGGCGAGCTGGACATGCTCCCATGGAGTGAAGCTACCGGATGGGATAAATTTCGGCCATACAGTATTCCCGTTACTTTTGTCTGATATATACGATTCAGCTACCTTGGATGTACTGGAATTTTGCCCTTTATTCTCATGCAATTTCAAAATATCTGCCAGCACGATCCTCTGATCATCACGTTCCACGATCTTATCAATAAATCCATGCTCCAGAAGAAACTCCGCTTTCTGGAATCCTTTTGGAAGCTTCTGGCCGATAGTCTGCTCGATGACTCTCGGGCCGGCGAAACCGATGAGAGCTTTCGGCTCTGCCAGAATGATATCTCCCAGCATAGCAAAGCTTGCGGTTACACCACCTGTTGTAGGATCTGTGAGAACCGGAACATAGAGAAGTCCTGCATCGCTGTGCTTGCGAAGTGCCATGCTTGTTTTTGCCATCTGCATCAGGGATACAAGTCCCTCCTGCATTCTGGCACCGCCGGAGCAGATGTAGAGGATCACTGGAAGCTTTTCTTCTGTGGCACGCTCAAACACACGGGTGATTTTTTCTCCTACTACTTCTCCCATACTGGACATCATGAAACGGCAGTCGCAGACACCTAAAGCCACAGATATCCCTTTTATGGTACACTTACCAGTTACAACAGCTTCTTTAAGCCCTGTTTTCTCCTGAAGTGCACGGAGCTTTTCCTCGTATCCTCTGTACTGAAGAGGATTCTGTTCCTCCATCTCGGCATCCCATTCCACAAAGCTCTTTCTGTCTGCGATCATTTTGATCCGTCTGTATGCAGGCATATGAAAATAATTGCCACAGTGAGGACAGATATAATGATTCTGTTTTACCTCATCTACAAAAACCGCTGCTTTGCAGGCATTGCATTTTCGCATCAGGTTATCAGGCACTTCGGGCGTATTTTCACGCTCCTCACCGCGGATATCCATGACTGTTTTTTTGAACATATGCTTAATTCTCATTGATCTTCACTCCTGCAATGGTATGGCTGGCAAGAAAGCCAGTGTCAAAGTTTCCGGACTGGTAATCCTCATTTTTCAGAATTTCATACTGATAGTCAATGTTTGTATCAATTCCGTCAATGATCACTTCCCCAAGTGCACTCTGCATTTTTGCAATGGCATCCCGGCGATTATCTGCATGGACAATAAGCTTGGCAAGCATGGAATCATAGTACGGCGGAATCTTACAGCCGTTGTATACACAGGTATCCACACGGATTCCGTTTCCCCCCGGAAAATGTGCACCTTTGATCTTTCCAGGTGACGGGCGGAAATTTTTCTGCGGATTCTCGGCATTGATCCTGCATTCAATTGCATGTCCCATGATACGGACATTATCCTGAGTGATCCCAAGCGGCATTCCGGATGCGATCTTCAGCTGTTCTTTTACAAGATCGATTCCTGTAACCCACTCTGTTACCGGATGCTCTACCTGGATCCTTGTGTTCATTTCCATAAACCAGAATTTTCCGTCAGGCTCCAGAAGGAATTCGATAGTTCCGGCATTTACATAACCTGCTGCTTTGGCTGCTGTCACTGCTGCGTGTCCCATTTTTTCCCTCAGCTCATCGGACACTGCAGCACTTGGGGATTCCTCGATCATCTTCTGGTGATTTCTCTGGATGGAACAGTCACGCTCTCCCAGGTGGATCACATTTCCCTGGTTGTCTGCAAGGATCTGAAACTCGATATGCCTTGGATTTACCACAAAATGTTCGATGTACATAGTACCGTCGCCAAAAGCGATCTCGGATTCTTTTCTGGCTGTTGCATAGGCCTCCGGAAATTCTTCCGGCGTATTTGCCACACGCATGCCTTTTCCGCCGCCTCCGAGAGCCGCCTTGATGATTACAGGATAACCGATTCGCTCAGCTTCCTTAAGACCTGTCTCAATATCATCCACAGAGCCTTCACTTCCCGGAACTACAGGAACTCCTGCAGCTATCATTGTGCTTCTTGCAATCTGTTTGTTGCCAAGCATACGGATTACTTTTGATGGAGGGCCTACAAAAGTGATGCCGCATTTCTCACAAAGCTCTGCAAATCTGGCATTTTCAGAAAGAAAGCCAAATCCCGGATGAATGGCATCCGCACCGGAAACCATGGTTGCACTGATGATCTGTTCCATGTTCAGATAGCTTTGTGCAGAAGGGCCCGGGCCAATGCAGATTGCTTCGTCTGCCAGCTGTGTATGGAGACTTTCCTCATCTGCCTCAGAATAAACGGCCACTGTTGCAATTCCCATTTCCCTGCAGGCACGGATAATACGCACCGCAATCTCGCCTCTATTGGCGATCAGTAACTTTCGAATCATACAATCACCTTACCCGATCATAAATGTAAGCTCTGCCTCTACAGCAACTTCCCCGTCAACAGATGCCACCGCGGAGCCGATTCCTACAGGACCTTTTCTGCGGATGATCTTTGTCTCAAGACGAAGCTTGTCTCCCGGAACTACCTTTCTGCGGAATTTGCATTTGTTGATGCCGCCAAAGTACGCTGTTTTTCCCTTCATATCCTCCAGGGAAAGAATGGCAACTGCACCTACCTGTGCCAGTGCTTCTACCATAAGGACTCCCGGCATTACCGGCTCCTGTGGAAAATGTCCTCTGAAAAAATCCTCACGGAAAGTTACGCATTTATATCCTGCCGCAAACTCGCCTGGTTCATAGTCCTCAATATAATCTACAAGGAGAAACGGATGTCTGTGTGGGATGATCTCCTCGATCTGTTTTACATCAAGATGTTTCATTTATTTATCCTCCTGAAAAGCTTCGGTGAAGCGTGCTGACCGAAGATCATTGCATATTTCATCCGCAGCTGTATCTGTTCTTTATCTGTAATTTTTATTTAATGCGAAAAAGTTTCTGTCCGTATTCCACAGGCTTTCCATTCTCCACATAGATCTCTGCAATTTCTCCATCGAAATCACTTTCGATCTCATTCATCAGTTTCATGGCCTCCACGATTGCAAGAACCTGACCTTTTTTCACCTTATCTCCTACCTGGACGTAAGGAGGGAGATCCTGGGATGGAGCCGCATAGAAGGTTCCTACCAGTGGGGATGTTACCAGGTTTCCGGACTGATCAGAAGCAGCCTCGGACGGAGCTGATGTATCTGTTACGGTTTCTGACTGCTTCTTACTTTCCTGCATAGCAGATGCTGACTGGTTGTTCTGCGCTTCTGTATTCACCTGGTCTGCCGTCTTCTGAACTGCCCTGCGGACTTTTCCACCTGTCATTCCTGCTGCCGGGATGTTCTCCACAGTTTCCCCCATAACACCCTGGATGATCTGTGGTTTTCCATGCTCCATTGTCAGTGTCAGATCATCTGTCTCATATGTAAAAGCGGTAAGCTCTGATGCTGATACATGATCGATCAGCTCAAGGATCTGGTTAAACTCCATTTTCACTCCTCCTCATACTTCTTCACAAGTAATGTTCCGTTGTGGCCACCAAAACCAAGGGAATTACTCATTGCATAACGTACTTCCTGACTGGCAGGCGCACCGATCATATAGTTGAGATCAAGCTCTTCCTCTGTCTCTTTCGTTCCCACTGTCTGGTGGATAAAGCCGTCCAGAATGGATTTCACACACACAATAAATTCAACAGCTCCGGCTGCTCCCAGAAGATGTCCCACCATGGATTTTGTGGAGTTGATCTTCACATTTTTTGCAGCATCTTTAAACGCAAGCTTGATAGCTCTTGTCTCAAAAAGATCGTTATGATGTGTTCCGGTTCCGTGTGCATTAATGTAGTCAACTTCCTCAGGTGCAACTCCCGCCTCTTTCATGGCGTTTTCCATAGCACGTGCTGCTCCGCTTCCGTCCTCTGCCGGAGAAGTAATGTGAAATGCGTCTGCTGTTGCACCGTAGCCAACAACCTCTGCAAGAATATTGGCATTTCTTTTTTTCGCATGCTCAAGTTCTTCCAGAACCACAATGCCGGCACCTTCGCCCATAACAAAACCGCCTCTGTCCTTATCAAAAGGAATGGATGCACGCAGCGGATCTTCGCTTGTGGAAAGGGCTGTCAGACTTGAAAATCCTGCGATTCCGATGGGGCAGATCGCGCCTTCTGTTCCACCTGCAAGCATTACATCTGCATCCCCGTACTGGATCGCACGGAAAGCATCTCCAATACAGTGGGTTCCTGTTGCACATGCAGTTACAACGTTAGTACATTTTCCTTTTGCACCGGTTGCAATGGAAACATTTCCTGCTGCCATGTTTGTGATCATTTTCGGAACAAGAAGTGGATCAACTCTTGACGGGCCTTTTTCCACAAGCTTCTTCTCATTAAGCTCTGTTGCCTGAAGGCTTCCCACACCGGAACCGATGATCACGCCTACCATGTACGGATCTTCCTCCTCCATCTTAAGGCCTGCATTTTCCACAGCTTCCAGAGCAGCTGCTACTGCATACTGGGAAAAAGGCTCCATTCTTCTGGCTGTTCTCGGGTCCATACGGTCTTTTGCCACAAAATCCTTCAGCTCCGCTGCCAGTGTTGCCTTATATCCTGTTGTATCAAAACGGGTGATCGGCCCGATTCCTACTTTTCCTTCTTTTACTCCGTTCCAGAAGCTTTCCACATCATTTCCAATAGGTGTTACTGCGCCAAGTCCTGTTACTACTACTCGTCTTTTCATCCTCAAATCTCCTCTACATTGCCATTCCGCCGTCTACACTGAGCACCTGTCCTGTGATATAACCTGCACCGTCAGATGCCAGAAATGCTGCTGCTTTTGCCACATCTTCTGTTGTTCCCATTTTTCCCATTGGAATAGATGCCGCGATATTTTCTTTTACTTTGTCAGAAAGCACGTCTGTCATATCTGTTTTGATAAATCCCGGGGCAATGGCGTTTACGGTGATTCCTCTGGATGCAAGCTCTTTTGCAGCGGATTTTGTCAGACCGATGATTCCCGCTTTTGAGGCTGCGTAGTTGGCCTGTCCTGCGTTTCCGTGGAGACCTACTACAGACGCAAGGCTGATGATCCGGCCGCTTCGCTGTCTCAGCATCATTCTGGACACATGTCGGATACAGTTGAACGCACCTTTCAGATTCACATCAATTACTCTGGAAAAATCTTCTTCACTCATCTTCATGAGAAGTCCGTCTTTTGTGATTCCCGCATTGTTTACCAGGATATCGACTCTTCCATATCTTTCTGCAATAACCTTGAAAAAAGTCTCACACGCATTAAAATCTGCCACGTTGCACTGCATCACATCTGCCTGTCCACCAGCTGCCTCAATCTCTTTTTTTGTCTCTTCTGCCTTGTCTGCTGAACCATTATAATTGATCACTACAATATTTCCTGCTTTTGCAAGTTCCATGGCAATGGCTTTTCCGATTCCACGCGCACCGCCTGTTACTACTGCGATTTTTTTATCTGACATATGAATTCCTTTCTGGGCGATTATCTTCATCCGATTTCCTGGCAGACTTTTTCTGCGTCTTCTACTGTCTGGATATTATATACTTTTACGTTCCTGTTGATCTTTCTCATGAATCCGGCAAGAGTTCTTCCTGGTCCGATCTCTACAAATGTATCAACTCCCTGGCTGATCATATTTTCTACACTCTGCTGCCAGCGGACAGAAGAAGCGATCTGTTCTTCCAGAAATGCTTTTGTCTCTGCTGAATCTTCCACATACTCTGCTGTTACATTTGTGACATATGGGATCTGAAGTGGATGAAGAGTGACATTTTCCAGAACCTTGCCCAGCTCTTTTCCTGCTTCTTTCAGCATTGCAGAATGGAAAGGACCGCTCACATTTAACGGGATCACTCTTCTTCCGCCTGCTTCTTTCAGTTTTTCGGAAGCTTCACTGACTGCCTGTGCAAGTCCTGTGATCACAATCTGCCCCGGACAGTTATAATTGGCAATGCTCACATCCGGAATATCTGCAATCACTTCCTCGATCTTCTCTGTTTCCATTCCCATTACAGCTGCCATGCTGCCCTGTCCTGCCGGAACAGCCTGCTCCATAAGGATTCCTCTTTTTCTTACCGTTGTAATGGCATCTTTCAAATCCATGCCGCCTGCTGCTTCAATGGCACAGTATTCTCCAAGGCTTAACCCTGCTGTCACGTCCGGGTGAAGTCCCATTTCTTCTGTTACTTTTTCCATTGCAAGACAGGTTGTGACAAGTGCCGCCTGTGTATACTCGGTAAGGTCAAGTTTATCATTCTCCTCAAAGCAGAGAGCTTTCATGTCAAGATCCAGCCACTCACTGGCTGAATCAAAAACCTTTTTTGCTGTGTCATATTTTTCATAAAAATCTTTTCCCATACCAGCTTTCTGTGCGCCCTGGCCCGGAAAGATAAATGCTATTTTTCCCATTTGCTTATTCCTCCACAAGAAAAGCGTGTTTTTTTACAGCTTCCTTCGTTTCCGCGATTAGTCTCGTCATAAGCTCTTTACAGGTCGGCACATCTTTCACCATTCCTGCGATCTGGCCGGACATGACGCTTCCTGTTTTTACATCACCATCTACAACAGCCTTGCGAAGTCCTCCAAGTGTGAGCATCTCAAGCTCCTCAAAAGATGCTCCTGCTGCTTCTTTTTCCAGATATTCTTTTGTCATCGGATTTCTTAAAGTACGTACCGGATGGCCTGTGGTACGGCCGGTTACTCTTGTATCGATATCTTTTGCTTTCAGAAGGAACTGCTTGTAATTCTCATGGACATTACATTCCTCAGTTGCTACGAAACGTGTTCCCATCTGTACACCTTCTGCTCCCAGCATAAAGGCTGCCGCGATTCCGCGGCCGTCTGCGATTCCGCCTGCTGCGATCACCGGGATCTGTACTGCATCAACAACCTGTGGCACCAGTGCCATTGTTGTTGTCTCTCCGATATGTCCGCCTGACTCCGTTCCCTCTGCCACAACAGCATCTGCACCACAGCGTTCCATTCTTCTTGCAAGAGCTACTGATGCAACCACCGGAATAACTTTTACTCCGGCTGCTTTCCATGCTTCCATGTATTTCTCAGGACTTCCGGCGCCTGTTGTTACCACCTTGATTCCTTCTTCTACTACAATCTTTGCAACCTCATCTGCACTTGGGCTCATAAGCATGATGTTTACACCAAAAGGCTTGTCTGTCAGCTTTTTTGCCTCGCGGATCTGCTCGCGAACCCATTCAGCCGGTGCATTGGCTGCTGCGATCAGCCCAAGGCCGCCAGCCTCAGATACAGCAGCTGCAATATGATGATCTGCTACCCAGGCCATACCGCCCTGAATGACAGGATATTCAATACCAAGTAATTCTGTGATTCTCGTTTTCATTTTTTACCTCCGGGAAATTAATACTCAATCAAACTCGCTCCATATGTCAATCCACCGCCGAAGCCTGCAAGTACCAGCTTATCGCCTCTCTGCAGTTTTCCGCTTTTTTTCACCTCATCCAGAAGGATCAGAAGACTTGCTGATGAGGTATTTCCGTATTCATCCATATTCATGGGAAACTTGGAAATGTCTTCTCCTATTCGCCTTGCTGCTGAGCGGATGATCCGCTCGTTTGCCTGATGAAGAAGATAATATCGGATGTCCTCACATGGAACTTTTTCTCTGGAAAGAAGATTTTTTACTGCCTCTGGAACTTTCGAAACTGCGAAGGTAAAAACTTCTTTTCCATTCATTTGTATGTAAGTTTCTTTTGCTTTGGGATCTGTTTCGTATTGGATCTGGTTTCTGCTTCGCAGTGTAAGTGCACCGCCTTTTTTTCCGATAGACTGTGTTACCTGGGCATATCTGCCGCTTTCTTCTGCTTTCAGTACAACTGCTCCTGCTCCATCCCCAAAAAGGATGCAGGTGCCTCGATCTGTCCAGTCCGTTAAAGCGGACAATTTTTCTGCACCGATCACAAGTGCTGTCTGATAAATTCCCTGGGACAGATAAGCCTGTGCTGTGTTTAATGCCAGAAGAGATCCTGTACAGGCTCCGTTCAGATCGAAACAGGTAGCCTTTTCTGCGCCAAGTTTTTCCTGCACTCCGCATGCCACACAGGGCATGATCTCAGTTGGTGAGATTGTCGCTACAATAATAAGGTCGATCTCCTCTGCCTTAATATCTGCATCTTCCAGTGCTCTCTGTGCGGCCCTTGATGCCATTGTCACAGTATCTTCATTTTCTTCCGCAATGTGTCTCTGCACCACTCCGGTTCTTTCCCGGATCCATTCATCACTGGTGTCCACCAGCCTGGCCAGATCGTTGTTGTCCCATACTTTCGGTGGTGCCCAGGAACCTGTTCCACATATTTTACCTGTCATATTTCTCTCCATAATCTTTACTGCTGTTCTCTAGATTATATTTTACTTTAAAATATTTTGATTATCAAATTATATCATCATAAAAGTATTTGTCAAGAAGAAATGTTATAGTAACCTTTGGTATGAGCTGCGTTATCGCATTATTTAACCGGCTTTTCATAAAATAACAGCTGCCGCAGACGTGGAGTATTAAACTCCACTGCCTGACAGGCAGCTGTTATTTACATTGTCTGTATAAACCAAACCACAACAATCTCCACAACCAGTATCACCGGAACACCGATCGCAAATTTGGGCTTGCGGGTTTTATGATGGAAAAACTGCATTCCTAAGATCGCTCCAACACTGCCGCCGATGAGGGCACTGAGAAGAAGGGTTTTCTCCGGAATGCGCCAGAGGTTGTGGCGGGCTTTTTGTTTATCGATGCCGAATAATACGAAGGCCAGGATGTTGACGGCCAATAGATAATAATATATGTAATCGTTCATGATTTTCCCCTTCCTCTTATAGTTTAATGATCAGCACCGGTATTGGCGGATCATTGGGGCGATTTACATATTCTGACTGGATAACCAGATATTTATGCGGATCCAGCTGTCGGATAAAATCCAGCATCGCATCCCGCTCCTGAAATCCGGTGTCTCCACCGCTGTAGATACACAATGTCATAAGGCCGCCTTTTTTCAGCAGGCGAAGACCTGTTTCCACAGCTTTTCTGCTGCTGTCAGCCTTAGTTGCAATAGAATGATCCCCACCAGGAAGATACCCCAGATTAAAGGTGATGCAGGATACTGTATCCGGTTTTGCATAGTTCATCATATTTTCGTGAGTATCCAGGAACAGCTGATAATTCTCAGGGCAGCCATCCTTCAAAAGCCGTTCCGCAGTATGCTCCAGTGCCTGCTTCTGAATGTCAAAAGCAATCACATGACCCTTCTCTCCTGCAAGCCTGCTCAGAAGTGCAGTATCATTCCCATTTCCCATCGTTGCATCAATACAGATATCCCCCGGCATTACCTGCTGTCTGATAAAATGCTGAGTATATGCTGTGATCTGAAGATTTTTCATAATGAATCCTTTCTTTTCCTGCAAAGTCACTACCACCAGCTCTGCTGCGAGTTTGAGATCGTTCCAATCAGGCACATCCATCCCCTGTCGAAAACTTCCATAAATAAAACAGACCTTCAAACGAATAGCTTCTGTCTCTACACTTCATGATAATACGGGCAGATATCCTCATAATGTCCGTCCTTCATACGGAATCCCTTCGGGATCACGCCAAGCTGCACGAAACCAAGTCTCTCATAAAGATGTCTTGCATGAACATTACATGCCACGACCGCATTAAACTGCAGAACTCCAAAGCCGTGCTCTTTTCCCTGCACCAGGCAGTCCGACACCAGTTTTTCTCCGATATGAAGACCCCTGGAATCTCTGCTTACTGCATAGCTGGCGTTGCAGATATGTCCGCATCTTCCTATATTATTGGGATGAAGAATATAAAGGCCATAAACCTTTCCGCTTTCCTTATCTACAGCCGCAGCTGTATATGTCTGCTCCGCAAAAAAATTTCTTCCTGTTTCTTCATTCAGATATTCTTCCTGTGGAAAAGCCACACCATCTTCTACAACTTCATTCCAGATCCGTATCAGCTCTGGAAGATCTTTTTCCTCGTATTTTCTTACTGTAATATTCACAATAACTTCTCCTCTCGCATTTCTGCAAAACACACAGCAAAACAGTCATTTGCATTTTATTTCCCCTCTTCTACATTCACATAAGCAACTCCACATTCCGCCCGTCACGCCGCAACACACCTTCATCAGTCAGATTCCTGATCTCTCGCATCATGGCACTGCGGTCCACACTCAAGTACTGAGCCAGCGCAGTATATGACATTGGCAGTTTAAACTTCCCGGTATTCTTCTCTGCGGCCAGTGAATGAAGATACGCCATCAGTTTTTTTCTGGTGCTGGACCTGGAAAGCATATAGATACGGTCCGTCTGCTGTCTGGAGCGAAGTGCGATCATCTGCAGAAGATTGCTGATCATCTGACTGTGATGATGACAGGCATTTTCACATCGCTTGATCACGTGCTCATAATCAATAAACATTACCTTCGTATCCGTAGTGGCACACACATAATAATGCTGGGAATCTGCCGGAAGCAAAAAAGGCTCTCCAAACACGCTGTCTCTGTTCAGTTCATCGATCACATACTCATTCCCGTCTTCATCACAGCAGTAAAGAACAGCCCGTCCCTCCTGGATCAGACCGATTTTTTTCATGGAACTGGAATATTCCATGATCGTCTCCCCATTCTGGAAAAAAGCCTCCCGGACTTTGAAACAGACACGCATTCTTTCCTGCTCTTCGGGCAGAATATCCGTAAATAATGTGATATGCTCCATAGCTTCTTTTCCCCATCCTTCCCCATGTTATCTGCTCATGATTTTATACCAGCATATCTGAAATGTAAAGATAAAGCGGTTCATTCCATGAATGACATCACGCTCTGTATTACTGTTCACTCCGTGGCCAGCAGTACACTTCGCAATGCACCGAAATCACAAGCATTTTATAAAACATTATCTGGAAAATACACTGTAATAATCCCCTGGAAAAATGCTTATTTTAATAATGACATTTATATATTTTCCATTTTTTGTTGTATTTGCAACAGAATTGTTATGGCGAATCTGTTATATTTTTATCAAAGTTAAGAACAAACAAAACAGCCACTCACATAAATCCACCATAGAAAGAAAAGAGGTATTGCTCATGAAAATCACAGATACTATCAAATATGTAGGCGTAAACGATCACCAGGTTGACCTTTTCGAAGGCCAGTACAAAGTTCCAAACGGTATGTCCTACAACTCCTATGTGATCCTGGACGAAAAAACTGCTGTCATGGATACAGTAGATGCCAATTTTACCCACGAATGGCTTGATAACATCCAGCAGGTTCTTGGTGATCGCAAACCAGATTATCTTATTGTACAGCACATGGAACCGGACCACGCAGCCAACATCGCAAACTTCATGAAAGCTTACCCGGACACCACAGTTGTTTCCAACAAAAAAGCATTCGGCATGATGCAGAACTTCTTTGACCTGGATCTGGAAGACCGGAAAATTATAGTAGATAATGGTGGAAGCCTTTCCCTCGGCAAGCATAACCTGACCTTCGTGTTTGCACCGATGGTACACTGGCCGGAGGTTATGGTCACATATGAAAGCACAGAAAAGGTACTTTTTTCCGCAGACGGATTCGGAAAATTCGGTGCTCTTGACGTTGAGGAGCCATGGGATGATGAGGCAAGAAGATATTACATCGGCATCGTAGGAAAATACGGCGTGCAGGTTCAGAACCTTCTTAAAGTAGCTGCAACTCTGGATATCCAGACTATCTGCCCGCTCCACGGCCCGGTACTCAATGAAAACCTTGGCCACTACATCAGTCTCTATGATACCTGGTCTTCCTACACACCGGAGGATGACGGAATCGTGATTGCCTACACTTCCGTATACGGCCACACAAAAACCGCAGTTTTGCAGCTTGCCGACAAATTCCGCAGCAAAGGATGTCCAAATGTCCTTGTCTACGACCTTGCAAGAGATGACATGTCCCAGGCACTGAGTGATGCTTTTCGCTATTCCAAGCTGGTACTGGCAACAACCACTTACAATGCAAGCATTTATCCGTTTATGAATGATTTTATCACCAGACTTGTGGAGCACAATTTCCAGAACCGTACAGTCGGACTTATTGAAAACGGAACCTGGGCACCGCTTGCAGCCAAAGTTATGAAGGAAATGCTTTCCAAATGCAAAAAGATCAACTGGCTGAACACCATTGTCAAGATCATGTCTGCCGTAAACGAGGAGAACCGTAAACAGATAGAAGCAATGGCTGACGAGCTCTGCCAGGAGTACATTGCAAAGAGCGATGATCTTGCAAATAAGAATGATATGACTGCACTGTTCCGCATCGGCTACGGCCTCTATGTGGTGACATCCAATGACGGCAAAAAAGACAACGGCCTCATCGTCAACACGGTTACACAGCTCACAGACAATCCGTACCGCGTTGCTGTCAATATCAACAAAGCCAACTATTCCCATCATGTGATCCAGCAGACTGGTATCATGAATGTAAACTGCCTGTCTGTGGATGCTCCGTTCTCTGTTTTTGAACAGTTCGGATTCCAGTCCGGCAGAAGCGTAGATAAATTTGCCGGCCAGAAAGTGAACCATTCTGACAATGGACTTGTGTTCCTGGATAAATATATCAACGCATTTATGTCCCTGAAAGTAGAGAATTATGTGGATCTTGGCACTCACGGAATGTTCATCTGCAGCGTAACTGAAGCCCGCGTTATGAGCGATCAGGAAACCATGACTTACACCTACTATCAGAAGCATGTAAAACCGCAGCCACAGACTGAAGGCAAAAAAGGCTGGGTATGCAAAGTCTGCGGATATATTTACGAAGGCGACGAGCTTCCGGAAGATATCATCTGCCCGCTGTGCAAGCACGGAGCTGTGGATTTTGAGCCGATCGAGGGATAAAACAAAATCCTTCCGAACGGATCCTATCAGGTTACAACTCCCTTGTTTTTACAAATTATAAACCGCAAAAAGACAGGCTGCGCATGTGATCATATATGTCACAGCGAACCTGTCTTTTCTGCGTATTATATAAGAAATATCGTTTGATCTGCAATCCTGATTCCGGGATTTCCGTGGTCTTCACTCACCCAAAATATCTTAGAGAATATTGCATACAAAACACAGGGACACCGACTTCTTCTCATATTATTTCATCAATCGGATAACCTGTTCCACAGTATCTGCCATATTCTGCTTTGCATTCTCATTTTTCATGGCTTCCTCCAATGTTACCACTCCACGGAGGATCGGGAAGAAGGCATCAATTCCAGCATCATTGCATGCTCTTGCATCACGCTGTACTGCACCTGCAAAAGCGATGACCTTTTTGCCATGCTTCTTTGCAAGCTTTGCAACACCTACAGGTGCTTTTCCCATAGCTGTCTGTCCGTCCATTCGCCCTTCACCTGTGATCACAAGATCCGCGTCCTTGATATACTCTTCAAGTTTTGTCTCATCAAGAACAATATTGATTCCTGATTCCAGAACTGCATCTGTAAATGTAAGGAAAGCGAATCCCATTCCACCGGCAGCTCCTGTTCCCGGATATTTGGGATCTGCTTTCGGGAAACGGCCTTTTGCAAGCTCTGCATATGCACCGAGCCACTGGTCCATATCTTTGATCATCTCCGGTGTCGCACCTTTCTGCGGACCGTAAATAGCACTGCAGCCAAGCTTTCCGCAAAGCGGATTGGTTACATCGCAGGCAACGCGAAATTTACATTCTGCAAGCTCCGGGATCACATAGACATCTGTGATCTCTGCAATATCTTTGAGGCCGCGGGCTCCTGGAAGAACCTGCTTTCCGTCTTTATCAAGGAATGCGTAGCCAAGTGCCTGAAGCATTCCCACACCGCCGTCATTTGTAGCACTTCCGCCGATACCTACAATAAATCTGCGGCAGCCTTTTTCGATAGCATCCTTGATAACCTCACCTACACCGTAAGTTGTGGTGTAAAGAGGGTTTCTCTTCTCATCCGGAACCTGTGTGATTCCTGCGGCTCCTGCCATCTCGATAACTGCTGTTTTTGTACTCTCAATGATTCCGTATTCGCAGATCACCGGCTCACCAAGAGGTCCTGTAACTTTAACATGCTCTGTTTTTCCGTTCATTCCTGCAACAAGAGCCTCCACAGTACCCTCACCACCATCTGCCAGCGGTCTTACCTGAACCTCTGCGTTGGCATCCACGCGATGGATTCCCGCTGCTGCTGCAAAACCAGCCTCCATGGATGTCATGCTTCCTTTAAAAGAATCGATTGCTGTGACTACTTTCATTATTCGTTCCTCCTGTGAGATTTTTTCCATAAAACAGACTTCTCATTCCCTGCCCGCGCTTCACATCATCAGTAAGCGAATGTCTATTTGCATTCAACCTTTTTTCTGTTCTTATCATAATAAATTCGGAAATAAATGTATATATTATATATGCTATATTCTTTATATATTTCTGTATTTTATTGTTATATATAACATAGCAAAATTGAAGTTTTGAACTCCATATGATATACTTTCCAAAAGAAATCAAGGAGGTTCCCTATGATCACACACATCAGCCATACTCTCGCCCAGCAGATCGTCAACACCATTAAAGATGTCTGCAGCTATGATATCAATTTCATCAATCCCTCCGGCACTATTATCGCCAGTACCAATTCTGCCCGAATCGGAACCTTTCATGAGATTGGACGAAAGGCTGCTGCTACCGGCACTACCATTGAAGTGGCAGAGTCTGATAATTTCACCGGAACACGGCAGGGAATCAATATGCCCCTTTATCATGAGGATAACCTTCTGGCTGTGATCGGTATCACCGGTTCCCCGGAAAAAGTGCGCAAGTATGCTTTTCTGGCTCAACGCATTACCAGCCTTCTGATCCGGGAGCAGGAACTGAGCCAGTACAGCCAGCATCAGGCAGATAAGAAGCATTTTGTCATAAGTTCCCTGCTCCACCGCGATACACCGAACCCGGAATACCTTCTGAAATGTCTCAGAGAATTTCAGATCGATCCTGAAACCCACAAGCGGCTGATCCTGATACGGACATATTCCGATACAGTGCATTCCGCACAGGCCCGCTCTACTGAAAATGCATCTGTTGATGTAAAAACGAATACTGATTTTTCCCTTCCAGAGCATCATATTCGAAATCTTTTCATAGATACAGGAATCACGCTGTACACCTTTCGCTACCCGGGCGATTACCTGGCTGTCGCAGACAGTTCCCGTTTCTCCGAGATTTCCGGGAAACTGTGCCGTTTTGCCGAAAAGCATGGCGATACCCTGTCCATTGCAGTGGGAAGATCCGTGCCTCTGCATCAGCTCAGTATTTCTCTGACAACGGCTGAAACTGCCCTTCGCAGTCTGCAGTTTCCAGCAGCCGGCAATGACACTGACGAAAGCGCAATAGAACATTACGTATTGTTTGACAATCTCACTCTGGAAATCATTCTTTCCTCTGTATCACCAGAAGGCCGTAAAGAATTTGCCGAAAAAACTATCTGCCACCTCTCTGACAACGAAAAAGAACTTCTTCGCACCTATTTTTCTCTGGAAATGTCACTGGCCGACACTGCGGAAAAGCTTTTTCTCCATAAAAATACTCTCCAATATAAATTAAACCACATTTATAAAAAATGTGGTCTTAATCCCCGGAAATTTCGTGACGCTGTTCTGTTGTACCTGGCATTGGAGATGGAGTAAGTCCTCTGACCCTCCAATATCACCTTATCCGGAAACTGCTCTCCTTCTCCAGCGGAATTTCCTTAGACTCAATTCCTTCGATCTCCACATAATTCTGCTGGGAAAGCCTCTCAACCATCTCCCGGATCTCCTCTCTGGTTCCCTGAACCTCCATCTCCACGCGATCATCCCAAAGATTCCGCACCCATCCGGTCACTCCCATATCCTGCGCGATATAAAAAGAGCGGTAACGAAATCCAACTCCCTGAACTCTTCCTGAAAAGTAAAAATGTTTTCGAATTTTTTCCATCTGACACCTCATATTCTTCTGTCACGTATATTCCGTCTCAATCTTCACCCTACACATCCCGACATCACAACGTCCGCCGGAATACTCTACGTTAATTGAATAAAAGCATTCGCTACGCAACTCTACATCGAATAACCTGCTTTGCAGTTTATTCGATTATATAATACTCTGCCTTAAGTTGTAAAGTTATAACTACTTGGAAATCAGACTTATCTGCGCTATAATAATTACCATCAAATTACAGAAATCTAGGAGGTAAAACTTATGAACGAAAGCATCAAAAATCTTCTGGAGCGCAGAAGTATCCGCGCTTATAAGAAGGACCTTGTTCCCCAGGAAACTCTGGATGTGATCCTGAAGGCCGGCGAATATTCCCCAAGCGGTATGGGACAGCAGAGCACTCTTATGGTCGTAACACAGGACCCTGACCTCGTGGCAAAGCTTTCCAGGATGAACGCTGCTGTCATGGGCAGCAAATCTGATCCTTTCTACGGTGCTCCGACCGTGATCATTGTTTTCTCAGACAGCAAAATGGGTACATGTGTTGAGAATGGCAGCCTTGTGATGGGAAATCTTATGAATGCAGCTCATGCCCTTGGTGTTGATTCCTGCTGGATCCACCGCGCAAGAGAAGTTTTTGATTCCGAAGAAGGAAAAGAGCTTAAGAAACAGTGGGGCGTTCCGGAAGAGTATGTTGGCATCGGCCACTGTGTTCTGGGATACCGTGACTGCGAGTATCCGGATGCAAAGCCTCGTAAAGAGGGATTTGTGATCCGCGTTTAATCCAAACGACCATAACAAAAAATCTGGCAGAACAGTCCTTCTCATACGCATCTTACGTATCCGGTAACAATTCTGCCAGATTTTTATTTTCACTTATTTCAACGCCTTGTCCTTATATTTTGAGATCTCCTCAAGATATTTTTTTCCAAGGGCACTGATATTAACACCTTTTCTTGCAATGTATCCAATGGTCATGATCTCATCAGAATCCAGTTTCACAGCACAGTAATCAGAACCGTTGAGATCCTCGCAGATAATTCCTGAACACAGTGTGTAGCCGTTCAGTCCTACCATCAGATTCAGCATGGTCGCTCTGTCATCTGCTTTGATCAGACGTTTATATTCATATGTACTTAAAACCTCCTCTGCGAAATAAAAGGAATTATTTCCTCCCTGTTCAAAAGACAGACAAGGATACTCTTTCAGTTCTTCCAGAGTTATCATTTCTCGTTTTGCCAGCGGATGGCCTTTCCACATGTAAACGTAAATACTGCAGTTCAGAAGCTCGTGAAACTCCAGACCATACTCATGAAACATCTTCGTCAGAACCTTTCGGTTGAAATCATTGACATAAAGGATTCCAATCTCACTCTTAAAATCACGTACATCTTCGATCACCTGATAGGTCTTTGTCTCATGAACTGCGAATTCATACTCATCCATTCCGAACTGTTTCACAAGTTCCACAAAAGCATTCACTGCAAATGTATAGTGCTGCATGGAAACACTGAATTTCTTTCGTGACTGCTCCTTGAAAATATATTTGGCTTCCATCAGTTTATACTGTTCAACCACCTGTCTCGCATATCCGAGAAATTCCTCACCTGCCGGTGTCACTGCAATTCCTCTGTTTGTTCTCCGGAATATCTCAACACCCGTCTCTGCTTCCAGTTCCCTGATCGCTGTAGAAAGACTGGGCTGGGAAATATAAAGGCTTTTAGCTGCCTCATTCATAGAGCCTGCTTTTGCGATCTCAATCGTATATCTAAGCTGTGCCAGCGTCATCTGTCAACCTCCCTGCTGCCATGTTTGGTAATTTACGCTTATTATTTAAGGTAATTCTTATCTACATATCCTTCTTTTCCAAGTTTCGGAACGTATACATACCAGTAAGTACTGTCTTTTTTCTCAATGATCTCCACCTGATCGCCTGTATTTAACTGTGCAATCTCATTATTTTTGTCATAGGCTTTCGCATTCCGCAATGCCAGATACCCTTTTTCCACCTGGACGGTCATTGTCGGGTACGTAACCTCTGAACCACCGGTGATATAGTTTTTGTCCACATATCCTGTTTTATCAAGCAGCGGAGAATACACGTACCAGTAATTGCTGTCGCTGGTATCCTTCACCTGTACCGTGTCACCTGTATTTAACTGACCGATCTCATTGCTGTCATTGTAAGCCGGCTTATTACGAAGAGCCAGATAGCCTTTCTCTACCTTCACTGTCCACAGGCCGCTGTTATAAATGTATCGGTTATCCACATATCCGCATTTATCAAGCTTCGGAGAATATACATACCAGTAAGTAGAATCACTGCTGTCTTTTACAAGGACAGTATCACCTGTATTCAGACGGCCGATCTCATTACTGTCATTATAGGCTGCTGTGTTTCGAAGAGCCAGATAACCGCTTTTTACTTTTACAGTCCAGGAATCATTGGATGTGGATTCACTTTCCACCGCTTTGATATAATTCCTGTCCACATATCCGGACTTATCAAGCTTCGGCGAATATGCGTACCAGTAAGTAGAATCCCTCCTGTCTGTAACCTCAACCAGATCTCCGGTATTCAGCTGGCCAATCTCATTGCTCTTGTCAAAAGCTTTCTCACTTCGGAGAGCCAGATAACCACTCTTTACATTCACCTGAAAAGTTGTTCCTGCTGCTGCGTGTGTCCTCTGTGTTGTCATCATAAATGCCGTCGCAAAAATAAATACAAAAAGTGCCAGGTATTTCACTGTTTTTATGAATGACAGATAAGTTTTTTTCTCCATAGACATGCCTCCTTTTTCTTTGTCAGCAAAGCAAATATCTGTATATTCTTCTGCTCTGCTGCATGTTTGATAAACGCAATTCCCCGGCAATATGATATTTTTTCTGCTGATAAGCTGATCTGTTCTTACAGATCAGATATCTGCCGGGATTTTATGTCAATATTATATCATATTTCCTGTAAAAATCTGTAAGAATCATATATCTGTGATGAGTCCGAATTGGACTTATATCGGGACAGAGGGTTGACATTTCATGTTTTAGGTGTTATATTCTATATAGAACAACTGGGAGAGCACTTTTTTATCAAACCAGTTTTACCGAAGATTTTGAAGTTATCCCCCGGGAATTATTCCCGGGGAATTTTGTACGCAGATGCAGCAATTCAGAGATCATATTTTACAGGATTTTGAACTGCTGCGCACAGACAGCATAATTATGTAAGGGAAGGTGAATACCATGTCAGCAAAAAGAGATTATTACGACGTTCTGGGCATTGACCGGAACGCAGATGAGAAAACAATAAAAAAAGCATACCGTAAACTGGCCAAGAAATATCATCCGGATACCAACGCCGGAAATGCGGACGCAGCAGATAAATTCAAAGAAGTAAATGAGGCCTATGATGTCTTAAGCGATCCTAAGAAAAAGAAAATGTACGATCAGTTCGGCCACGCTGCTTTTGAAGCCGGAGCCGATCCGGGCGCAGGTGCAGGCGGCTTCAGCGGATTCCACGGTGGAACCAATGGCGGATATCAGGAATTTCATTTTAATGGTGAAGATATGGATGATATTTTCGGAGATATCTTCGGAAATATGTTCCATGGCAGCCATAGCGGAAGCAGCGGTTTTGGCGGCAGCAACAGAAGTTATTCCCATTTCGGCGGAGGAAGCGGATTCCACAGCAGAAGCGGTTTTGGCAGCAATGGATTTGGTGGCAGCGGTTTCGGCGGATTCCATCAGCAGGATTTTGCACAGAAGGGCTCTGATGTGAAGGCCAGCATCAACGTAACTTTCGATGAGGCAGCTTTTGGTGCAGACAAGAGAATTTCCCTGTCCGGTCCGGATGGGAATTCCGGCGCACCGCAGACACTTCAGGTTCACATTCCGGCAGGTATAGACACCGGCAAGAGCATCCGTCTTAAGGGAAAAGGAATGCCAGGAACCGGCGGTGGAGAACCTGGTGATCTGCTTTTGAAAGTTACAGTTGGCACCCGTCCCGGATATGAGCGAAAAGGCTCTGACGTTTATACTACCATTTCCATTCCGTATACAACAGCTGTATTTGGCGGTGAAGCTACTGTTCCTACTCTTTACGGAAATGTGATCTGCAAGATCCGTGAAGGCATGCAGTCCGGCTCCAAGATCCGTCTGAGAGGAAAAGGTATCGTCTCCATGAAGAATCCGGAAGTTCGCGGTGACCAGTATGTAACCATCCAGATCCAGGTTCCGCAGAATCTGAATTATACTGCAAAAGAGAAGCTTCATGAATATGCCAAGGCCTGTGGCCTGGAAAAAAGTAACGCAAGCAGCTCACATGTAGCGTGAGATTTCTTCGCATCTCATTATTAAGAAATCCATGCCAGTCAGAAAATTTATACGGACGTTATAATATACGTAAAGTGATGCAAGCCACTACATTACGCAGCTTTACTTATTGGATGTTTCTGCAAGTTTCTCTGGTTGGCATATATTCCTTCTCCAATAAAAAAGAGTATCACATCACTCATACTGCCATGAAACAACTACTTACATTCCGCTTTATTCATCAAACGGGTATTCTCAGTTGCATTTGGTTAAGTATAAGATCCTGTGATACTCTTTTTTTCAAAACTCTTTTATGACAATGTCATATCTCCATCTTTCACCCATCCAAGTTTACGCACAAACATATTGATGAGCGGGCAGAGGACTGCCGGAAGAATGAAGGAGATCAGGATAAGACCTGCCCAGTCCATTCCTGTGACCGCAGTCTTGGTTCCTGCTGCAATATCATTCATCCATCCTGTATACACACCGATCTGTCCTACAAAACCGCAGGTTCCCATTCCTGAAGAAACTGCTGTTCCATTCATCTGCAGTTTAAACAGACAGGTTGCGATCGGGCCTGTGATCGCGGATGTAACGATCGGCGCGATCCAGATTCTTGGATTTCTGACGATATTTCCCATCTGGAGCATGGAGGTTCCAATTCCCTGAGAAACCAGTCCACCCCATTTATTCTCTTTAAAGGACATCACTGCAAAACCAACCATCTGCGCACAGCAGCCTGCTACTGCAGCACCGCCAGCCAGACCGGTAAGTCCCAGAGCTGCGCAGATCGCAGCAGAGGAAATCGGCAGTGTCAGTGCAATTCCCACAAATACGGAAACCAGGATTCCCATAAAGAATGGCTGCAGGTCAGTTGCCCACATGATCACGCTTCCCACTTTCATGGCAGCTTTTCCAAGGGCAGGTGCCCACCATGCAGAAAGCCCTACACCTACACCGATGGTAACAAGCGGTGTCACAAGGATATCGATCTTCGTCTCCTTGGAAACTGCCTTACCGATCTCAGCTGCAACAATGGCAACAAAAAGTACTGCCAGAGGGCCGCCTGCTCCGCCAAGTGCATTAGAGGCAAAACCAACCGTGATTAGTGAAAACAGTACCAGCGGCGGACAATGCAGCGCATAACCGATGGCTACTGCCATTGCTGGGCCACTCATGGCTGATGCCAGAGAACCGACTGTGTACTGGGTGTCATTGACTGTGGCAACTGCCATAGTCAGAAACGGAATGTGGAACTGTGTGCCAATGGTGTTTATGATCGTACCAATCAGCAGAGAACAGAAAAGTCCCTGTGCCATGGCTCCCAGTGCATCGATACCGTATCTCTTCAGGGATATCTCGATATCCTTCCGCTTCAGAAACGCTTTGAATTTTTCCATTTTTAACTCTCTCCTTACCCTGACCCGTTTCCCGTCGGATCAGTTGTTTTATTACTGCCGATTTCGCAGGATCTTATCTGCCGGCAGTAACCTTTACTTGCAAAAAGTCTCGCTGACTTTCTCCAGTTCCTCACGGATGGAGATATGCTGCGGACAGACTTCCTCGCACTGTCCGCATTTCACGCACTCGTCTGCGCGCTTTCTGCCGTGACTGCTTACCAGCCATTCCTCCTGATGAGCTGCAGCAGCCTTGTTTCCGTACAGTGTCAGATAATTCATTGCTGTGAAAGATCCGGAAATTCCAATTTCCATCGGACAGACTTTTGCACAGTAGTTACAGGTTGTACATGGAATCAGAGGAATTTTACTCATAGCAGCTCTTGCCTTGTCGATGGTTTCTTTCTCGCTGTCAGTAAGACCGTTAAAATCTTTCATAAAGGAAAGGTTATCTTCCATCTGTGCAATGTTGCTCATTCCGGAAAGTACAGTGATCACGCCTTCCAGATCAGCTGCAAAACGAATCGCCCAGGACGCTGTAGATGCTTCCGGCTCTGCTGCCTTTAAGATCTTCTCAACGGATTCCGGCGGAGTTGCAAGCATGCCGCCTTTTACAGGCTCCATGATAATGACCGGCTTGCCATGCTTTCTGGCTACTTCGTAGCAGGCTCTTGACTGGATTGCCGGATTCTCCCAGTCTGCATAGTTGATCTGGAGCTGTACAAACTCCATCTCAGGATGTGCAGTAAGAATTGCCTCCAGTTCTTCCGGTGTGGAGTGGAAAGAAAATCCTGCATGTTTGATCAGGCCGGCTTCTTTCTGCTCACGGATCCAGTCCCATAAACCGTAATCATCGAAAAATTTTGTTCTGTGCTCTCCAAGATTATGGAGAAGATAAAAATCAAAATATCCGGCTTTTGTTCTCTCAAGGGATGTCTTAAACTGTACAAGAGCTTCATCTCTTGTCTTGCAGTTGATCCATGCAGCCATCTTGGTTGCCAGCTGATATTTTTCTCTCGGATAACGTTCTACCAAGGCTTCGCGAATGGCATCCTCGCTGCCTGCATAAGCCCATGCTGTATCAAAATATGTGAATCCGGCTTCCAGAAATTTATCTACCATTACCTTGGTCTGCTCCACATCGATCACGCCTTCGGATTTCTGCGGCAGTCTCATAAGACCAAAACCCAGTTTTTTGATTTCTTCACCTAAATATGCCATAGTTATCATCTCCCTTCTTTTTTATTGCGGACAAAAAAAATCCTGCAAGCAGGATTCTCCGCGTTTCTCCTATTATAACGATATTTTTCCCAATGGTAAACCTTTTTCTTTGACAATCAAATAGCACCTGACAAGACAGTAATATCAAAAGGTACAAAAAACAGCTGCATTCCCTATAGCCGGAAGCAGCTGTTCACCTGCCAGAAAAATCCCCACAAATGTCCTGATAATTCTTTTCACAGTCAGTGAATTCATCTTTACACCTCTTATCAAATATCCTAAAATGGTCGTATCAGGTCTGAATACTCTGAAAAATTTCTTTGAAAGGCAGGCAGCGATCATGGAATACAAACAGGTCATGAACCGGCAAACCTCATCAAAAGAACTCCATCTGGTATCCTGCGGATGGGAAAAATGTACTCCAAGTCAGTCTTACGGTCCCGGGGTGCGCCGGTATTATACCATCCATTTTGTACTGAAAGGTCAGGGATATTTCTATATAAATAACCGGAAATATTCTCTGAAAGCCGGCCAGTGTTTTTTCATCCCACCTGAGGTCAGCACACTTTATAAAGCAGAGCCGGCAAATCCCTGGACTTATATCTGGATCTGTTTTAACGGCGAACAGGCTGCCACTCTTTCCAGACACTGCCACCTCACCATCGAGGAGCCAGTCCAGCAGCTTACTTCGGTTTGCCCCTACCAGGAAACGATCCTGGAAATGATGACCCGCACCAGGCTCACTCCCGCTAACGAAGCTTATATCCAGAGCAGTCTCTACCGGATCATTGCCATGCTGGAGGAAGAATTCCATGCCTCCTACACAACCGCTGAATCCAACGATAATTTTTATATTACCCAGGCAGTAGATTACATTAAAAAAAGTCCGCTCCAGAATATCACAGTGACAGATGTTGCCGATTATCTCCACATCAGCCGCAGTCATCTTTACGGACTTTTCAAAAAACATCTGGGCACTACTCCCCAGGCTTTCCTGACCTCTGCCAAAATCATCGCTGCCAGAGATTTCCTGACCGTTACGGATATCCCCATTGCAAATATTGCAGTTTCCTGTGGATATCAGAATCCTTTTGCCTTCTCACGTGCCTTCAAAAAAGAAACCGGCATGACTCCTAAGGAATACAGGCAGAAATACAAACATGCCGAGGATCTTCTGAACTGCTAGAGGCAGTATTTCCGACAGCCAGATCTTATAAAAATACTGCTTCGATCTGCTGCCGGTAATTACTGCATAATGCTGCGCCTTACGGAACAACCACCTTCGCATTATAGTATTCTACAGTCGCATCCATGGTCGGACCTTCATCATCGTACCAGTCATAAGTAACAGTCTCGCTGTTTTCTCCCCAGATTTCCGGACAATCTGTTTCCTCCCAGTCAAGCGGAACAAAATGCTCTTTCTGTTCAGATGCGATCAACATGATCTGGTGCAGTTCCTCGAATTCTTCCGGATTCAGTGCGCCAGGCATTGCAGATACGAAAAGAGGTGTGCCGCTCTTTGCCAGAAGATCTGCCCACTGGAGGTTTTTATCCCACGGGATCTTTCCGAAAATTCCCACGCAGTCTGCATCAATATGATAGAAAGTATTATGCTGTGGAAGACGGAATGCCAGTGTGTTCACTCCCATACGTTTTGTGCGCTCCCAAATGCGGCCGCTTGTGTCATCACCCGTTCTGTTCAGGTGCATCAGGCCCGCTCCAAGATGGCCGATGGTATTGCATCCGATGATCACTGCATTGTTGCTGCGGGAAGCGTCATACACTTCCTGATAAAGCATTTTTACGATCTCTGCGCTTGTTTTACCCTGGTCATAAAAATGCCATTTTTCCATTGTATTATCTCTTAAATTCGCCTCAAATCCCCATTTTCCAAAGAGATCAAAGGTGGAGAAATCGTGCTTGATCAGTGTAAATCCCCAGTCGCAGATACGTTCAATATCTTTGCGGATATAGGCAAGTGCATCCGGATGGGACGGATCCAAGCAGTCGTTGTAGGAAATTCTCCACTCATCCGGGATCGCTTCGTCCTCATTGAGAAGCAGACGTACCCAGATTCCGGGACGGACACCTTTTTCCACCAGCTTCTGTGCAAGACCTTTCATATCCGGGAATTTGGAGTTTCCTTTTGTCCAGGGACCACCGTTATACTCATCAAGACGGTGATGCTCCTGCCAGCAGTCATCAATAACCATAAACGGAGGATTCTTCACTCCTTCTGTCAGTTTCAGAATGTAATCCGTATCACTTAAAATCTCCTCTTCTGAACTGTCGCCGTAAGCGTAGTACCAGTTGTTGCTTCCATATACAGGAAATTCCGGAAAAATCGGATCTGTGCACATCCTTCTGCAGAATTCCTGCGCTGTCTCAAAAGAGCCTGCGTCCTGTGATTCCATACATACGATCTGCGCTGCACGAAGTTTTCTTCCTTTTAACTGTACTCCTGCATTTCCGCAGCGCACGTCCAGAAACAGAGTGATTCCCTTCGTGTCAGCCTGCCAGTAGCACATCGCTGACGGACGTACTTTCACGCCGAAGCAAAGGATCTTCTCAGAAAGCTTTGCCAGAAAATACCATGGAAGATAACGGTTTCCGCTCATTCCATGCCATTCCATATCTCCATATGTACGTTCCCAGGCGTCGCCAAAAAATCTTGCAGATTTCGGGATCTTGTAATTCCATCTCAGCTTTACACATTTCACAGCATCTTCAGATGTAACAAATATATCCTCATGTTCACCTGCATCTTCAAACTCTACCGTTGTGCTGCCAGCTGTCACAGCGGAACTGCCTCCCTGACATACCAGCCTTTCCTCTTCTGTCTCTACTGTCACATAATCCGGAGCACCAAGCTTAAACTCTAAATACTTTTCCTGCATTCTCTCTTCCTCCTGATATTCCTATATTCTTAAATCACATATTATTTTATAAGCTTTATTATATTGATTTTTCTGTTTTTTTCTATGCTTTCAGGTTTCTATAACATTGCAGAATGTTCACTTCTTTTCTTTAACCGGAGCAAGTATATCAATTCCCCTGCAGAATTGCGAATATTCGCCCGATTGCTATATATACTCAAGGTATTGCATTTCTTATTTTTACATGTCCATTATGTTCTAATTGTGAATAATTTATGAAATTAGCACTCAAGGCTTGACATGGCTAGTAATGTATGTTATATTACACATAGAACAAAGGAAGAGATAAAAAAAGATCTTCCGGATGTTCCGGAGAACAAATCAATCACCGCAGCGGATAACCCGTTGTGGTAAATATATACCGACAACAGTTGGATCTCTTGATCCACCGGAACGGCGTTTCAATTTGAAAGGAGAAATGACTTATGATGTTCCCGAGTGTATTTGGAGAAAACTTATTTGATGACTGGATGAATGATTTTGGATTCAACGATAACTTATTCAGCAGCAAGAATCCACTTTACGGCAAACATGCTAAGAATATTATGAAGACCGATGTACGTGAGACAGACAAGGGATATGAACTGGATGTTGATCTTCCTGGATTTAAGAAAGACGAAGTACAGGTACAGCTGAAAGATGGATACCTTACCATCTCTGCAGCGAAAGGCCTTGATAAAGACGAACAGGATAAGAAAGGCAATTACATCCGCCGCGAACGTTACGCAGGAAGTTCCAGCAGAAGCTTCTATGTCGGTAACGGCCTGAAGAACGAGGATGTACATGCGAAATTTGAGAATGGTGTTCTGAGACTTTCTCTTCCTAAGAAAGCAGCTGAAGAGATTGAAGCAGATAAATATATCTCTATCGAAGGATAAATAATAACATTACTCACTTTCACAGGAGGCGGGGAATCCACAGTGATTCCCTTCCTCCTCTTTTTATATTCTGGTCAGGCAAATAATTTCTTACTACTTATCGCTTATCTCCTAACTCTGTTAAATATTGTTAAACGATTCATAATATCGGGTATTTTTTAACAAACCTAGCTGTATTCCAGAATATTTTTTTGTATATTTTGCAGTATATTATTCCATTTATTTGAAATTAATGGTATAATATGCACATTAAAAAAATCTGTTTCGTAATCCTTCAGGAGATTTTTTCTGAACAACCACGCTAAACAAGATCATGACAGGAGGGTTTTATTATGGATCAGGACAAAATCATAAAAATTTACGCACGCAGTGACAACCAGATTCAGTTGAAAATGATACCGGGACATTTCGTAACTTCCCAGTCCCATATTACACATTATCTGGATCTCACAACCATGAAATCCAGATGCTCAGAAGCACGGCGCATTGCCTCTTCTCTGGCTGCCAATTACGAAGCATCCATACCAGTAGATACCATCGTCTGCATGGACGGACTGGAAGTAGTAGGAGCCTATCTCGCCGAAGAACTGACCAAAGCCGGCGTGCTCTCCATGAACGCCCATCAGACCATCTACGTTATCACTCCGGAATTCAACAGCACCGGACAGATGATCTTCCGCGACAACTACGAACCAATGATCAACGGCAAGAACATCCTGATCCTCAACGGATCCATCACCACCGGCTCCACATTAAACCGCGCCATCGAAAGCGTTTTATACTACGGCGGCAAGATCCGCGGTGTAGCAGCCATCTACAGCAGCGTAGACAGCGTAGCCTCTCTCCCTGTACACTCCATCTTCCAGTCCAGAGACATCCCAGACTACCACTCATACCGCTCCGACAGCTGCCCAATGTGCAAAAACCGTCAGAAGATCGATGCCATTGTCAGCAGTTATGGATATTCTATGCTGTAATACCATCATATCAAAACTCTAAAACAACCACCTAAAAGGAAGCCCTGTCTCACCACAAGGGCTTCCTTTTCACCTCACTCAACTCCTCCTCTCAGAATTCCTGTCATCCAGCGCAACACCTATGACCCATCACCCTTCCGTCCACCTTGCCCCAACCAAACACCTGTGCTATAATAATCAGAACTAACCGAAACCACAGAAAACGGATATCCACATTCCGCTCTGTTACATGATCCTAAATGCAATCGTTCCCCGATATGCATTCAACCAAAAATCCGAGGTAAACCACACATGAACAAAAAAGAAATCGCAGAAATCAAGAAACAGTTCACCCCCGACCGCTGCTCGATCACACGTATCTGCGGCTGTTATGTAGACGGAGAAAAAAACAAAAAAACCGAACTCAAAGAAGCTTTCCTCTCTTTATCAGAGGAAGAAATGTTCAAATACTTTGACATCTTCCGCAAAACTCTCACAGGCACAGTTGGCAAGAATCTCATCAACATGGAATTCCCCCTGGAACAGGAAGCCGAAGGCGGAACCCAGAACTTCCTTATGAAACTCCGTAAAAGCCAGCTCACAGACGATGCCCTTACAGAAACCTTCTACGATAAGATTATCGAGAACTATGACTACGGCGAAAACTATTACATCATCCTCATTCATGCAGTCTACGATATCCCGGGAAAATCCTCCGACGGAGCCGAAATGTTCGATGTATCCGATGAGATCTACGACCACATCCTCTGCAGCATCTGCCCTGTAAAGCTCTCCAAGGCAGGCCTTCACTATAACGCAGAGACCAACAATATCGAAGACCGTATCCGCGACTGGCTGGTAGAAATGCCTGACTGGGGATTTCTTTTCCCACAGTTCAATGACCGCAGTACAGATATCCACGGTATGCTCTACTACACAAAAAATGCTGAAGAACTCCGCTCCACAATGATGGATGAAGTTTTTGGCTGCACCACACCGCTTTCTGCCGGAAACCAGCGTGACTCCTTCAACGCCCTGGTAGAAGAAACCCTTGGTGATGACTGCGCATACGACACAGTCCTTGAGATCCACGAGAAACTTAACGATCTCATCGAATCCCAGAAGGATGAACCGGAACCAGTTGTTCTCACTAAATCCGAAGTGAAACGCCTCTTTGAAGAATGCGGCGTGGAAGACGACAAGCTTCAGAACTTTGATGAACAGTATGAACTGGCTGCAGGAGAAAAATCTTCCCTGGTAGCCTCCAACATCACCAACACCCGAAAATTCGAGATTAAAACCCCTGACGTTGTGATCCACGTAGCGCCAGACCGTGCAGACCTGGTAGAAACCCGCATCATTGACGGACGCAAATGCCTGGTCATCCCTATGGAAAGCGAGGTTGAACTTAACGGCATCCGTGTAAGTGCCCTGAATCTATCCGACAATACAGATAGTACCCAGGAGGAACTTCTTCCTGTCAGTGATAACGAAGAGGAACAAGGAGACCATTATGAATAATAAAAAAATCTTATTCTTTGACATAGACGGCACGCTGCTCACCCCACACCCGTTCAAGGTTCCTGAAAGCACAAAGCTTGCCCTCACCAAAGCTCACGAAAACGGGCATTTCCTTTTCATCAACACCGGCCGTACCAAAGCCATGATGCCACCGGAAATCGCAGACCTTCCATTTGATGGCTATGTATACGGCTGCGGCACACACATCTACATGGATAATAAGCTGCTCTACTTCCGCACAGTTCCAAATCTGCTGTGTAAGGAAACCGTAGACCTTCTCCGTAAATGCAGGATCGAGGCACTGTTTGAATCCAACACTGCGATCCTGTTTGACGGCGCATCCCCTGCCCAGTCTGAATTCGGTGCAAAAATGCGCAGAGAGATTCCTATGGTTGATATCACCAAATTCAGCCGTGAAGATGCCTGCACTTACTCCTATGACAAGTTTCTGGTGCACATGCTTCCAGATTCCGATATAGAAAAATTCCGCAGCTTCTGCAACGACCATTACACTTATTTTGACCACGGAGATGGCATCTGGGAAGTAACTCAGAAGGGAAACAGCAAAGCTACCGGAATGGAATTTCTTCTTGAACGTTTCTCTATTCCGAAAGAAAACAGCTATGCATTCGGAGACAGTCCCAACGATCTCCCCATGCTAAAAGCAGCCGGAGTCAGTGTTGCCATGGGAAATTCCTACGGCGGAATTGAAAAAGACTGTACTTACCAGACAAGTGCTGTAGACAAAGATGGGATTTACAATGCGCTGGAGCATCTGAGCCTGATTTAAGCAGACAAATATTGATATTTTGTTCGTGAACTTAATCACTTAAAGCATATTTACAAAAAACGGTCAGTGTACTATAAATCGTACACTGACCGTTCTGCATATTATCTTCGTATATACTTTATATTCTATTACTTATTTCTCAGCTTCCGGTGTTGCTGTTGCCTCTGCCTCAGCATTCTCGTCTGCAGACTCATCCTCAGCTGCATCTGTGCTGTCTTCCTCTGCGTCCTCAGCCGCTGGAGTTTCAGTTGCTTCTGCCTCCGGTGTTTCTGTTACATCTGCTTCTGTGGAATCTGCTGTATCCTCCGCTGCCGGTGTCTCTGTTGCATCCGGATCCGGTGTAGGAGTTGGAGTCTGGATCGTAAAGCTGTGATTATCTGTGATCTTAATCTTCTTAATCAGCTTAGGCTCTTCTTTGATATCTGCTTTCTTTACCCAGCCATCTGTTGTATCGTTGTAGAAATCATCCTTCTTAGTGCTTGTCAGAGATTCTTTCTTGCTGTCAGTTGCATTCTCATCATCCTTGGAATCCAGTCTTACTACATACCAGATGGAATCTGTCTTAATGATCTCTGAATTGAGTTCTCCCTCTTCCAGTTTACGGAGAGCATTACGTACATCGTCCGGATAAGCATCTCCGTTTGCCGCACTGTCATCTCCCTCTTCGTAAGTCGGGCAGGTACCGGAAGTAGCTGTCATATCTGTAGAGATCTCGTCACCAAGTGTGCTGAAATCTGCTGTAGGATCCTCTTTTACTTTGTCAAAGAACTTCTGGATATTTTCCTTATTTGTCTTAATATCATCATCAGTAAGATTATCTCCGCTGACTCTTACACTTGCGTAGCTGAAAGCCATCTGCTGGTATTCTTTCTCATCCAGCTTGATGTCTGCAGTAGCCTCAATAGCCTCTTTCATCTTCACATCGTATGTCTCAAGCTCCAGGAAAGTTTTTACCATATCCTCATCAACTGCAAGCTCTGCAATAGTCTCCTCACTGTTGGCTGCAATAAAATTCTTCGCAGCTTCCTCAAGGGCTTTCTGCTCATCATCTGTGATCTCCACATCATACTCAGAAGCATGCTCTTTCTCCAGGCACATCTTCTCGATAGACTCAACAGTTGTTGTCACTGCATTCTCACCGTAAGTCTCATCAGAATCATCACCCATCTTGGTACTCCAGATAGACATGTCATCTCCACCACCAAGGTACATCTTATACATAGCTTCAGCCTGCGCCTGCTGCATACGTGCCGCAAGGCTTACCACTCCAAGAGGGATCTCCTGTTTATTGACAGTCACTGCTGTTTTGGTGCCATCAAGTTTTTTATTTCCGCAGCCAGTCATCATGCCTGCTGCTGTAACACAGACAAGAGCAGTAACTGCCGCTTTTTTTGCTAAATTCTTCATTTCTTCCTCCATCTATCCCGTCCATAAAAACCTGTGTCCGGCATTCATTCCATAATATCTGATTATAAACGTTTTCACCCACAAGAGCAAGGAATTTCTAATGACTCTTTATTCCAGTGGCTCTGCCAGTTTCGCAAGCTCTCCTGCAAATTTCATCAGTTCTTCGATCAGCCGTCCCTGTGGAGTCAGGATAAATTTAGGCTCCTGGTCTGCCTTAAACTGCAGCCCTCTTCTGTACTGGGCCATGATCGCCGGGATTCCCGCAGGATCAAGCTTTGCTTTTTCATAAAGCGTGATCCGCACATCTTTTCCAAGCTGCTTGATCTCTGTTACATATCCCTGGTGTGCAAGTGCTTTCAGTCTTGCAATGGCAAGAAGGTTCAGAACTGCTTTTCCAGGCTCACCAAAGCGGTCGATCAGTTCTTCCAGCATATCATCGTATTCCTGCTGACTTTCGATACCTGCAATACGCTTGTAGATATCCAGTTTCTGGAACTCATTGCTGATATAGGAATCCGGGATAAACGCATCAATATTCAGATCAATGGTCGTCTCAAAATCATCCATTGTCTGGATTCCTTTGGCCTCCTTAACAGCCTCACTGAGCATCTTGCAGTAAAGATCATAGCCCACTGCATTCATGTGTCCGTGCTGCTGTGCCCCGAGAAGATTTCCCGCACCGCGGAGCTCCAGATCCTTCATTGCGATCTTAAAGCCGCTTCCAAGGTCAGAATATTCTCTCATGGCACTGAGACGTTTCTCCGCAGTTTCCTGAAGCATCTTGTTTTTCGTATACATCAAAAACGCATACGCAGTTCTGTTGGAACGTCCCACACGGCCGCGCAGCTGATAAAGCTGGGAAAGGCCGTATCTGTCAGAATCATGGATGATCATGGTGTTTACATTGGAGATATCCAGTCCCGTCTCAATGATCGTTGTTGAAACCAGCACATCCACATCACCGTTAATAAAATCATACATTACCTGCTCCAGCTCCCGCTGGCTCATCTGCCCGTGGGCAAAATCCACTCTGGCTTCCGGCACAAGTTTGGATATGCGAAGCGCTACCTCGGCAATATCATTAACACGGTTGTATACATAGTAGACCTGACCTCCACGGCGGAGTTCCCTGCGGATAGCCTCCCGGACAGTCTCCTCATCATATTCCATAACATAAGTCTGGATGGGCACACGATCCATAGGCGGTTCTTCCAAAACACTCATGTCACGGATACCGATCAGACTCATATGAAGCGTACGCGGGATCGGAGTCGCAGTCAGAGTCAGCACATCCACGTCTTTTTTCATCTGCTTGATCTTCTCTTTATGAGTAACACCGAAACGCTGTTCCTCATCAATGATCAGAAGTCCCAGATTCTTAAATTCCACATCTTTTGAAAGAACTCTGTGGGTACCGATCACAATGTCAACCTGGCCTTTTCTGATACCCTCGATAGTTTTTTTCTGCTGGGCAGACGTACGGAAACGACAGAGAAGATCCACCTTCACCGGGAACTCCTTCATACGCTGTACAAAGGTATTGTAATGCTGCTGGGCAAGAATAGTAGTAGGTACAAGATAAACAACCTGACGGCTCTCCTGCACAGCCTTAAAAGCTGCTCGCAGGGCAACCTCTGTTTTTCCGTAGCCAACATCGCCGCACACAAGGCGGTCCATGATCTTTGTGCTTTCCATATCCCTCTTGGTGTCCTCGATCGCTGCCAGCTGATCCTCTGTTTCCTCGTAAGGGAACATTTCCTCAAACTCTCTCTGCCATACAGTATCAGGGCCACAGACATAACCTTCTTTTTCCTGGCGGACAGCGTAAAGCTCCACCAGCTCTTTTGCAATATTTTTGACAGCTCCTTTGACACGGCTCTTGGTCTTGTTCCACTCCTGCCCGCCCAGCTTGTTCAGCTTCGGTGTCTTCGCATTATCGGAAGAACCTGAGTATTTCTGCAAGGCATCCAGCTGGGTTGCCAGAATATAAAGATTGCTGCCACCGCGATATTCAATCTTGATATAGTCCTTAACAACACGATCAACTTCTACTTTTTCGATACCACGGTAAATTCCAAGCCCATGTTTCTCATGGACAACAAGATCTCCAATAGAAAGCTCCGCAAAATCCTGAATACGGTTTCCGCTGTACTTTTTCTTTTTTTTGCGCTTCTTCTGCTCTTTGCCAAAAATATCTGTCTCTGTCATCACCGCGAATTTGATCAGTGGATACTGGAATCCACGTCTTGCATGGCCATAAACAACCATGATCTCACCGGGATTGATGATACGGCTGTAATCCTGGCTGTAAAAAGCATTCAGCCCTTCCTCTGAGAGATCCTTTGCCAGACGCTCTGCCCTTGTCCTGGAACCGGAAAGCAGCGCAATCCGGTAGCCCTGGCTTTTATACTGTAGAAGATCTTTTACCAGAAGTTCAAAGCTGCTGTTATAGGAATCTACAGATTTCACAGTAAGATCAAATTCATCGGTAAATTTCCAGCCGGAACGTCTTGGTGAAAGGGAAGACACTGCAACGCAGTTCCGTTTGTTCAGTTTTTTCTGAACTTCCTGAAAACCGCAGAGCCACTGCTCCGGAAGATTAGCTTCACCTTTTTCTTCCCTGTGCATACGGCTCTGGCGATACTCCTCCTCCACACCCTCGCCATTCTCAGCCAGATGGTTTGGCTCATCCAGAAACAGCAAAGTTTTTTCCTCCGGAAAATAATCCAGAAAAGATACCATATCCTTACCGTCGTTTTTCTCCACAGCCGGATAAATGGTGATCTCATCTGCATTTTCCAGGGATCTCTGGCTCTCAGCATCAAAGCTTCGAATGGAATCAATCTCATCATCCCACAGCTCAATACGCCACGGATTTTCTTCTGTCAGCGGATAGATATCAATGATTCCTCCGCGGACCGAAAACTGTCCCGGAAGCTCCACCTGGCCAACACGCTCATATCCAAGCTCCACCAGATCAGCTTTCAGTTTTTCCAGATCGATCACACTGTCACTCTTAAAATGAAGAAGACTACTGCGGATTTTTTCCAGAGGCATAAGAAAATCCATACATCCATCTATACTGGTGACAACTGTGACTTCCTCCTGCTCCAGAAGTGCGCGGATCACACGCATACGCTGGCGGATCAGCAAATTCCCGTGAATATCTGCCTGAAAAAACAGCAGATCTTTTGCCGGATAAAAATATACATTTTTGTCATAGAAACGGTAATCCTCATAGATCTCTTTTGCACTGCGTTCATCATCTGCAAGGATCAGATGACATGGAAAAAGCCCGGAAAGACCATACATCAGATGGACTTTCTGGGACTCCATACATCCTGAAATATTGAGGATTCCGCGATTTACGCTACAGCGCTTTTTTATTTCTTCAAACTCTGCAAGACCCTGCAGAGGCTGCAAAAATGCTTCCATACAAACCTCAATTCTTAGGCTTTTTTCTGTTATACTTATTCATCGCCGCATCCACTCCCTCGGACAGGATCAGTTCTACGGCTTCTGCCGCATCACGGATTCCTTCATCCACAAGCTTTCGGTCACTGTCCGAAAAATGACCCAGCACAAAATCTGCCAGATCCCAGTCTTTCGGCTTCGCACCGACCCCGACACGAATACGGATAAATTTTTCAGTTCCAAGACGGCGGATAATATCCTTGATACCGTTATGACCACCAGCGCTTCCTTTTTTACGGATGCGAAGCTGTCCCGGCTCCAGATCAATATCATCGTAAATGACGATCAGCTCTGTCTCCGGATCGATCTTAAAATAGCTGGACATTTCCTGGATCGGACCACCGCTTAAATTCATATAGGAAAGCGGTTTCATCAGGATCGCTTTTTCAACGCCGATGATACCTTTTCCATACATGGCATTAAATTTTACGCCGCCCTGAGGCACATTATGCGTCTCAACAAGACAATCGACGGTATCAAATCCCATGTTATGACGGGTAGCTTCATACTGCTTTCCCGGATTTCCCAAACCTGCAATTAAATACATAAATTCTCCTTAGATGTAACTTACTCGTTTCAACTTTCAGCTTTCATTTTTGCCTGAAAGCATACAGATTCTCTGTCTGTATCAGTTGAAATATACCATCTCATCAGCAAGGGGCTCACATACTTCCACATGCTCTGCATAAAGCACGATGCCTTCTCCCTGATATTCCATTCTCTTCTCAAAAGCAACCTTCGCGGTAACATCTACCCACTGTCCTTCTGTGATCTTCGGGGCAAAAGCACTCTTGCAGATGTAACCGAGGAATGTAGTATCGTCTGCACAGCATGTCATGGCTGTTCTTCCCGGAACAAAGAATTTGCTTCCCATTCCACGTGGTTTCAGGGCACGTGCCTTAAAATGAACTGTTTTTCCGACATAGCGATCCGGGTGATCCATGGAATCTACGAACCAGATACCATAATCCTCCGGAAGAATGTCTATCACCGGTGCATCAATATCAAACGGCATCTCGTCCTCAAAAAGATCTCCCAGCTCGCCTTCTTCATCCTCAAAGATGATCTCCGCACGCTGATTCACAACCTTGATGCTTCTTCTGTAAGATGGCAGCGGATCATCCTCCTCACAGCGGTTAAAGATAACCATATCTGCATTTCGGACCATATCCATAAAAAGGGACTTCATATTTGCCATATAAACCTGGAATGTGCTTGCATCCACACAGGTGATGTGCTGCTCTACAGCCCAGCCTTCCGGCTTCTCCATCTCCTCAAATCTGCTCACCAGCCACATGCCATTGTACTCAATAATCACTCGCTCCGGCTGATACAGGATCTCCATTGCTGCAAGTCTCTCCGGTGTAAGATCTTCTTCACTCTCAATGATCTCCACGTCGGTGTTGTGCTGTTTCAGCGCCTCTGCATCGTACTCCTCTTCTCCCTCTTCGCAGAGAATAAGAAGTGTTTTTCCATCGATCTGGAAATAATCCTGCTGCAGGGTAAAGTTCAGGAAAGAAGTCTTGCCGCTTTCCAGAAAACCTGTGATCAGATAAATGGGGACTCTGGTCTCTTCCATAAATTTATCCTGTCAGGTACTGTCCTATTTAATGTACAGTACCTGTTTCCTTTCTGTAATCTATAATTCTGAAAAAAATATTGTAATCACCGCTTTTTTATGCGATTCCGAAAAGCTCTTCCAGTGCATGCTCATCCAGTTTGGAACCGATCACGCACAGACGGCCTGTATACTCCGGTGCTCCCTCACGGATCTCTGTTTCTTCCGGAACCATATCAAAATAGATCCATGTTCCGTCCTCTGCAGGAAGCATTCCTTTTGCACGGAGAATGATACCGTATTTATCAGACTCGGAAAGTGCCTCAAGGATCTTCTCAAGTCCCTCACGTGTATATTTCTTAATTGTCTCACGGCCCCAGCTTGTGAATACTTCATCTGCATGATGATGGTGATGGTCATGGCCGCAGCCGCACTCTCCGTCGTGGTGATGGTGATGCTCATGGTCGTGTCCGCAGCCACACTCTCCGTCATGATCGTGGTGATGGTGCTCCTCATGATCGTGGCCACAGCACTCTTCGTCATGGTCATGGTGGTGATGCTCATGCTCATCATGATCGTGGTCGTGTCCGCAGCACTCTTCGTCATGGTCATGATGGTGATGATGCTCGTGCTCCTCATGATCATGATCGTGGCCACAGCAGCACTCCTCGTCATGATGATGGTGATGATGCTCGTGCTCCTCCTCAAGCATCTCCTGCTCCAGAGATACCGGGTGCTCCATTACCTCTACCAGTTTCTTTCCGTCAAGGTTCTCGATCGGAGTTGTGATGATAGCAGCATCTTTGTTCAGGCTGCGCAGAAGTTCCAGAGACTCCTGAACTTTCTTCTCTGTTGCAATATCAGTACGGCTCATGATAATAGCACCTGCGTACTGGATCTGGTTGTCAAAAAACTCACCGAAGTTCTTCATGTACATTTTGCATTTCTTGGCATCAACAACAGTAGTATAGCTGTTCAGTTTAATATCAACTTCATCCTGAACACCCTGTACAGCCTTGATAACGTCAGAAAGTTTACCAACTCCTGATGGCTCGATAAGGATTCTGTCCGGATTGTATTTGGTAACAACTTCTTTCAGGGAAGTTCCGAAATCACCGACAAGAGAGCAGCAGATACATCCGGAGTTCATCTCACGGATCTGGATTCCCGCCTCTTTCAGGAAACCGCCGTCAATACCGATCTCACCAAACTCGTTCTCGATCAGTACAACCTGCTCACCGTTAAATCCGTCTTTCAGAAGTTTTTTGATCAGAGTTGTTTTTCCGGCACCAAGGAAACCGGAGATAATATCAATTTTTACCATTTTTATATACACTCCTTTTAACGTAGTTTGACCAGGAAGCGTTCATACCCCCTGGTTGTATCCTGTTATGATCATGACGGCAGGGAAAATTATCTTTTCCTGCCTCTGCTGTCATTATATCCATTTTGTGAAACAGATATTTATATTCTGTTTTACACTCAGATTAATACAGGGATGTGAAAAACTCACACCCCCGGAAGTCAAGCGAACATTCTCAATCCGCATTTATCTATCAGCCATTGATCATGAAACTCATAAGTTTATCAATGTCTTCTTTCTCTGCTGCAACGATCTCAAGCTCCGGAATCTCGCCGCCGGAAAAGATGTTTGCAAGAGATACATACTGGGAAAGTTTGGACTTCAGATTCAGTCTGTCTCCCTCTCCTGTTACAAGCTCTACTCTGCCCTTGCAGCTGTCAATTACCTTGAAAAATTCATCAATATCTGTAATATGTGTTACTTTCATTTGAAATTCTCCTTTCCTGATAGTCAAACCCACGCTTCTTATTTCGAAGAGTCTGATGTTCCAATTCACAGTAAAACCGGATTTCTTATTCTTAATCCGTTCTGCTAAATTATACCCCAGTGTTTTTAAAAAAGCAATCCCCGACGGGCAAAAACACTTCACAGATATTCAGGGAGAATCCCTGCATATTTCGTCACATTTCTTCTATTTCAACAGTGCAGTCTTTTCTGCCTTTCTGCCATTTCATAAGATATACCTTAAATCCGATGGAATCTCTGGCAATAGTAAACGGTTCTTCTCTTAAAATCTGAGATTCTATACCTTTGGCCTTCAGTTCTGTCTGCTTTGCTCTGGCTTTCTCTGTCAGGACCTTCAGCTGCTCATCTGCTTTTTTTCCAAAAGACCGGTTTCCATATCCCCCGGATGCTTTTCCAAGTTCTTCCAGAAGACACTCTGTTATCCGGATATGTCTGGTCTTATGAAGCATCACAGCCAGTCGTCTGGCCACCCACTTAAATGGAAATCTCCGATAAATACCAAGCCATCTTCCAAACGATCTGTCCCCGGCTTTCACAGTCACTTCTTCCATTACTTTAAATGCTTTTTCCGAAGGGATCCACGGATTTTCCCTTGGTACGATATATTGCTCAGATACTGCAGGATAACAACAGTAATTCAACGGCGGAAATTCCACAAGTGCAGCCAGTTTTTCTTCCAGGGCATTGCAGCTGTCTCCACCAATATAATCATATTTATCCCGAAGAATAGCCAGTCTGTATTCCAGCTGGCGTAAATATTCATAGCCTTCCACCCAGAAATGTCCGATCTGACTGTAATCGTAGAGATGCTTTTCCAGGGTAAGGGTTTCAAAAAACAGGGTAACTACTGTATCCTCCTGATGCACAACCAGAATATATTCCTTTCCCTGCCGACTTAAGTCTGCCAGAATCTCCCCCTCGTAATCCGGCTTGTATACACCAGTCATGCGGGCATTTCCGAAAACGAGAAAACTTTCCACTGCATCATTCATGAGATATACAAGACGTATCTCCCCGTCACATACATAATTTTCATTTATCGCAACCAGCTCAAACTGATCCTCACCAAGCAGCTCTGCCAGCTTCCGGAACGCATCAGGCAGCTCCTCAAAAGACTTCCCGGAAACATATCTCTCCGGCGCTGTTTTTCCCGTAATATTATTTCCAGTATCCATCAATTACCTCTTTGTTCAGTTTTTCACCGATGACGATCATAATCTCCTGACCAAGTTTCGTTGGCCGGATGCTGATCTCATGACGGGTGGCATTGAGCTCCAGCCACTGTCCGTCCTCTTTTTTCAGAAAACCTTTTACACGAAAAACAGCTCCGCAGGATGGATCATTCAGGATTTTTTCCGCAGTTTTCTGAAGCTCTGCTTCACTCTTATGCACATTCATAAAAAACAGGGAATCAAATCCACCGCCTTCTGCATAGGATTCCTTTACATAATCTTCCGCTACGTATCCGCAATCCAGAATCTTCTCCAGATCTGTATCTGTAAGATCATCCCAGTTTCCATCCAGAATTTCACTGTTCAGGCGGCGCTTACACTGGATCTGACCAAGTGCACGATTGAGATGTTCTTTTGTACTTTGAATTTCTTCCTCTGTGGCCTCCTGACTTCTGCTCAGAAGTACACAGCCTGCATCGGCCACCTCAGAAGCCAGAAGATAATCCGCTTCCGCTGAAAAATCCTCTGCCAGCTTTGCATCTACAATGGCGATCACATTTCCGATCTCATACCATTTATCCAGTGGTTCTTCATGAAGGGCATCAAAAAACTCATCCACATCAAAGATTCCGGATGGTTCTACAATAACACGGTCATAACCGCACATTCCCATGGCGATCAGTTTTGTCTTAAAGCGGCGTCTGTGACAGTCCGCGTCACAGCCACCGGAAACCATCTCCAGCTCACAGTTGTCTCCCATCAGATCCTGAAGCAGCATCATATCCACATTCACTGCCCCGAAATCATTTTCCAGGATACCGATGTTCATGCCTTTTTTCAGAAGATAAGAGGCATATTTTTTTATAAATGTTGTCTTCCCGGATCCGAGAAATCCGGTTATCAGATCGATCTTTATCATATTTCTTCCTTTACTTTATCAGCTCTCCGGAGCATACAGTAAAATAAAATGTGAATATATGCTTTACTCATGTTCCGGGCATATTCAATAATCTCCCGTCCGACAAACGCCGGACTGCTATCAGTATATAATCTTTTTTCCGCAAAGAAAAGAGGCGGTCCTGAAAAATTCTCTCAGAACTGCCTCTTTCCGGCTATTTTATTCTTTTATGATCATGTATGAAGATTACTTTGTAAACAGGTCTACAAGATCCTGGCCGTCATCATATCCCTGATCTTTCAGTTCCTTAACGAACCACTCATCTACTCCGTCTACTGCTTTTTTGAAGGAATCGATATCCATGTCATCTTTCTCTGTAAATGTTACACCATTCTTCTTGGCCCAACGTGCTTTGATCTCATCATCACTGGAACGGTTGATATAACGCTCATACTCTACAGCTTTCTGACCGCACTCATCAACAACAGCCTGCTGTTCCGGTGTCAGTGCATCGTAGACATCCTGGTTGATACAGAAGAACAGACAGTCATAAATAGCATCCCACATAGAGCAGTACGGCTGTACCTCCTGTACACTGGCTGCATCGATGGCAGGTAACGGGTTCTCCTCACCCTCTACAGTGTTCTGCTGAAGTGCTGTGTAGGTCTCGGACCAGTTCATGTTTGTGGCATCTGCGCCCCATCTCTTATAGCATTCCATAAGAAGGTTGGAACCGGCCACACGAACCTTCAGGTTCTTCATGTCGTCTACTGTTTTTACTTCATTCTTGCTGTTTGTCAGCTCACGGAAACCGTTCTCTGCGATTCCCATACAGTGAAGTCCGTACTCGCCAAGAATTTCTTTCAGCTTTTCTCCGGCCTCACCATCAAATTTTGCATCTGCGTCATCGTAGGAATCATAGATAAACGGCAGAGATACTACATTAAATCTCGGGTCAAATGCAGAGTAGATCAGATTGGAATGCATGGAGATCTGTACCGGGTCTCCGTTCATCAGTGCCTGAATACCCTCGGACTGATTTCCGTTTGTCAGCTGATCCGCTGCGTAAATATTGACTTTGACTTTTCCGCCGGTTGCTTTTTCCATAAGCTCACCGAACTTACGTCCTCCGTCAGCCCAGGTGCTTGTCTCTGTTGTGGAGCATGCAAAGTTCCAGGTTATCTCAGGCCAGTTCAGATCACTGTAATCCTCCACTGTATCTACAGAATCCTCTGTAAACAAATCTACAAGATCCTGTGCATCGTCATAGCCTTCACTCTTAAGCTCGTTTACAAACCAGTCGTCGATTCCGTCTACTGCTTTCTTGAAAGAATCGATATCCATATCCTCTTTCTTTGTAAAGGTCACACCGTTGCTCTTCTCCCAGCGACTCATGATCTCCTCATCGCCGGAACGGTTGATGTAACGCTCATACTCAACAGCCTTCTGACCTGCCTCATCAACAACCTGCTGCTGTTCCGGTGTCAGGCTGTCATAAATATCCTGGTTGATACAGAAGAACAGACAGTCATAGATTGCATCCCACATGGAGCAGTACGGCTGTACCTCCTGTACACTGGCTGCATCGATGGCAGGTAACGGGTTCTCCTCACCCTCTACAGTGTTCTGCTGAAGTGCTGTGTAGGTCTCGGACCAGTTCATGTTTGTGGCATCTGCGCCCCATCTCTTATAGCATTCCATAAGAAGGTTGGAACCGGCCACACGAACCTTCAGGTTCTTCATGTCGTCTACTGTTTTTACTTCATTCTTGCTGTTTGTCAGCTCACGGAAACCGTTCTCTGCGATTCCCATACAGTGAAGTCCGTACTCGCCAAGAATTTCTTTCAGCTTTTCTCCGGCCTCACCATCAAATTTTGCATCTGCGTCATCGTAGGAATCATAGATAAACGGCAGAGATACTACATTAAATCTCGGGTCAAATGCAGAGTAGATCAGATTGGAATGCATGGAGATCTGTACCGGGTCTCCGTTCATCAGTGCCTGGATTCCCTCGGACTGATTTCCGTTTGTCAGCTGGTCTGCTGCATAAATATTAACCTTGACTTTTCCACCGGTTGCTTTTTCCATAAGCTCACCGAACTTACGTCCTCCGTCAGCCCAGGTACTTGTCTCAGTTGTAGAGCATGCGAAGTTCCATGTCATCTCCGGCCAGTCAAGATCACTGTAATCAGCGATGGTATTAAAGGAATCGCTTCCGTCCCCTGCATCCTTGGAGCTCTGGCTTCCTGTGTCAGAGGACTGGTCTCCTGTATAGGAGCCCTCTTTTGCAAGAGCCTTCGGAAGAGCTGTGGAAACAGCCGGAATATAAGTGATGATCAGAAGAACTGCAACGGATGCAGCGATCATCGGCATAACTGCTCTGGAGATCTGCTGAAGAGTAACCTCCAGACCTTTTTTGATCTTGATACTGATAGCAACAAAAAGGTTTACACCTACAGGAGGTGTTACCTGTCCGATCGCAAGGTTAACTGTTGCCATAACACCGAATGCTACCACATCATAGCCCAGAGCCTTACATACCGGAAGCATGATCGGTACAAAAATGTACATCGCAGAGTTTGCATCAATGAAGCATCCTGCGATCAGGAAAATGATGTTTACGATCAGAAGGAAGGTAAACTGATTATGTGCAATGCCGGCAAGAAGCTCAGATGCTGCATTTGCAATACCAAACTTGGTACATACAAAAGAAAACAGGGAAGCACTTGCCACGATCAGCATGATTCCGCCGGTTGTCTTTGCAGAGTCAACAAGAATGTCAAACAGGTCTTTGAGCTTAACCTCACGGTAGATCACCATACCAACAAACAGACCGTAAACAACGGATACCGCTGCAGCCTCAGTTGGTGTAAAGATACCGCCGTAAATTCCTCCGAGGATGATAACCGGCATCAGGAATCCCCAGAATGCATCTTTAAATGTATCCCAACGCTCTTTTGCGGAAGCTTTTTCACGGGATGGCTGAATGTTGTGTTTTTTTGCCTCGATCATAACGATAATCACAAGAGCAACACCCATCAAAAGTCCCGGAACAATACCAGCCATAAACATATCTGCAATAGATACACCTGTGATGGAGGCGTATACAACGAATGCGATACTCGGTGGTATGACAATGGCGATGGAGCTGGAGGTTGCCATCAGTGCTGTGGAAAACGGTGCGGAGAAACCGCCCTGCTCAACCATAGCCGGGATCAGAACTGCTCCAAGTGCCGCAACAGTTGCAGGACCGGAACCGGAAATCGCTCCGAAGAAGCAGGCTACGATAACACATACAATGGCGATACCGCCCTTTTTATGTCCTACGCAGGTATCTACAAAGTTGATCAGTCGTTTGGAAATACCAGCTTTTGCCATAATATTTCCGGACAGAACAAAGAACGGGATGGCAAGAAGCAGGAATTTACTGATTCCTGAGTACATGTTTGTAGCTACGATCGTCAGAGATGTGCCGGAATAAAGGATGGCACATACGGATGACAGACCCAGACAGATCGCAATGGGAAGTCCCAAAATCAGGAAAACAAAGAAGGAGATAAATAAGATTGCACTGATCATTTATTTGTCCTCCTTTTCATCATCTTTTTTCATGCAGAAGTCCAGGCAGTACTCAATAAAATGAAGGATCATACAGCCTGCTCCGATCGGCACGAAGGACCAGAAGATCCACTCCGGCCAGTTCAGTACGAAAGTTCTCTTACCGTTTGCAAGCTGTGTGAGAACTTTGTCCATTCCGTATTTAAACAGGATTGCGGAAAAAACAATGCTGAGAACCGTAATCAGGATCACAGATGGTTTTTCCAGCTTTTTCGGAAGACGGTCCGTAAACAGTGTCAGGCTTACCAGTCCTCCCTTTTCACGACAGGCAAGTGCTGCTGCCAGAAGTGTAATGAGAACAAACACCGCTACAACAAGCTCTTCTGTAAAAGACCATGAGCGATGGATGACCTTACGGGAAAATACATTTCCCACAGTCAGCACAAGGATCAGCAGTGTGGAAATGACCAGTACGATTTTTTCTACTGCTGCAAGTGCGTTCATGAGTTTTTTGTACACTTTCATACTCTTTCCCCTTTTGTATATTTTTCCGGTTTCAGATCTTTACCCCGTGGTTTAAAATGTTTTTGGATAAAAAAAATCCGTCCCCTCTCAGGGACGGATATAAAATTCCGCAACCACCCTGTTTCTCCATTGAAACAAGCACGATTCTGCAACGTACCGGCATACGCGACTTCTGTAACGGGAAGCACCCGTGAAAACCTACTTACTTATCGAAAACTTTCGGCTTTCCTTCTCAGGGATGATATTCAAGGCAGTTCCGACGCTGCATCACACCAGTCACAGCTCTCTGAAGACGGTTCCTCTGTCTCTACTGATTCCCTTCATGGAATTTACTTTTGTTATGTGTTAACTCTTTAATGAGCTAAACAAATTCTAACTCTGTTTGTTTTGATAGTCAAGTTTTTTTTTCAAAAACTCCTTCAGGCGTTCTTTCCTTCTCCGGCAAAGTACTCCTTCACAAGCTTTACAACCACACCGGAAAGCAGGAATACTGCGATCAGGTTGGGGATCGCCATAAGACCGTTGAAGGTCTCAGCAATACTCCAGAGAAGTCCGAGATCAACAGTTGCGCCGATGATCGCTACCAGAGAGTACAGCACCATAAAAGGCCTGATAGCTTTTTCCTTAAAAAGAAACTCCGCACATCTGGCTCCGTAAAGTCCCCATCCAATGATAGTGGAAAATGCGAAGCAGCACATGGCAACTGCTGTAAAGATGGAAACCCAGTTTCCGTATGTACTGGTAAAGCCGCTGATGGTAAGCTCTGCTCCTGCTGCTGCGCCATAACCAACCGGCACCCCACTGCAGAGGATAACAAGTGCTGTCAGCGTACAGATCACGATGGTATCTGTAAACACCTCGAAAATTCCGAAGAATCCCTGTTTTACAGGTTTTCTGGTGTCTGCACAGGCATGTGCGATGGAACCGGTACCAAGACCTGCCTCATTGGAAAAAATACCTCTGGAAACACCTTTTTTCATGCTCATGAAAAAGCTTCCTACTACGCCACCTGTCACAGATGCCGGATTAAATGCCCCTCTGATGATAGCGCTGAAAACACCCGGAACATTTTTCCAGTTGATGATAACTACACCGACGGCAAGAATAATATAAAACAATGCCATAAACGGTACCAGCTTTTCTGTAACCTGGCCAATCCTTTTGATTCCGCCAAGCAGGATCATTGCCACAAGAATCGCAAGGATGATCCCCATAACAAGGTTTACCGTAGAAGTATTGTCTGCAGCGATCACATTGTAATTGATCAGTGCAGAATCAATAGCTGTTGTAATGGTATTAACCTGGGTTGCATTTCCGGTTCCGAAAACAGTAAGCACACCAAAAGCGGAAAACAGATATGCCAGCCAGTGCCAGTGTTTTTTTAGACCATTCTTAATGTAATACATTGGTCCTCCAACCAGATCTCCGTTGGCATTGGTTTCGCGGAAATGTACCGCAAGTGTTACTTCTGAAAACTTTGTACACATTCCAAGAAGTGCGGAAATCCACATCCAGAATACGGCTCCCGGTCCTCCGATGGCAATAGCACCTGCCACACCTGCAATATTTCCCGTTCCCACGGTAGCAGCTAACGCCGTACAAACAGCCTGAAACGGTGTCAGACTTCCATCGGAAGCTTCTCTTTTCCGAAGCATACGTCCGATAGTGACCCTGATGGCATAGGGAAATTTCCGGATCTGGAGAAAATTCGTGCGGATACTTAAATAAAGACCTACACCAATAATACAGATCATCGCAGGAACGCCCCAGATAAAATTGTTTACGGCAGCATTCACTGATTCAATAACAGATAACATTCTATAATCCTTCCCTTATTTAATTTTGTCTTTTTGGATTGTACGTTTGTCTGTACAAAAAGACGATTCGTTAGATTATATCACATTTTCTGTCGAATGTATAAGAGAAAAGCTTTATAATTTTACTATGATAAAGAAAGGAAGTGAATAAAAGCTACCAATCCTGTTATCAAATATGTGACCTACCTGTAATAAAAATATTTATCTGTGGTCAGCATCATTTTCCGTATCATCCAGGAATGTAAATATATATCCCCAGTATTTCTCCAGTATCTTGCCTCTGCTTCCATAGATCTCATGCTTTGTTCCGATCATATGTATATAATCACAGGTCGTTTTTCCCTGGCGATTGATCTTTCCGGCAAAATTTTTCAGGGCATGGACAGATACCAGATCTTCGGTCTGAGCCTGGATGAGCAGCATTGGTGCCGTATATTTTTTCCATCCGTAGAGACGCAGATACCAGCTCATTTCCGCAGAAGCCCAGAGCCAGCCGTAGGATGGAGACCAGGTCTGGAGCTCCTTATGTTCTGCACGGAGATTTTTGTATCTCTCGTATCTTGGTTTTGATGTTGCGGAGCTTGTCTCAAAAGAACCACTGCCATCGTAAGGCTTTCGGCCAGCAACATATTCCTCATCTTTTCCGAGAATACATTTCTCCAGTGCTATGCCGGTAGCCGCCGGCCACGGTACATTATCTGTAAGAGGACGGATCATTGGAGAAGAGAGTATTACCTTATGAAACCAGTCTGGCTCCCAGGCTGCTGCAATGCCACCGATGGCACCGCCCATGGAATGTGCATACAAGTTAAGTGACAGATCCGGATGTGCTTTCTTTATGTAGCGGCATGCTTTCAGAAAATCCCGGATATATCTTCTCCATGTATCGATGTGGACCAGAGACGGGTCTGCGGTAAGGCGATAGCTGCGACCATGGCCACAATGCTCCGGAATATATACATGATAGCCTTCTTTAAGAAAATAATAGGCCACTTCATCATATTTCACTGCTGATTCTGTAAATCCGTGGCTGATAACGATAACACCTCTGGGCTCATCTGCAAGATACTGAAGCATATGGATCTTACCTGTGATCCGTTTATTCTCATTGCGAAACGGATAATCCGCACCTGGTACATAAAGCTCCCTTCTACGTGCCAGAAGATATGGTGTTACGATATTTTTCATGGTTTCCTCGTATTCATTTTCATGTATGATCTTCATATTGGTTCAAACCTCCCTTGCTTTTACTGTATTGCTTTTTAGCTTTCGTCAAAAAATGCCCGGACGTACTGGTCGATACCGGGCATTTTTCCTTTTATTTCTGTTATTTAATAAAACTTCACAATATCTTCCACATCTTTACGTTTCGGATGTACCGGCTCCTCTGCTGCTTTTCCGATGGCGATCACAGCTACAACTGTTTCTGTTTCCGGTATGGAAAGGAGCTCGCGGAGTTTATCTCCTGCACGGAGTCCCATGATCAGTGTACCATAACCCAGTTCCTGTGCTTTCAGAATCAGATTTTCATTCTGAAGTCCCAGATCATAGCATCCCCAGCCATTTCCGAGCTCGTTGTCCGGTGTGCCATCCTTCTGGAAACCGGAACGGTTATGTACAAATGTAGTGATGATCAGAGAGGCATTCTCTGCTTTTGCCTGGTTCATTTCCGGCAGGCATTCTTTAGCAACTTTTTCTGCCATATCTTCAGATGTCACACAGTAATATCTTCCGGTCTGGGAATTCTTCCAGCTCGGAGCTTCCTGCGCCGCCCTGATTATAGTCAGCAGCTCATCTTTTGTGATGCGTCCCTCCGGACTGTATTTACGGATAGTTCTTCTTTCTTCGATCAGTTTCTGAAATTCCATGTTATTCCTCCTCATTTGCATGGTGCAGAATTTGTGAAGTTCAGGGTTCTGCAGTTGTTTCAGGTTACGGATTTATTTATGCGTACTGATTTTTATGAAATGATTTTAGCATAATACTGTATTGAAATCAATTTTCCTGAAGGCTTCCAGCGAAATCTTTCAAAATTCGGTTGCCTTCATGAAATACCGCTTATGAAGATTTTTTTCGATTTACAATATAAATACCCACGCATACCAAAAACAGTGCGATCAGGCTGCCCATATTGAATGCCTGACGGAACTCACCCAGGATCAGTGCTGAAAGGATCACACTGAACAGCGGATTGACAAAACCAAAGATTGCCACTTTCGAAACATCATTGTATGCGAGGAGCACTGACCAGAGTGTGTAAGCCACTGCGGAAACCATTGCCAGATAAAAAACAATTCCAATTCCACCTGCTGTTACATTTCCAAGATGTCCTCCCATCATTTTTCCGATAAAGAACAGCACGATTCCTCCCATGGTAAACTGTGTTCCGCTGAGTACAACAGGAGATACTTTTCTGGAAAAAATATTGATCAGCACTGTAGACATTCCATAGGAAAACTGTGCGATCAGAATGAATCCTTCACCTGTGAGCCTGAATCCCCCATCCAGAGAATTTCCCATCATATTGATCACTACCACACCTGCAAAACCCAGGATGCAGCCGAACATTTTTCGACTGGTCATCCGCTCCTTGCGAAAAACAAGGCAGGATAACAAGATCGCGATAAAGTTGCCAAGCCCTGTGATGATCGCACCCTTAACACCTGATGTATGCGCTACTCCTATATAAAAGAAGAAATACTGGCATACCGTCTGCGCCAGGCATACAGGCACTGCATATTTCAGAACAGTCAGGTCCGGGATCATTACTTTCCGTTCACTGACAGATGCAAAGATCAGTACCAGGATTCCTGCCAGTGCAAAACGCACTCCTGCAAAAACGATCTGGCTTGCTGTATCCGCAGAATCTACCTGCATCAGCCGGTAACCTGTCTTGATCACAGGGATCGCACTTCCCCACAGAAGACAGCAGACACAGGCCAGTGCCGCTACTACCCAGGTTTTTGTTAATGTTGTTTTTTTCTGTTTCATGTATTTATTCTCTCTTTCCCAAAACTTCTTCTATCTGTCCATTTATCGCACTGGTGCTTACATCCCGGAAATCGGTCTTTTTTTTCTGTACTCCAAAAATGTCTTTTATAATGCTTCTGTACCTGTTTATTCTTGAACATGTTGCCCACATTCTGTTATATTTTCTGAACACTTTTTCTTTCTATAACACATAGCAATCATATCGAATGGCTTTCCCTTTCAGTGTGTAGGATGGTTCCCTGCCTGCCAGACATTCACTTTTCAGCGGTCGTTTGACAATGATCTTATCCGGATTTACCTTAATAGCCGCATCAAAAAGATCTGTCTCCTCAGAACACGGCGGTTCCAGTTTCTGGATCAACTGCAGCTTCTTATTGATAAGACTGGATTTCTGCCTTGCAGGAAACATAGGATCAAGATAAATCACATCTACCGGATCCAGAAGTTTCGACATACATTCCACACTGTTTCCCTCAACCACTTTCATACGGTTGGCAATCTCTTTCAGCTCCATATTTTTCCTGGCACGACGGATGGCATCTTTCAAAAGTGCCGCGATCACAGGATTCTGCTCATACAAAGTCACTTCATAGCCCTGCGCAGCCAGCAGGAAGGCATCTTCTCCCATTCCGGCAGTAGCATCTATAGCCTTCCTGCCCACTTTATCAGATTTGGCTGCCTTAACCAGCATTTCATGCTGCAATCTTCCATTCGTCACTCTGTGCAGCATGGTTTCCACAAAATCTCCCTGATACGTCAGCCCAAACCCAGACAGGAAAACTCCCCTGGAATCAAATCGAACCGTCAGATAATCTCCCGGCTTATCCTGTATTGGCGCACCTGTCCGCCTGGCAAAGGACTCCGCCATATCTCTCTGTCCACCCTTTCCCAGACAGACTACAATTTTATCATTCATTCCTGTTCTCACTTTCATCATATATGGTTTCCGCAGCTTATTACTGTTCACAATGTTGCATAAAACCTGCAATTGTTACTTGTATTTCGCTGTATTACATATCTCAAAATTCACGGAATGCTTCTATTTTACAATTTTGCATGGAAAATTGCAATTTTATCTCAATGCCTGAGTTAAATTAAATGGATAAAAAGAAATACACGATAGGCGTTATGATCGGAAATGCTATTTCTCCTCACATAGGATAATTAATAAAAGGAATTTACCGCGCTTCTGCTGATATGCAGATAAATGTTTTCTTTTTTCTTGGAATCCACAGCGGATATTATTATAACCTCAGCAAAGAATGTTCAGTTGATAAAGATTTTGATTATCAGTTTAACGTTGTCTATGATTGTCAGGCCTTTACACGTATTGATGCCCTGATTATCGAATATGGTTCTTTAAGCCTTTTTCTTAACAAGAAAGAACAGAAAAAATTCAATAGCATTCCAAAAGTCATCCTGGAAGACAGATATACCAACCCCGGAACTACTTCGATCATCAGTGATAATTATAACGGCATGTATACGCTCGTAGAGCATCTTATAAAAGATCACGGATATCGCAGCTTCACCTACCTCGCAGGCCCGAAGGCATTACAGATGCTGACGAACGAAAAAAAGCAGTTTTGGATGCCTTCCCTCATATGGAAGCCCTGATCTTATTTGCAGATCTGGATCATCTCAAAGAGATCAATGATGTTTTCGGCCATGCAGAAGGTGATTTTGCCATAAAATACTGCGGTGAAAAAGATCTCCTGATCGCAGAGGAAATGAAAGCTGCAGATCTGGCACTTTATGAAGTCAAGAAAAGGCGCCGGGAATCTGTCAGAAAATAACATATATCTCATCACAGAAAAACAGGTGTCGCCCGATTATTTTTTGATTCGACGACACCTGTTTTTCTGTTACTGATCTGTTCTGAGAATTCTTTATGGGATCATTCATTTTTCTTTTTTACTAAATGGCAGATTGTTGTTTTCACTTTTTCAATATCCAAAGGCTTCGCCAGATGAGCGTTCATACCCACGGCAATGCACTTTTCAGCATCTTCCTGGAATGCGTTCGCTGTCATAGCTATAATAGGTATTGTTTTTGCATCTGAACGTTCTGATGAACGGATTTTCTTCGTAGCTGTATATCCATCCATAACAGGCATCATCAGATCCATCAGAATTGCATCAAATGTCCCTGCCGGTTTCTCTTCAAATAATTCCACTGCCTGCTGCCCATCCTCCACTCTGGTAATCAACGCTCCGACATCTTCGAGAACTGTCTTCACTATTTCCGCATTCAGCTCATTATCCTCTGCAAGGAGAATTCTTTTCCCTTTTATTGTGTGAATTGCAGATGGCTTAATGGTATTCTGGCTTCCATATACCTCTTCTTTCGATGCTATGTCAAAAGAAATATCTACTGTGAATTTTGTTCCAATGCCCTGTCTGCTTTCTACCTGAATACTTCCACCCATCAGTTCTATCATTGATTTGATAATAGAAAGTCCCAGCCCGGTTCCCGGTACCTTATTTTCTGTAGTGGTATGTTCTCTGGAAAATTCTTCATAGACATGTGGAAGATATTCTTCACACATACCAATGCCCGTATCTTCACATGAGAAAATATAACGTATCCTTGAAGGATTCTCTGATACTGCCTCATGTACTTTTACATGGATCGAATGTCCCTCCGGGGTATACTTTATAGCATTGCTGATAATATTCAGCATGATCTCCTGTAACTTTGTCTGATCACAGACAACATAATGATGTCTTACATCCAGATCGGCATGATACTGCAGATTCTTCTTTCTGATATCCTCTTCAAACACTGTATTTACCCTGTGAAATAATGCATCTATATCCTCAGCTTTTAACTGCAATACCGCAGTACCACTTTCAATCCGGGCCATTTCCAGAATCTGATTGATGATCATCAGCAGAAGATTACTGGAAGACTGTATCTTTCCCAGATATTCTTTTGCCTTTTTTTCATTCTGCAGATTCTTCTCCAATAAACCGGAAAAACCCACAATTGCATTCATCGGAGTTCGGATATCATGGCTCATATTAAATAAAAATCTTGTTTTTGCCTCGTTGGCGTTTTTTGCCTGCTCAGCAGATTTTTCCAGTTCCGCTTCATATTGTCTTTCCCTGTGTTTTTTGCTGAATATCAAATAAAACACTGTAGCAATCAATAATGAGAATACATAAGAAATGACAATACACATAATCCAGTAAGAACGTGGACTCCATCCCTCTGAGGGTGTAATATCAAAATACCATGTGTTATTGGGAACTGCACATTCTACTGTCAGAATGTTATCCGGCATATCACCCTGGCTCTCTGCCAGAATAATCCTGTCGCTGCTGTCTCTGTCATATGTCCAGATTCTGTAACAGAAATCTGCATCGCTTAAATAATCAAGATTTATCTCACCAATGAAGCGATTCCAGTCAATCACCAGGATCACAAATCCCCAGAACCCACCATCATCTGAATTATTATCCTGGTAAACCGGATTAAATAGCAGTGCCCCTGTTCCTCCCTGCTTTAGCTGGTATGGTCCTCCCAGCGTATATTTTCCACTCTCCTTTGCCAGAACTGCATCCTTTTTTCGCTCATGCTCCTGCAGCATATCCAGGCCAAAAGCTCCCTCATTTCCCTGTTTCGGATAAATGTCTGTAACAATTCCCTCAGGTGCCAGTTCAAATGCCTTTATCACTCCATCTTCATTTGGAATCTTTTCTGCCAGTTCAGAAAAAGTATTTTCATCCAGATTCTCTCCGGCACGGATATAATTTCCCAAAAGATCAGAGAGCATGATATACTGATCCAGTCTTGCCCTGACTCTCTTCTCCGTGATCTGCGCCATATATTTTCCAGTTGTCTTTTCATCCTTTTCCAGGTTATAGAGCAGAAAAACGCCAATAAAGAATGCTGCCAGAAAAGTAATCAATCCAACAATATAACAATATATTCTTATCCTTTTATATGGTTCGCTGTCCTTTTTCATTCTTCTACTCCTCTGTTATTCTTTTCCCGGTCACTGGCACATCTGCTTACCAACACAGAATTTTCGGATTGTTTCCATCAGTTCCGGTACATTTAATGGTTTTGACAGATGCGCATCCATCCCTGCCTCCATCGTCTTTCTTTTATCTTCAGCAAAAGCATTGGCTGTCATGGCAATGATCGGAATCGTTTCCGCATCTTTCTTCCCGCTGCCACGAATCGCTCTGGCTGCCTGATATCCGTCCATCGCTGGCATCATGATATCCATCAGAACCGCATCGTAATATCCTTCCGGCATTTTCAGGAAACATTCCAGAGCCTGCTGTCCATCTTCTGCCTCAGTAACGGAAATCCCCTCATCTTTCAGAAGGAATACCGCAATTTCCCTGTTGAGTTCATTATCCTCTGCCAGAAGAATACGGCACCCGGACAGATTTTCCTTTGGTAATTCAGACATTTCCTGTACAGCTGCAGGTTCTTCTGCTATTTCAAAAGGTATGACCACACGTATGGTAGTGCCCTGATTTTCCACACTGTCAATCTGAATGGTTCCACCCATACGATCAATCAGTTCCTTTACAATCGCCATACCCAGCCCGGTACCTTTATACTGTGATCTGGCTCCCTGATCTGCCTGAACAAATGGCTGAAATATATTCTTCAGGAAATCCTCTGACATTCCGATTCCTGTATCTTTTATAGTCACATCTACCAGCACTCTTTCATCGGATTCCTTCTCTTCTTTCAGGTAGCAATCCACAGAGCCATTTTTACGGTTGTATTTAATACTGTTTGTGATCAGATTTAAAAATATCTGCTTTACATGCAGGGAACTTCCGATAAGATTCGGATATGGAATCGAATAAGGATCATACATAAAATGAATCGTAATACACTCTTCATCTGCCCTCATCTGTGCAATGGTTTCCACCTCGCAAAGCAGCTCCGGCAGATAAAAATCTTCTTTAGCCAGTTTTACCTCTTCATTTTCCAGTTTACTCAGTTCCAGCGTGTCATTGATCAGCGACAACAGATGGTCTGCCGCTACTCTTGCCTTAAGACGGCTGGAATCCACCAGTGTTCTGTCCTCCGGGTGCTTCATGCAGATATCCATAAGCCCGATAATTCCATTCAATGGTGTCCGCATATCATGAGACATTCTGGAAAGAAAATCCGATTTACTCTGGTTTGCCTTTTTCTCGCTCTCCAGAGCAATGGTTTTTTCCACCAGTTCATTTTTGTCCAGAATCAGATTCCAGTGTTCGATCATCCCATCCGATTTGCGGATCTTATGTCCCCTGTCCTCAATATATTTCCAGGATCCATTTTTGCATTTCATGCGGTATGTGATCTCATAATGATCCGCTTTACCATACTGCTCCAACGCCTGTGCAATCCCCTGTTCCAGATCATCCGGATGTGCCAGGTCAACAATCGTCCCTCCGGAAGCTTCCATCAATTCCTCCGGAGTATCATATCCCAGCATCTGTGCAAAATTCTCTGAAACATACTTAAAAGAATATTCCAGATCATCATTACTAATTTTCACACCACCCGGCAGTGCAGATGTGATCATGTCCAGCTGATGCTTAAGTTCCTGGTTTGCTTTTTGCAAAGAATCTTTATAAAAACGCTCTTTCTGTACGATCTCATCTATACTTCGGAAACCAAGGAACGCAAAATGGCTGCCTTCCTCGTACTCTTTTACAATATGTGCCTGAAAGCAGGACAAACCTGCTGCATTTGGTGACGTCTCAAAAGAAAAATGATATTCGTCTTCTGTTTCAAAATGCTTTTTAATCACATTACTGTCCAGTTCCCGACGCATTACGTCACGAAATTCCGGAAGTGCAAATGCAGAAGCATAGGCATCCACATAATCTGAAAATGCTTTGAACTCTTCATGTTTCTGGGCATGATTTGTCTCCTGATTAAATACAAACTCATACTCATCCGTATCCAGATTCAAAACAAAAGCTGTCGTATAATCACGGCTCAGTCCTGACAAAATCCTGTTCTTTTTTATCAGTTCCTGCTTATAAGTAATTTCAACCTGTTTTTCTTTATCAATCTGCCGGACAACAAACAGAACATTTGTAACCTTACCAGATGGGTTCCGTTTTTTTACAATAAATCTTGCCAGATGCCAGGATCCACTTTGTGCCCGGTATTCAACCGCAATACTTTCCGTGTCTTTCAGCCTGTCAGCCAGAGTCGATGTATCAAGGAACTTTTTCATCATTTCCTGATGCTCCTCATCAACAATTGTATTGATAGCATGCTGGAAATCTTCTTCCGTTTTTCCATGCTTGCCTGTAAGTTTATGCATCTCGTTGCCGGCAGATATTTCTTCATAAGTTCCTGTTTCCAGATTCATTCGGTAGATCAGCCAGTATAATTTACTGATGGAATCAATGATTTCTCCATTCAGATTTGCAGTTTCCAGCGCATCCTCAAGTTCTGCTTTCTGTCGTTCCTGTTCCTCAATAATGCCATCTATATACCGATATCCCATGACTGCTTTAAATCCTGGAATATTCTTCAGCCGAACGATCTGGACTTCAAAATATTTCTGACCTGTCGGGTTCGGACGGCAGCGGAAACAGTAGGTGAAGCGTTCATGATGCCCCAGATATTCCACCAGATGATCCAAGCTTAATTTTTCCATAAAATCAGGCGCTGATTCCCGGATGACAAAGTGTTCAAAATAATAGCGGATGCGAAAAGAAAAAGACTGCTGTTCTGTTATCACTGTATTCATACCATGCTCCTGCTTCACAGGAAGGATCAGGTCTTTCATCAGATCGCAGTAATAAACAGCTGTATAATCAATGCTTAATACATCCAGAATATTCTTCTCTTTCTGCAGCTCTTCCAGGCTTTTTTCCAGATTATTGTGCTCCTGCTCCAATACCTTCATCATTCTCAGGTTTTCACGGACACTTCCCATATGGCATCCCACATCAGATAACAGATTCATGGACACCATATCCTGATTCAGATCCGGGTTATCCAATCCGATAAAGCCAATAAATTTATGATTTGTATAAATCGGCACAGCAATCAGGGAATGAATATTCTGAGGCTTTAAAATTTCATATTCCTGTGGGGTTTCTTCTGCTATTTCTTCCAGGTCATAAATGATGATATTTTTCTTCTGGATAAATGTTTCCACCCAGTTCTGCATCAGACATACGGGAACTTCCTGCAGATTCTGTATCTGTGGTTCGATTCCTGACGCACACCATTCAAATGTATTTTTAAAACTTTCCTTTTTTTCTGAATTCCATTCAAAAATATATGCTCTGTCTGCTGCTGTGTATTTTCCAACACTCTTCAATATAGATGGTGTCATGTCATCCAGTTGTTTTTCATTCTCTGCCTGACTCATGTAAGAAATCTTATGAAGGATTTCATCCATATAATATAATTTACTTTTTATATCATCTCTGCATTCTTCCATATCACTTTTCCCCGATTTATAATTATTAGTTCCCTGTCCCTGACCGATATTTCAAAAAAAAGCATTGTCTTTTCAGACAATGCATCTTAAACGTTGTAACTGGCTGCTGTTTTACAGTCCTATATTGCGTCTCTGACTTTCGGCTGATTTGCTGACGAATCTTTTCCTTTTATTATACCTTTTTTCCTGAAATAAGTCTATTGCAAATCTACTCCTTTTCTGGTTTTAAAACCCCTTTCTTGAATCCGCGAGGCCATGACTGAGCTTATGCCGGAAATCTTTCCTCTCACCCCAGTGTCACATCCAGAATCATCATCAAACTAAATCCAAATGCAAAGAAAAGCGTACCAATATTTGAGTGTTGTCCCTGCGACATTTCCGGAATTAGTTCTTCAACCACGACATATAACATAGCTCCTGCTGCAAAGCTCAGTAAATATGGTAATGCCGGGATTATCAGCTGTGCGGCAAGAATCGTCAGTACTGCTCCAATCGGTTCAACCACTCCTGAAAGTACACCTCCGAGAAATGCCTTTCCCTTACTTTCACCCTCTGCCCTGAGCGGCATGGATATAATCGCTCCTTCCGGAAAATTCTGAATAGCAATTCCAAGTGATAAAGCGAGTGCACTTGCTGCTGTAATCTGCGCATTTTCAGCAAGAAATCCTGCATACATTACACCGACTGCCATACCTTCAGGGATGTTATGTAGTGTAACTGCCAACACCATCATTGTAGTACGGCCAAGCTTGCTTTTCGGTCCCTCTGCCTGATCACTTCCAACATGAAGATGCGGAATCAAATGGTCGAGTGCGAGTAGAAACAATATACCAATCCAGAATCCAACAACTGCCGGAATAAATGATAATGTTCCCATATTCTCAGATTGTTTAATAGACGGAATCAGAAGACTCCAGATTGAAGCAGCAACCATTATGCCTGCTGCAAATCCTGCAAGTGCACGTTGCACTGATTTACTAAATGTTTTTCCCATAAAAAACACACACCCAGCACCTAGCGTTGTTCCAATAAACGGAATCAGTATACCTTCAAAAATATTCATTATCATTACATTTTCCTTTCTTGTATAATCTAAAAAAAATTTTTATACTGCCCCTGTGTTAGCTTTAGCTAACTGTTTTATATAAAAGAAACCGTGCAAAAAGCAAACTGTAATTTCACACGGTTTTTCGCTTCCTGTATCCTTCCCATCCCGGCCCACAGACCTCTGTCAGACTTTCAAAAAACAACCTTCCGGAGCATCCAGCAAAATATTTTTATTTCTTCGGCTGATACCGCATATTCGATACATTATAAACCGTGATAAACGCTTTCGGGTCCTCCTGGTTTATATACTTCATCAGCTTCTGATATTCGCCTTTATCTACGATGGTGATGATCTCATGGCGTTTTTCCATGTTGTAAGCACCGATGGCTTCGTAGATCGTTGCCCCGCTGTGCAGATCGTGAATGATAAACTGGCGCAATTCTTCTTCCTTCTTCGTGATGATGCAGACACGCCGTTTAATATTATGGTCAAAAATAAAATGATCCAGAACGATCCCGTTAAAATACGTTCCCAGAATACTTAAGACCACAGTCTTCTTATCATAGACAAGAGCCGCAGAAAGTGCCACGCACATACCAGAAAGAGACATTGCTTTTCCCAGCTCCATATGAAGATACTTGTTCATGATCTTTGCCACGATATCCAGTCCGCCCGAGGATGCATTCCTGTTAAAAAGAATGCTAAGTCCCACGCTGACGACCAGAACATAGCACAGAACATCCAACTCCTGGCTGTCTGTCATAGATCCGAAATTCGGAAAAATAATCTCAAAAAGTCCCAGAAACAACGGCAGCATTACACTGGTATAAACCGTCTTAACTCCAAACTCT